>Ga0058704_10000976_pt1 | contig 13759 bp, 13 predicted proteins | sample AgamicMgSfe_FD_71363 | JGI IMG/M metagenome (GOLD analysis project Ga0058704, IMG submission 71363) | Agave microbial communities from Guanajuato, Mexico - Mg.Sf.e | ecosystem: Host-associated > Plants > Phyllosphere > Phylloplane/Leaf | place: Guanajuato, Mexico | collected 2012-05-30
GTCGTTGGCTTTCCTGGCTTCATGCTCACGCGCCCAAAGTGGATAGTGCCTCCTAGTTGGCGTTCGATCGTGGGCTTCAGAAGATCCAGCTCACCCATTGAGACGCCACCTGATGTGACAATGACATCAACCTGGCGCATGGCATCACGTAGTGTTTGCTCGAGTGCGCCAGGCTGGTCTGAGGCGATGCCGAGGTCTAGAGCCTCGAAGCCTGAGCCGCGGATGGCTGTGAGGAGGGTTGGGCGGTTTGTATCGCGCACTTCGCCCAGTCTCAGATCGCCTGGACGATCGTGTGGAATGATCTCGTCGCCCGTAGATAGCACGCCGATAGTCGGCCTCTTGTAGACTTGTACCTCTTGTGTTCCCACTGAGGCGAGAAGACCGAGTTCTCCGCCGATAGCAGTGATACCTTCGCCCTTGCGCACTACTATTTCTCCAGCCTGGACGTCAGAGCCAACTTCGCGGACGTTCTCACCAGGCTCAATGTCCGCGGTCAGGATCTCGACTTCTTGCTCCTCAGCGCCGTCGTCCGTCATCGTGCGCAACACAGTATCTTCTACCATGACCACTGACGTAGCACCGGGTGGAAGCGGAGCACCAGTGGTGATGCGAGCTATCTCGCCAAGCTTGAGCTCTGGAAGCTCGCCAGGCTCAGCGTGTGACACACCAACGACTGGGAATAGACCTTTCGTGCTTGGTACCATAACATGCTTGGAGGCAACGATTGCGTAGCCGTCAACAATACTGGCACGAAATGCTGGCACTGACTCTCGTGCAGTCACGTCCTCGGCAAGAACACTCCCAACCAAGCTCTCGTTGACCGGTGACGAAATAACTCTTGCATCAGGCGTGTTTTCAGATATCAGTTTCAATGCATCTTCGACCGCCAGCATAGGGTATGGAGACTCTCGGTACCGCCTGGTAGGTCCAGCGCTGGGATCATTGGACACAGGTTGGTCTTCTGGAGTTGTATGGGCTCGCGGTACAGCATGTCCTCCATGGCCGTGTCCATGAGAGTGTCCATGAGAGTGATCATGTCCATCATGATGGGAGTGGTGGGCACCAGTTCCAGTGGCGGATACCACGCCAGCATCCTTCTCGAGCTTCTCGGTACCTCCAGCATGCAATGATCTCGAGTCAGCTCCAGCTGCTTGCTGGCAGGCATGAGGCAGCAGCTTGATGATAGCCTGTAAGTTCTCCTTTGCGCCTTTCGGAGATCCTGGTAATGTCACGATGATGGAACGGTTTCGTACTCCGGCGACCGGTCGTGCCATGATAGCGAAGGGTGTCACGGCGAGGGATGAGGCCATCATGCCATGAACAATACCAGATGCATGCTTGTGGATAAGTGGAGTGACAGCCTACAGTATGTCAGTTTAGGGATGCGTTCGTCTTACTCATACCGGCCCGATCTTGCAGTGCCGGACGTAAGCAGTGTCTGGACTCACCTCCGGTGTCACGTCCTTCTGCGCAAAGCCAGTACCTCCGCTAGTAACGATCAAGTTCGCCATGTCCTCGCCATCTGTGAAGCTGGTGACTGCCCTCTGAATATCAAGGACACTGTCCGGGACTATCCTCGTCTGCGGTGTAGCCCATCTGTCGCCGCCATCCTCAGCAAAAACCCTTCGGAGTGCAGGGACGCACTTGTCAGTAGATGGGTCCTTGCTCGCAGTCTCGGAGACCACGATAATGGCAGCACGCAGCTTGTCACTCATATCGCAATGTTATTTGCGTTGTCAGAACTGTAGCTGTCGTCGATTTCGGCTGTAAGAAGAGGGCTCGGCCGGAAGGATCCCGACCGCAGCGTGGCGCAGGTGGGTGGCGCTCACTTTCGCTGAATCCGAAACAGGCGAAACAGCTATACACACGCCAACTCCTTTCCAACTATCAGAGGCGCCGTCTGCGAGCAGAACACGATGGGCGATCTCAGCAGGCGGTCGAGCCGAAGGCCCTTGTTGCTGGAATCGGAGAGCACCAACTCCCTTACAACATTTCCGGATCCTCCTCCTTCCAGGTCCTCTCCGGCGCCGGCTAATAACCCCTCAATGGCTGCTGAATCACTATATGGACTGTTGGATCGTGAGGAATCCACCATCTTCGACGAAAGACCCAGTGTCGACATAGATGACCCCCGCGCGCTGTCAGCGACGAAGCACGCAGTGCTCGAGGGAGTCATCGACCACCACGGTGCCACCAACCTGGTCAAGCGGCTATCTGAAGCGCTGGCGCAGAGAGACGCGCATATCACGGCACTCCAACGATTATGTGAGGAGTACAAGATCCCTCAGGATCGCATCGCAGACACTGCCGATAGGGTGAAGCAAGCAGAGCGCAGGCGCCTCTCGCTGTCTGCTGCGTCGGAGGATCTTGTGCCTTCAGCAGACACCTCGTCCAAGGCCAGCGTAAGTATTTATGATCTATTAACATATTGCGTATGTTCGCTGATCCAGAAAATTAGACTCTGGAGCTCCTTCCAAAGCAAACAAACAATGGAGGTACAATCAGAGGCCTTACCAGGCTCTTCGGTGGTGCGCCCAAACGCCGTGAGCCTGGTCAACGGTCGGTCCTCAGCAAACTGAAGTCGAGGCTTCTTCGCAAACTCAGGGCTGACGAGAAACCACGCAGATCACCAGCTTCCTCCAGATCGACGTCGCTGTAAGTCGTATCAACTGTGTACACGTGACGCCGAGACTGACTTAAGCTTGCAGCGCACCAAAAGCAATCGACCGCCCACGCTCCATCGATGCCCGCTCAACCGACGCACAGAGTGTGCAGAGTGTGCAAAGCGCTGACAGCGCCAGCTGGGCCACTGCACTCTTCAGCAATGGCACCGTTCGTCGGCGAGAGTCAAAGCCAAGTCGTCAACCTGTTGAACTGCAAGACCAGCACGACCCCGATGAGCTACCTCCGACTTTGACTGACAACGCCCAAGATCCACAAGAAGCAGAGTGGAATCGCTTCATCATGAAACTAAACAGCGCCCGTGAGCAGGGTGGCGAACAGGAAGCACATGGCACGCTTTTGGGAGCAGCTCGCTTTGGCCGCGAAGGTAACAGTGGTCGAGCAAAGATGGAGACGCTGACTCGACTGGTCATCGGAGGAATACCCAACCGCCTGCGACACCCGATCTGGATGGAGCTCTCGAATACTTACGCCATCATGAGCCCGGATGAGTATCGACACTATCTCGAACACGGCGAGAAGGAGGACCCACTGGAGATCGAGGCCATCTTGAAGGACGTTCCACGTACGCTGACCGAACAATACTCATACTACGTTGACCGTGGCCATGACAAACTGAAGCGCTTACTGGTCGCGTTCGTCGCCAAATACCCTGACCTGGGCTACACGCAGGGTCTGAACATGATTGCTGGACACCTGCTGCTGGCCATACCAGCCGAGGAAGATGCATTCTGGGTCCTTTGCAACATGGTCGACAACTTCTTCCCACTCCATTACTTCTCCAAGGACGCCCCGATGCACGGCGCTCTGGCAGACAACGTTGTGCTACGCAGCTACATCAAAGAGCTGATGCCAGCACTCGACCGCAAATTCGAAGAACTTGAAATTGAGGCTGGCCATACATTCCAGCCGGGCTGGCACCTCACAGCACTCGCAAATCGACTACCCAAGGCAGCACTCCAGCGCGTCTGGGACATCTGGCTTTGTCTACCTAAGCAGCAGACGTTCCTCTTTAACGTGGTGCTAGCTATGATGAAGCTCCGATCCGAGGAGATTATGGCGCTGGAGTCAGGAGCAGAGTACAATGCTTTCGACTGGAAGATGTCTGAGGAGGATGGCAAGGTGGATGAGCTGATTAGGGTGGCTCTGATGATGCGGAAGAGGCTGGATGGGGAGCAGATCGCTGCGAAGAGGGAGTTTGAGACGAAGAAGTTGAGGAGGACGAGTAGTACGGAGGCGCTGTACTCTGCGGATTAGGGAAAGTGGTAGCATCGTTGGGCAGCATAGCGCTGCGTACGGAAATGCCCCGGAGGCTAGATACATACATGGAACTCGATGACCATCGAGAGTTTTGTTCTCTTCACACCGCACCTATCAGTCTCTCTATGGGCAAGGCGTTCTAGTAGGAGGTCATGCCACCACAGATCCAAGCATCGAGAGACATGTCATCCATCGAGAAGGCTTCTCTTGCTCAACCGGATATTGACGCCCGTCTGCATCACAAACCACCAGCACTTCATCTCCCAGTCCTTCTCCGGCTCTGCTAACTCAATATTGTAATGCATGAACAGCGTGGGTATGAGCTTCGACCTATGTCAATGTCAGTACGCCAATTTGCGTTTAGCATCGAGAGTCCAAGCCTACATCTCCATCCAGCTGATATTCCTCCCTAAGCACATACGCGCACCCGAGCCAAAGGCGAAGAAGAATCGCTGCATATCGCCATAGCTGCCCTCTTCCTTTGCTTTGGCAAGCCAGCGTTCGGGACGGAAGTTCTCGACATCATGCCCATAGACCTCCTCATTGCGGTGGATGACCCAGGGGTTCGCGCCGATCACTGCGCCGCCAGGTATATGCTGGCCAGCGATATTGGCACCACCTTCAGGCGTTTTGCGAGGCAGAGACATACCTACTGCCGGATGTAGGCGCAGCGCTTCGTACATGACGGCTTGCAGGTAGGGCATCCTATCCGCTTCCGCGAGAGACACTGGGGAAGAGAGCTTGCCCTGTTTGCGGCGGTTATCGATCTCTTCGACGAGCTTGGCTTTGCTTTCGGGATTCTTGAGGAGGTAATAGATGATAGCGCGCGTGGAGATGGCTGTCGTGTCCGAGCCGGCGAAGATGTTGCTCGTCGCCATTGATGTGACGGCGTTGTGGTCGAAGGTCTCTGGATTCTCTGCGTGCGTGGCTAGTAACTTGGAGAGAATGTCTTTGCGATCTGTGCCGCGCTCTTGACGAGCCGTGACTTCTCGGAGGGCGAATTGGCGTAGAGAGCCGTGTCTTGCGGTGATACCGAGGTGGTTGCCGATATAGGGCATCAGTGTGTCATGCAGCCAGTATAAGCCTGGTATTTGTCCGATCCAGGCAGCGGACTTCAGCGCGCCTTCGATCTGCGCGAATGAGCCATCGTCATTGGCAGCGTCCATGAAGCCGAAGGGTTTGGAGAACGTGATCTCGCCAATGACGTCGAAGGCGAATAGTTGCACCCACTTGCCCATGTCAATGATCTGACTCTGCCGTTCGGCCATATTGTCAAGAAAGACATTTACCGCGTTGTTGACATACGGCTCGAGGTCCTTGAGCGACTCCATGGCGTATGCCCGACTGATGAGTCGTCGCTGCGAAGCGTGTACTTTCTCATCCCGCTCGGCAAAGAGGTCAAACTTCCTATGCCCTTGCCACACAGAGTACCAGTCTGACTTGCGAAAGCGGGTCCCAGCACCGTAGATGGTCTTGATGGCACCCAGATCGGACACGGAAACCTCGTTTGGTCCAGTACGCACCAGACTGCCGTACTTTTGATGCAAGGCGATCATGGTGACGCTCATGTCGCCATCCCAGCTGTGTTTGGTCATCCATAGTCGAGACAACTTGGCCCAGAAAGGTCCGGGTATGGACGCGAGCGGGTGGAAGTAGAGCTGGTAGATGGTGTAACAGGCTGACAATGCAATGAGTAGGCCTACAAGGAACATCGGGTCGAAGAGTAGGCCGCCCAGCGAGAATATTGCTGTCGGATTTGTAGCCATTATGGTCCGAGTCTCTCTTCTCCGCCTTGATCTCGGTCCTTGTATGCCTCAGGACTCCTCCAGCATTTGCTACCAGATGGTATGTCGCTCGCTCGGGCGGAGGAATAGTATGCAACAGAGCAAGACCTTGACGGCGCTTAAGGTAAGGTGGAGAGGTACAGAGAGACAAGGGAGGGACTGTCGACTACTTAACCATGATCTATACACTCTTCTCAAACTCCAGACATCTCCACGACATGCCTCCACACCCCGCAGCATCCGCTCGAGAGCTCTTGTGCTGATGGACGGCCAAAAGGCCTTACGCTAGACGGAGACCGGCGGGATATGACGAGCACAGCGCTCGTATGCGTAGGCAAGATGCTTTGCGTGACAACTTCATGTTCGAGGAAGCCATCTCGCCATCTTCGACCACCGTTTTCAACGCCAGAAGGAGCGCTGGCCAACCTCACACATCCGCATCGCGATTCCGAGCAGCTGGAGAAGTCAGATCTTGCCCGGAATAGCACCGCACGCACGCTAATAAGTCACGTGCATCAGTCCCGAAGTGATTTCCGCTGCTAGATAAGCGGGGCGTGCTGCACGGAAGAGCTTCATGGGAGTTGAAGTGGCCGTGACGTCTCCTACCGATTTGCTTGCCGTCGACAGCCTTGGGCATTGCGGCGCCGGTTCGTGGCCATCATAAAGGTAGGTTGTATCTCAGCCTCTCTATCGACCCATTTTACATCTTGCGCGACTAGATCTTCTCTCGTATTTCTCACATCAAAGCTTTTGCGCCATCAGCATTGACCTGGGAGCGTTGCCATCAGTCACGCTTACAACAAGAGCTTTGCACGCATTGCGTTGGATTGAAGGACGCCACCGCTTACCAGTAGACTGTATACCATGGCATCGGTGGAAAAGTACGACATTGTGATCGTGGGCGCAGGTCCCGTTGGCCTGCTCCTGTCGACATGCCTGGCACGATGGGGATACAAGATCAAGCACGTCGACATGCGACCCGAGCCTACAGTCACCGGACGCGCCGATGGTATCCAGCCGCGATCACTCGATCTGCTGCGCAACATGGGCCTGAAGCGCGCGATCATGGAGAACGACCCGGCAAAGGTGTACGAGGTCGCCTTCTGGGATCCGAGAGACGCGGGCAAGGGCATCCACAGATCAGGTACTTGGGCATCATGCCCGAAATTTATTGATGCGCGCTATCCATTCACGACTCTGCTGCATCAGGGTCTGATTGAGCGCGTGTTTATCGCGGATTTGGAGAAGAATGGTGTACAGATCCAGAGATCGTGGAGGATATCGGGCTTCAAGAACGATGGCGCGGATAAGGAGTACCCGGTGGAAGTGAACCTGGCACACGTGGATGGCGGCGAGCAGGAGACTGTGCGCGCAAAGTACCTCTTCAGTGGAGAGGGCGCGAGGAGTTTCGTCAGAGAACAGCTGGGAGTGCAGATCAGACACAAGGACCCGATTGCGCACGTCTGGGGTGTCATGGATGGTGTTGTGCGGACGACCTTCCCCGATATCAAGGTGAGCTCCTGAAGGCACTTCACTCCGATGCGTTTGCTAATTCGCGCCAGATGAAATGCACAATCCATTCCGACGCCGGCTCCATCATGGTCATTCCTCGCGAGAACAATATGGTCCGTCTTTACATACAGATCGCATCATCCACCGACAAGGACTGGAACCCGCGCAAGACCGCGACGACCGAGGAGGTGCAAGAGGCTGCTAAGCGCATCATGAAGCCATACACCATCACATGGGACCGCGTAGAATGGTTCTCGGTCTACCCAATCGGCCAGGGCATCGCCGAGCGCTACACTCTCGACGAGCGTGTGTTTATGGGTGGCGACTGCTGCCACACCCACTCGCCAAAAGCCGGCCAAGGCATGAACACCGCTTTCCTCGACGCGCAGAACCTGGCCTGGAAGATACACCACGTCGAGACTGGCTTCGCCGACCGCTCCATCCTCAAATCATACGAATCAGAGCGCAAGCTCATCGCCGAGAATCTGCTGAACTTCGACGCCGCCTACTCCAAGCTCTTCTCCACTCGTCAGCCGTCTGCTGGTGAAGTTGGCAGCGCAAACAAGCACACCGCCGGCGAGCAGCAACCGACAGAGCAGAATGAGTTCATCAAGGCGTTCAAGGCATCTTGCGAGTTCACTTCTGGATATGGCGTTGCCTACGACCCGAACATCTTCAACTGGTCCGAGAACCACTCCGCCCAGAACCCGCTCTTCCTCTCTGAACCGAAAGGCACCACGAAGCTCCGAACCGGTCGCATTCTTATCCCTGCCACCGTCACACGAGTATCAGACGCCAACCCAGTGCATCTAGAGCAAGAGATCCCACTCAACGGCGCATACCGCATCTACATCCTCGCAGGCAAGTACCAACGCACCCGTCAAGCAATCGCGGACCTCGCCTCGAACATCCAGAAGAAGAACAGCTTCTTCTCCGCGTACCAGCGCCCTGACGCCGCGAGCGTGGACGTGCACGAGAGGCACAACCCGCACAGCAATTTCTTCACCTTCGCCACGATCTTCAATGCCAACAGACCTGATATCGAGATCAATGAGATGCTGCCGGAAGTGTTGGCTAGGTACTACGACCACGTCTACGCGGACAACGTCTTCGATCTACGCGTACCCAAGGCCGAAGCTGCGGCACACGCCAAATACGGACTGAGCGAGGACGAGGGCGGTGTTGTGGTCGTGCGCCCTGATGGTTACGTCGGTTGCGTGGTCAAGCTCACCGAAGGCAGTGGCACGGTCGACGCACTCAACCAATACTTCTCTACATTCTGCGCTAAGCCGCTGGGTGGTGAGAGCGCGAGGTTGTAAGCTGTCATGGAAAGGATCTAAATGCTACTGTATCTTTGTGCATATAGCGTGGCGTGCATCGGCTTCAGCGTCCTTGTATATACCCGAATAATGAAGCAAAGTACTGCATCAGCGCCTCAGGTATCTATCAGACCGCTTGGCTGCGCCACGATCCAGGCTGTAAGCACTCCGCAGCTCGATGCCGTGCGGCACTTCTTATACCGCAAGTCACCAACTCAAAACTTCGTTATGATCAGATCGCAGCATCGTCTTTACTACCTGACCCAACCATGGCGGTAAATCAGGACTGCCTCGTCTTCAAGGCTTTGCCCAGAGAGCTCTTCTACCAAGTCCTCAATACAATGGATCCCTGGGACTACCGCGGATTATCATGCACTTGCCGCCTAGCGCTCGCTCTCATCAACGACCGCCTGGGAACAGCGTGGCAGCGCGCTGTGCCTTTGCTGAGCGCCACGGGACTTCGTCAACACTGGAATGGAGAGGTGGACCGCTTGCTGGAACCACCTGTGGGCTTGCGGCGGTACTGGCGGCGGTGAGTCTATTGTGCATATCTGGGCGTTTTGGACCGCGTTCTTCCTGATGAGAACGATGTTGACTCCGGCCGTATGACAGCCATCGGAGGGAGATCTACCTCCCCATTGGTGCACGAATATCTGGAGATTGGAAGTGTGCCTCAGGCTACAACATTGCGGGTCATAGAGCGCGCAGCCTCAAGGCAAGAATCCATCATCGGGATCGAGCGAGGCGCAGGCGTCTCAGCGATTATGTCAAATCTGGAGTGCATATCTCCACAGCAGCGCCGCGGGACCTCATCTGCACACGCTGCATATTCTCCCAGGCCTATATGCTAATGCTCCCCGGCTCCAAATGCCATCTGAGAATCGTTCGGTACATATGCTGAAGAAAGGTAGCGCGAGTCAAGTCTACTCCTTGAATGGGACCGAGTCCTGTATCAAGCGCAGCAGCGACTTCATGCGTGGCGTTTCCAGATCGGGCGTATCACGAGCCCAAGCCAGCAACAGGATCGCGCATGCCACCGGCGACGACGTTTCCCGGGCGTCGTCTTCGGAGTGGTGGGTCATTTGGGAAAGCATCGACCAGACGTTCGGTGCCTGGGAGAACGTTAGTGCATGTTACCAGCGGTGCAGAGAGACTGAATGGCCTGGCTTACCTTGTCTTGAAACGCCATGGGAAAATCACTCTCCCTCTCGCCACCACAGCCCGACTTGCCACTGCCCTTGGTGCCATCCTGGTCGGCCTTGGCATTGTCCGCAAGCCCAGCCATATCGGTCATGCACAGCATTTCCGCCGCTCGTCTGACTTCGCTATGGTAACCTTGTGTATCTGACGTCGGCCATCTCTGAGCGCTGCGGGAAAGACTGCCAAGGACTCCTCGCAGTCTTGTACTCCGGCTGGCTTTTTGAGCTTGGTGGACAGCGGATCCTTCTTCGTAATTGCCAGTGTAGTAATCGACGACCGCGGCATCGAAGTTGCTGTATCCGGCTGCGCGAGCGCTTGTGAGGATGTGCTCCTGTCTGTCGTGTGGCGACAACACTGATGTGTCGCATGATTCCGATTGCTGCATGTCGGGGATCTGCTGCGGCATCATTGGAGCCAAAGAGATGTCGGAGAAAGGGTCCGCAGGGTATGGAGAGAACTGAAGATCGAAGCCAGGAAACATCATGGACTCCGGTGCCATCGTCTGGGGGACTTGTGTGTGGTTTGGTTGACACGTCTGGCCCAGATCGAACGACGAAGGAGCGAGATAGCTTGCAAAGTCCGCCCAGCTGGAGGTATCCATGCCCTCCATCTGCTGGGGATGCTGAGGCTGTTGAAACATCGGTAGCTCGAACATGTTCCTGTCGACAAACTCCACTGGCGAACCAGTCTTTGGCGACACTGCTTCACTTTGCTGTGATTGACTGCTCCCGGAAGTTGAGCTGGAGTTCATCATCCAAGCGTCCAGCTCCGGAAGAGCACACTGGAAGTTAACGCTAGTAGGTGACTTCGACGCAGGCTGTTCGTTCTGTTGACTCTGTGACCTAGCCATCGCACTGCTCGACATCTGGGATGTCTGCAGCGACAACTGCGCTTCAAGGTCTTCTATCCGTCGTTTGGTCTTCTCTCCTGTAGTGGATGGAATTAGAAGCCATGTACATGTCGGAGAGCTTAGGGAACAATACGTACTGTGATTTCGCTGTGCTACTCGGTTCTGCGCTCGTCTTCGGGCGTTGTTGCTGGCACTGGTGGCCCATTCGCGAGCGTCGCTAGAATGCTCGCTTTCACCTCCTACCGAAGTAGCAGGCCGGTACATTGGAGCTTCTGTTGCAGCAGTCATGTCTTTGAGGTAGAGCCAAGGCCCTTTGCGTATGCTACCACTCATCTTGTCAGTATGTTCGGGTGCCAAGCTCGATACTAGGGAGTCATTACCTTCTTTCGCTGCGCCTCGTGCAGTATCGATAGCCGACTAAACGTTGCTGAAGTCTCCTGTATAGCGATGACTCGAAGTCTCTTCGTATGATGCGTCGATGCTTCTGTCACGCCACTCTATGTGTCTGTATAATCGTGTGATGCGAGTCGAGTTTGGAGCAAGTAGATACAGGAGGAGGCATGTTGGCGTGAGCAGAGAGAGAAAGAGGCATACTTCAACCCATCGCCCACCCCGAGCTACGCACACAAGGCACTGCGCGCAGGCAGACAACCTGGCAGTAGATGTTGCGGCGCCCAACCTCACGCTCCGAAGTAGCTGTGATGGCCTGCCTCCTGCTCTGCGACCGACCAACTAACAACACCCCGAGTACCGCGCAACTCGAAACTCGAAGGACACTGCGGTCATCTTACATTTAAAGCGTGGAAGCTCGCTTCCGAACGACCACCATAGCAATGCCCACGTACGACATTCCCGGCGTCAATCGATTGGCCTTCACGCTCTGCCTTGGGTCCGTTGGCTTCTATTGGCTGTATCATCGAGCTTGTGTCTCTTTCCGCCGCCACCTTGGCTGACGGAGACACCGCTTACTCTTGAAGCACTCTTCGTCGATGATCAACCTATGCCGCGAATATATGCTTGACGACGATCCCTCGCGCCCTCCATGGCTTATCGTGCGCCATGAGCCTTCCCCGCTGTCCTTCGTCTCCGTTCTGCGGACCTCGCGCTGCGAATCCTGCCACTCCGTCATGTAGCCGTTATCCTGGAAGACCACTCGACTATCACGCTCTGTCCTTTGTCTGTCCTTCGACCATGATCCGTATTGCTTTGGCCCCACCTTCACGGACGCCGTCCCGCTCGAATGGTGTCGCGTTCATGCGTATCTTCCACCATCGCGACAGCAGGACAAGGACGATCATAGACCAGTGCGTAGAGTAAGATGCAGATCGGCCGCCATGATATGGTAGATCAGATGAACAGTGTGTTTGCCATCTTGCCTGGAGGAAAAGAAGCACCGGCAGTGTCCGGCATCGATCGAAATTGGCGGTCGCCCGAAGCCTCGGCCGAAAAGGAACAATGCCAGCTCTGAGCCTATGCTGTACTATGGAGGCGGGACCGACAATCGCAGGTTCAGTGCCGATGGCTGTAGTGGTATGGCTCGATTCACCGTCCTCAGCATCCACATGGAAGCCACGCACGTTTTTCCCGTTGTGTCCCTTCGTGGCCATATACGGTATCAGCTGAGGAGTTTGCGCCTGTTCAGGTCCAGTAGAGGACGCTGGCAGCCATCACAACGGTCGGCTGCGTATAACAAATTAAGGGCCGAACGATCGCAGTTCAAGCTTCTCCCAGGTGTATCGGGGAAAGGTCGCAACATACAAGTCATGTTCCTTTGATGGTCCTACCTTCTAAATCATCGGCGAAGATGCTCCCTTCGGGACCGTATCTCCTACACCGCTCAGACCATCGCCTGGGTAGAATCGAAGGGTACGTTCATAGCGAGATGCATCGAACCCGCAAGCACATACTTTCTTCATTAGATACGGAGAGGGTATGCCAACGCAGCGGCGTGGTCCGGTGATGAAGACTCCTTATACATCGCAAGGTGAGAATTTCGAGAGTTCGAAGACGTCTCAATGAGGGAGCGGGATACATGTTCTGATATTATATGGACAAGTTGGAAATACGTCTATGAGAGGCAAACTACAAAGACACCAATATCAGACTCCATTCGCCAACGCCATAGTAGTGAGCGATCGACCATCTCATCTTCTCGTCCGCTGTTATCTTCATGCTTCCGTGCTCAGGCGTCCCAGAACCATCCCGTTCAGATGTCAGCCTTGGCCGGCTCGATCTTCGCCAGAGTTTGTGCCACCTCGGTCAGTTGCATGACAAAGGCTTGTGCCCAGCGTCTTAGACGGGCTTGGTGCCTCATTCGCGTGTTGATGTCAAACTCGACGACCATCCGACCCTCCTCAATGCCAACAGTCACTTCCACCAGGCCTTGCCTGCGGATATTCGGCGACCATTGATCCAAGTCCATAGGCTGCGTGAGGGTGGTCAACTTCGAATGCTCGTCCTCCAATTGCTGGAAGCGACCAGTGTAGTTGAGCAAGACTTCGATATCTTGCGGCAGCTCTTCGCCAGCTGGACTGTAGCATTGGCATGCAAAGTAGGGTCGTCCTTTGGCTGGGACCCGAGCGCGTAGATCCTTTGCTGCGCGAACAGCAGCGACAGCGTCATCCTCGGTGGCGAGAGTAAGCTGTAGAGGATGAACAGTGGTGAACCAGCCGACAGTGTCCGAGACATCATATTCTTGGCCGCCAATTGGCTCGCGTCCATGGCCTTCAAAGTAAACTGCTGGCGACTCTCGATCCTCGAAGCTCGTGCGGAAGGTGTAGTCCAACATGGCCACCAAGATGTCGACAGTGTCGGTGCGGAAAGCTTCGTTGCTCTTGCCCAGCAGCAGTGAGGTGGAGTCGGCATCCATTGTCTGCATGATCGCTTCAATGTCGCCTCTGGAGTTCTCCTCTGGCCTCACATCCCAGTAATCGAATCGAGGTTGGTTCACCGAGAATGGAAGAACCTCTGCTGGTTTGAGAGTCTGCCCGTCCTGCTGCTGCTTCTTGCACCACTGTTGGAAGGACATTACCGGCTTGCTGAGCGTCGTGCCACTGAGTGCGTCCTGGAAGTCGCACCATATGATTCGCCATGAGACAAGATCGACTATCAAGTGGTGCGCACTCAGCAGCAAGACTTGGCCCTCATCCTGG
>Ga0058704_10000978_pt1 | contig 13730 bp, 19 predicted proteins | sample AgamicMgSfe_FD_71363 | JGI IMG/M metagenome (GOLD analysis project Ga0058704, IMG submission 71363) | Agave microbial communities from Guanajuato, Mexico - Mg.Sf.e | ecosystem: Host-associated > Plants > Phyllosphere > Phylloplane/Leaf | place: Guanajuato, Mexico | collected 2012-05-30
GGGGTATGAGAGGGAGAAGGCTGAGGCGTTGGATCGGGCGGTCAGGAGCGGGGGGTTGGAGATTGTGGAGGGGCCCGATGGGGAGTTGATTGCTGTTGATAAGGATGGGTCTTTTTACAGCACAGCGGACAGCATGCAGCATATGCAGAACAAGCCTGATCGCGCGGCGGTGGATCGGTTGGTGGCGGATATCAAGAAGGCGGAAGAGGTGCGGTTGAAGAAGAGGAGGGATAGAGGGAGGGAGGATGAGGGAGAGCGGGATGTCACGTACATCAATGAGAAGAACAAGCAATTCAACCTCAAGCTTGCTCGGTTTTATAACAAGTATACGGCGGATATACGGGAAAGCTTTGAGAGGGGGACGGCGATATGAGGGGAAGTTCTCAGGGTGCTGTTCAGGACGGTGCAGGACGGTGCTTGACAGTAGGCTAAGCGGGATGGACAAAGAGATTTTTTACGGTGCCATTATGCTTTTGAGGCGAACACCAAGTTTCTATTCTACTACCTACTACCCATAAATTAGATGCCGTAAGCCACGAGTGACAATTGCAGCAGGGTTACCAGTCTGAAAAATTCGCAACATCGGCAGTACCTAGATACCACAAGTGCCGTCAGCTCAGTAGAAGCTTTTCAACAGTTGGAATGATCTAGATAATTACACACACGAGAATCCTTAGAGGGCCGGACGAGTGTAATAGGGCTATGATATATTGCGCAATCCAGCATCTATCGCGTAAGACTCCCGTCTTGGCCGATACGCGCCCGCCACCCAACACCTCCATCATCAAGAAACTCCCAACCACCGTCACATCCCCACCAAACACAATACTAAACTCACACCCTATCTCAATCTACTCCTCAACAAAAGCAACACTCCTGCCCACAAACCCCAACCCATTAATACAACCTAAATACCCAGCATTCGCACCATCAGTCGCACCACTGCAGGTATCGTTCGAGTAGATGGTGATGCTGCCATTGAGATCCGGGGCAGAGCTGACAGTCATGGAGGAAAACTCGAGTGGTTCGACGGAACAGGAGCCGGAAGAGAGGGTGACCGCGCCGGAGAGTTCGGAGCAGTTTTCGTCGGCGTAGAGGGAGAGGGTTAGGGCATTGGTGCTGGCGATGAGGGTTGCGAGAATAGCGGCGTAATGCATTTTTTGGTCTGTAGGTGGAGCTATTCGTCTGGTTGGAGTGTAATGTAGTAGATGTCTTGAAGCCTGGTGGTTGGCTGACGATGTAGGTGTTGATGCCGTTGGGTGGATCAGTGTTGCTGGTGTTTACAAGAGTAAACAACCTACCTGGTGTGCCCAAGTGGCAGGCTCTATATAGGCAGCAGACGGCCAGCGCTTGCCAGGAAGGAACCTACTGGTTGCTAATTCTTACCTCTCACTCTGCCATCGCTAGAAGCGGTCACGGGCGACAATTCGATAGCAGATGACTCCCCTGCAGTGTAACATAGTAAGCACCTTGTACAAGTAAAGCACTTCAGCACATTCTTTGCTACCAGATCGTGTGCAATCACTGGACAAGGCCCGTTTGCACCGCCTCATGCTAGCACGCTGACTTCGGCGAGCGAGCGAATTGCATGCCTGATGGGCGAGGTGTTCGTGCGCGTGAAAATAGCTCAGACCACATTCTGGTGCTCTTGAAATGCTTCGTACGAGGTCGTCGATCACTCGCGGTCATTGGACTCGATGTCGATGCCTGTCGCGTTTGGGAAGGGCGACAAGAAGGGACGTCGAGAAGTCAGCCCCAGGCTTCAGCTGAGCCTCGGGATTCGCGTGTCCGGGCAAGTCGTGTCACCGGTATCCAGTTATCGTCTTGCCTTTTTCGTCTCTTGTGTTAAAATTCACTATACCATGTCCTTCATCTTACCCGTAGACGCTCCACTTACGAACATGCTCACATTCATGTCCATTGGAATCCTAGAACGTCTGTAATTTGACGTGGACGCCAAACCACCTCCGTCACAAAAATGGACTTACGAGGCTGGACAAGGCGAACCGTCTGCCTCCTTCGTGGCGCCCGTGGGTTGGGGATGTACATTGTACACGCCCGCGAGTACTTGTACGACGTGAGCGTGTGCTGCGCGTTTGCGACTAGGCTGATAACCTCTCCTTGATGGTGACGAAGTCCAGAACTTCCGAGATATCTCATTCACCAACGTCAGACTGACTAGGGCACGTGCTCCGGTGTCTGACATCTTGAGACTCGGAAACAAGATGCAAATACTCGGCGCCTTTGCGTTCGTGCTCCTCAGCCTACCGGCTTTCGGCCAAGCTCAGAGCCCGTTCACGTACCCGGATAGCAGCGCTCTCACATTTTACCAAGGTGATACCGTGATAGTCGAGTGGCAGGCGAGCTCCCAGTATATCTATCTCTACCTGAACGGACCACAGTCAATCACGGGCGGATGGCAGATCTTGGGTAAGCACGAGTCTCGTTAGCTGTGAAGACGGCTAACCTTAGGCGTCCAGCCAACAGCCCTTTGCCATCCTGGACCTGGACTATAGCTAACGTCACCGGACTGTACTACTTCGCTCTACATGCTGCAAATAGCGATGGCTCGGTTGGTGCGGATGTTGGCCATAGCCCCAACTTCCATATCGCAAGCGCTGCAAGTAGCGGGCCAACCACATGGTCTGCGGGCTCGCCAACGGCTACTTCGTCCTCTTCGCCGGCTCCATCGAGTGTGTCTATGACACCGGTAACCTCGTCACAAGGCACCTCCACTTCGGTGCAGTCAGCAAGTACGACGTCTTCCGGGTCGTCTCAAACGTCGAACTCTTCAGCTTCTCCGTCGGCTACTATCCCAAGCTCAACTTCCACGTCGGCTAGCAGTCCGACTTCGACAGCAAGCGATGTTGGTGGAGATAGCAATGGACTGAGCGGAGGCGCAATTGCTGGTATCGTGATCGGTGCAGTGAGCGCTGCTGCCACGATCATCGGAGTCATAATCGCATGGTCTTATCGGAATAAGCGCAAAGACCCAGACCATGCCTCTGGGCCGATTGCTCTCACGGAACGTGGGTCTTCACGGCACAGGACTCTGAACTTTAAGCATGAGTTCTCCGTGTCAGATTAATGTTTCACGGTTGGCGGTTTGCTGGATCCAGACGGATCGTATAGTACGGGACTTTACATGTAGTACCGCTGAAAGTCAATTCTCTGTAGGAGCGTGGGAGGGCAGTGTCAATGCTAAAACGAGGGAAGATTGGAGATGTGTTGCGATAACACACGGCTGTCACTTCGATTTTCTTCCTCGAATGCAGTAAACCGGTGTGTACTTCGGCGTCGTAGTGCGTGTGCATGCAGCGCGTACAGAAGGCCCAAAACGACTGCCGACTTCGCCTGGAGTCACTGCTTTAGGCACATGTAGTGGGTATAGTCATTATACAAACTCGATCTGACCGCTGTGCATTCAGGATCATACCATGGCGAGGTCCAGCGCAAAAGTTGAAATACCCGGAGCAGCCCTCGCAGAAAAGAGCTGTATGCACTAACCCCGACCCCAAGATTGAGCAAATGCGGAGGCCCGCGTTCCAACCAGCCGCTGAGCCGCCTCGTCTCTCTGCCAAGGCTTTTCGATTGTACTCCTGTAGGACATCTGCATGAGCCGTGGTACAAATCACAAGTACCTCGGATTCGCGTTTTCCTCCTTTCGAATCGCGTGTTCAGGAGCGACTCTTGCAAAATTTTCACTTTCAGCCAACAACCATCAATTGCTGTACCAGAACCTGCATTGAATCACAGGCTCACAGCATTCACGCCAACAGACTTCACACTATGTTCGCCGCTAGCAAGCTTGGCGGCAAGGTCGCTCGCGTTAGTGTCAACCAATCCGGCCGCTTCATCTCGACGTTCCAAGGTAAGCTTTCATCAACTTGCACTCGCGCAGCGACTATCACATTGAGTGCCATCTTACCTTTCTGTCCAGCTTCTGCTCGCATTCCAAGCTCCATTATCCGGCAAGCCCGTCAGCCAGCTGTCCGCAATGGCCTCCTCCTCAACAGCGGCCGCAGTAAGATCACTACCAGCGTCGTGCGCAGTGCCATGCAGTCACGCGGCGTCGTTGCTGAATCTGCCGCCGCTGCCCTGGTCATCTCCGCGAAAGTACAAGGTGCCGGTATGGCCACCATTGGTCTGGCTGGTGCCGGTATTGGTATCGGTACTGTCTTTGGCGCGTTGATCACGGGAGTGGCTCGTAACCCGTCTCTCAGAGGTAAATTCATGCGGTGACATCAAGGTGAGAACGTGCTGACGAATTCTTGTTCCACAGGCCAACTCTTCTCCTACGCCGTCCTCGGTTTCGCCTTCGCCGAAGCCACCGGTCTGTTCGCGCTGATGATGGCCTTCCTGATCCTCTACGCTTACTAGAGATGACATGGAACACTGCATTGTTCCGATAAGAGCAAGACCTGGGAGTACAGATACACTTGTCCCTGTTACTCAAGGCTGTAGCTGAAGAAGCTGCAGCTCGGTCGTAGTGGCTGGCAGTAGGAGATGCCAATATATTACTTGCTGTTGTAGAGCTGTGCATCAGCGCGACCCGCAGCCTCAGTAGGCTGATGGGGAGATACAGTAATACTCCACTCAATGTATATGTACAATCACTGTTCCCATACCATTAGTAGGCTTTCCAGTAAGGCAGGCCATCCGAGGGCACGTTGGGAGTAGCCATCAACTTCGATCCAGCCGTCCGTTGCGCTCAGAACTGATAGCGGCATTGTTGCTCGTCGCACTGCAGAGACGATCCCTGATATCCTGCATATCTTTGAAAGTCAGCCTGATATTCTCATAACGATCGACGTCAATGTCTTACCTGCTTTGCTCGCGAAGGTCATCTGCAGTCTTCGTTTTTCATTACCGGTGCGTCGCTTCTCGACCTCGACAGGTATGGCCTCCATATCTTCGACGACAACGGCTTCCATCCCCTCAATGCTCAACAGATCACCGCGGGTGTACTCGTTGAGTTGGACAGTAAGCTCGTAACCTTTATGTCGTACATGTGCGGCGTGTAGTACTGTGACTTGATGGTCAGTGGAGCGTCGCTAATAGTACACACGCCCATCGCATCGCTTACCTCTTCCACACATCCAGCGGTCACCTCCAAAGTCATCCTTATCTAGACGTGCAACTAGCACCATCCTTGATGAGTTCTGCCATAGCATAATATCGCCAGGACCCATGGACAGATGTCCAAAACGCTTTTTGCTTCGCCGGATCTTCGTAGCACGAACGAAACGCACGAGATTCCAACCAGTCATGAAAGCGAGCATGCTGTCTCGGTCTGGTAAGAGTGCATTAGCTCAATATCTGACCAAGGGTGTAGCGCTGGTGAATATCTGACGAACCTTTCGTCTGTTCGAACGCAAGCTCGGCCTGAACGACCTCCAGACTTATCTTGCGGCAATACCCGACCTCTGTGGCAGATTGATGCAATCCTTCCAAGCGTGACAGGTAATTAGGTGTCTGAATCGGCTTGATGACGACCACATAGCCCAACGCCGATTCCGATGGCGTTCCCGACAACGTCTCCGATGACTTTGTTTGGAGCAGGAAATCCAGGTGTGGCGGGAGGAGATATAGACGTGATGTCGAGATCTTCTCGACATCCTTTCCTTTGACAACAAACCCTTTGATGGGAGCTGATTTGGCGTTCAATGTGAATGGTTGCGCAACCACCTTTCCGCCAACGAGAGGAAAGGACTCAAATCGCTGCTGGGCTCGCAAGAGCTCTTCACTCGGTGACCGAAGTATCGCGACGAACTCCTGAGCCTGCTCTTGCTGAAGGAAGTGAAGTAGTAAAGCGTTGTTGGGATGCTGGCGCCGGTACACCCGGTCATGTCTCTCTTCGTAATCTTGTGTTGGACGCGCGATATCTTGATTACAGTCCGACCAAGAGAGGACTACAATGGTTTCCCCGTGAACTTTCAGTCTGAGGTCGGCGAGTGGAAGCCAAAATTCTTCGTATACGGTGGTGCTAGAGTTCGTGGACAATCCTGTGCAGAGCCTCCGTGTCATCTGCCAAGCTTGTTCGGCGGGAAGGTCGTACAGTCGCACAGCATTTCCAGGACCCGCATTGAGGATCGATCTTTTGGCCGTCTCTCCGCCCAAGTATATTTGAGCACCCCTGTCAGGTTGGATCGCGGCCTCAAAGACAAGGCTTTCATTCTCCCGTGCCATGTACGGCGGCGGATCGTTTAGAGAGGATTTTGTATCTCCACTGATGGGTGTAGGGGTCTCATTCCCATCGCGAGAGCCCTTGTGTTGTATCTCTTCGCGTCCGCTACTACGCGAAGACATACCAGAACGGGCTTCTTGAAGATCGACAGGCTTCTCGGAACCGCTAGCCTGACCGTTCAGTAAGTTCATGGAGTCATGACGGTGTCTGTTTTTGTCCTCGCCTATGATTGCGGTTTCGAAGTAGAAACCTTCATCCTGCTCACTGCTGGTGACCGAGCTGGGTATCTGTGAACGCGGCTGGTCCTCATCAGACGATCGGAAGACCCTGAATATGTCGACTCGATTGCTGCCGTCTAGATGTTGTGTACTGCTACCCGGCACTTGACTAGAGATGCAGCACTGACCCATATAAGCTTCGTGTCCACGAGTCGCGGTAAGGTTCTTGATCATCTCGGCGACAGCAGCAGCTCTTGGACGCTTCTCGGGCTCGGTTTGGAGCTGTGCAGTTCGAGTTAGTGGCGACTGTCAAACATGATCGCTTAAATTCGGGACAGAGGGCTGCCTACCATTTTCAGAATACAACCAGCAGGGGTACCGTCATCGGGAGTAAAACCGAGCTTCGCAACCCATTGCTGAATGGATTCAGAGTAGGTATGAAAAAGAATGAGTTCATCTGCAAGCGTTGTGTTCCCCTTCTTGTTGTTACGAAAGAAGCGTGTCATGTCGGCGATGCTTTTATCAGCAATCACTGTCAGCATTTCGAGAAAGACGCAGCCCAGCGACCAGACATCGCTTGACTGATTTCTTTTATCCTCTTTGTCGACTTCGGGTGCTCTATAGCGAAACGATAGGGTCAGCGCGTGTCTCAGTCGAAGGTCCACATCAAGGACATGGCTCACAAGTACCGCGGCGTGACACCAGTCGTTATGGGCCCTTTGGTGGTGGCGTCGCCTGTGGAGCTCCAGTCCCTCGCACTTCCGAAATCACATATTACCACCCTATCATCTTCGGTGATCAAGATGTTGCCGGGTTTGATATCTTTGTGACGGATCTTGCATGAATGCAAGTAAGACATCGCCGTGGCAAGGCAACCAAAGAACGAAGACAACTTCCGTACCTTTTCGGGCGTAGTCCTGGATTTCAGAAGGTCGTTGAGATTACATCGCGCTGTCGGCAGCAGCAGAGCGTAGTAGTTGTCATCAGTATAGCTCCCCAGCAGTCGCACAAGGTGATTATGCTCGACTTTCCTCAACGCCTGTACTTCGGTCAAGAAGCATTGCAGCGCGATTTTCTGTTCTTCGGAGGTGCTTCCTCGACTGATGAGCTTCCGTGCAAATGTGCGGTTTGGAGCCTTGCGGCTAACCTGGTCTACTCGGCCAGATAATCCGATGCCAAGAGCTCTCTCGTTCTTGAATACTAGGCTGCCATCGTCAACGTTCCGGTGGATGGTGGGATCATCCGAGTCGTCGAATGCCATTGATCGCACGTTGGACTGGACAAGAGGCTGCAACTTCAGGAGCCTCATGGGAAGAACCTCATCATGTCTGAAGATGTTTCGCAGACTCTCCTTGGCGAATGGAATGCACTCATCTCTCAAGCCACCAGATAGACATTTCACACGCTGCGGTGTGCCGTCGCTCAAAAATTGAGGACCTAAAAGCACGTCCACTGAGACGCCACCCATCCGCAAGAGGATGTATGTCTTTGGGTGAGCGCCCCATGGGCTCGAGAATGCTTCCAGAATGCTGCGCACATGGATGATTGTATCGTCTGGTAACACATCGTCCGAATTATATTCCCTCTCTAGAGATGGCGGCGGTGGTAACGCAGTTTGGAGTTGCTGCTCGAGTTTCTGTCGTTCTGATGAGGTGCTAGCGTCGCGGTTAGACCTCTATCAAATTTCCGTCTCGTCGGAGAACTGACTGTGTCATAGCTGAGTCTTGGCATTGATTAACAATTTCATTCCGGCCTAATGGTTCTGCGCTATCAAGGTTTGGCGTCGCTGACGCCGTACATCTTTCCAGCAAGCTGACCGCGCATATGTGGCCGGTATCCAAGACTATAGGACATGCTCAGCCTCTCCCTGTGGTCTTGGTGGGTCTCGCACACTGCGGCTCTCGACCGGTGTGCATGCGGGCACAGTGGAGGCTGAGCCGTGCAGATCGACACCCCTCAATCCTACGACGTTGTTGCCAACACTTCTTTCACATCCTTTGACGAGAGCTTCAAAAGAAGATTTACAAATGCAGTGGCAGGTGTCTTGGAACTCGGGGCCAAGGGTAGAGATCGAGGAGAATATTGTGTGACGCCAGGCGACAGAATTCACCTGGTGTGTGGTCGTCTAGCGTCTGATTGCCTGGGTACATCGAAAGGGTTGCTCGAACCCACATCTAGAAGTTGACTTGCTACAGTCTAAGCATTGCTCGAAAACCAATCGGGTGACCTGCTAATGGTCGTGGAGGCCTGTTAAAAGAGCACCGCGCTGTCTTGAGGTTTCTGACTGCGAACATTATGCGCTGATATACTAAACTCCGATATAACACTGGTGGCAAGCAATGGCGACTCAAGATAAGCCGGACCGCATACTCTCTGTGCCCTTCAATTCATGGAGTGAGCCAAGGATCAAGAGAGAGACCAGACAATTCGCCTTAGATAACGGACTTGCGGACTACGAAGATTACTTCTTGCGCGGCGGTCTCCTCAATCTCGACCGCAACGCCCTTTTCCGTCAGAGAGCTGATGGGCTTCAGCTCTCGGAGTTGGAGAGACAGGCACTCGAGATTGAGTACAGTCCGAGCCGGACAGATATGCTTTTCAAACAGAGCCGGACCTTGTACGCTTTAGTTATACTCTGCTCGCTTGCAGCGGCTGGTGAGATTCCAATTCACCAAATGTATACTCACAGAGCGACGCTTATACGTTTGAGATAGTCCAAGGTTGGGACGAGACTGCAGTGAACAGTGGTCAGTGTTAATAATTAATGGTGTTCACTGTAGTGGGCCCACTGTATGGTGAAGTATGAGTAGCGCTGACGCGGAAGTCCAGCTCAGATCTACTACGCCAGAGCTCTTGATCTCAGCCCCACAAGCTACCATTACGGTCTGGTCAACAGTGCACCTTACCTTTGCTGTACATTCTCTTGTCTGCTGACTTATCACGTCAACAAGATTCTCGGACGGCGAGGGACCATCTTTGTCACTTGTCTGATATCATCTGTAGCCTGTTTTGCACAGGCCTTCATTCAGAGTTGGCAGGCTCTATTTGCCGCAAGATTCGCACTCGGTTTCGGCATCGGCATCAAAAGCGCAACTATTCCCAGTACGTATATCGCCGCATACATATCCGTCCGGGACACTCGCTGATCCTACTCGACGCTTCTAGTCTATTCAGCTGAATGCTCGCCCGCCAATGTGCGAGGAGCGCTGGTCATGATGTGGCAGGTTCGTGAGTATCGAGCTACCAGGCTGCTCGTGGATTGACACGAACAGGTTTTCACTGCTTTCGGGATTATGCTAGGCTACATTGCTGGCGTTGCACTTCAAAGCGTATCTGCAGGGTCGAATTACGTATGGACTTCCGGTGCGGGTCAGAATTTCACCATATGCCATACCTGCGGCAACACCACAGTCGTGGCGAGACAGCCTCCTGAACACCTGCGAAACGTACATTGTGTGAGTGTATCTATAGATCTACTACACCCGACAGAGCACAAGCTGACTCTTACAGAGTCTGAACTGGAGGCTGATGTTACTAAGCCCGTAAGTACAGTTAGTCGATCGGATGCCTCAAAGCTGACAACACCCAGTATGCTCTTGCCTCTCATTGTTGCCGCTTATATTTATGTACTACCTGAGGTATGCTTACCACTGTCCTCTGCTCAATTTGCATGCTAACCTTCAGTGTTGGCAGAGCCCACGATGGTTGCTTCGCCGCGCGGTCGCCGCTGCCAAAATTGAAAACCCTGACCAGAAGCATCTCTCCAACGTCTACTACATCAAAGCATTCAAGGCCTTGCGGAAGCTTCGAAACACTAAGCTACAGGCAGCAAGAGACCTTTTCCGAATCGATCACGAACTGCGTGCGGAGATGGCAATACAGACACAACATCGACCTTTTATTGAGCTCTTCACCAAAGCACGGAACCGCAGAGCTCTTTTCGCGAGCCTCACATGCATGATCTTTCAACAGGTAAGTCGTTGAAACGCTGCTAACATGTCACGTGCTAATGGTTGCAAAGCTCTGTGGAGTTAACATCATGCCATACTACTCAACATCGATCCTCCTATACGCCGGAATTAAGCCCGGGAAAGCTCTGGCTGCTTCACTGGGCTTTGGAATTATCAACTGGTTGTTTGCCTTGCCAGCCTTCTGGAGTATAGATGCTGTCGGTAGGAGAAGATTGTTGCTTCTCACATTCCCGATTATGGCAGCATGCCATGCGCTGATCGCCGTCGCCTTTCTGGCCACCGACACCAATAGCCACACACGGATCGGTCTAGTGCTCACGGGCATGTATTGCTTCGGCATTGCCTACTCACCCGGAGAAGGGCCTGTCCCTTTTGTGTACGCCGCAGAGAGCATGCCGCTATACAATCGGGACTTTGGTACGTCCTGGCAACCTTGAAGTTTTCAACAAGCATGATTACTTACAAAGGTTAGGGATGGGCATAGCTACCTCGATCAACTGGTTGTTCAACTGGCTAGTCGCCTTTACCTGGCCCAAACTGATACAGCACATGGGCTCTCCTGGTACCTTCCTCCTCTATACGGCGCTATGTGTACTTGGAGAGATCACTATTTTGCTGTAGGTATCTCCGCTTCCCGGATAATGTGTCGCTTGGGCGCTGCGTACGAATGGCGTGCAATATCTAAATGCGTGCTAACATAATTAGTCTTGTCCCAGAGACAAAAGGTCTTCGACTTGAGCAGCTCGGCGATGTGTTTGGGATCAGAACACGCGAGCATGTAGCGTTCGGGCTCAAAGAGGGAGCGTGGCTTCTCCGCCATTACGCAGGGATCCGAGGAAGGCACTCAAAGGAGCCAAAGTTGTTACAAGACCCTGATGATGCTCATGAGATACCAGTCATCAAGCATGGCTTTGGTGAAGATTAGAATAGTCTCGATGTAGAGCTTGATCAGCAACAACATGGCGTATATGTGCGCTAGTGTCTAAGCCACTATGCACGCTTGGTGTTCAGTGATGTAACCATGCATGCTGCGGAGACTTTCGGTAGGCAAACATGCACCACAAGTCTATGGGAGGAGTTTCTGTGGAGCCTCGCCACCGCTAACAATGAAAGCCTGATCCAGGCGACAGCACAGCAGATCGGCCACAGCTAAACCATGCATACTCCTACGGAGCTAGCTCGCCGCACAGCCTCGTCAACGGCCAGTAAAGACGATGAACTCTTATGAGAAGGCTGGCAGCTAATCAGAAGACAATCTGGTCCTTTCGCATCGGTTCCGTCACTAAGTATCAACCGCAATTCCTATGGCTCTGGCCGTTGTCGGAGAAGTTGGTTCCGCCCTCCAGCTCATAAGCTTCGCCTTCGAAGCATTCAACGGATGCCTGGAAGCGTACAAGTTCATATACACTGCAAAACACCTTGACCGCGACCAAGATTCCTTGTGCTCGCAACTGTTGTTCGAGGACGCGAGGCTCAAGCAATGGGCAAGCAGGGCCGGCCTTCCGGATCAGGCTCAAAAGCGACTCGACTGGCAAACCATAGTGAGAATATTACAGTATCAGGAGAAGCTCGTTACATCTGCGGATGAGTTACGAAGGAGGTATAAGCTCAACACGACCGAGGTGCCTGAAGAAGCAGTAGACGATGGAGTAGCCCTTGGGTACCCATCACAAGGCACGCAAGATACGCCGGCGCCCGGTTCAACGGGTATACTGCTACGCTTACGCACTAGGACATTCTCAAATTCGATTAGGGGAAGGCCAAATGTCGGCAAGACCATTAGGCGAATTCAGTGGGCAGCAGTCGGAAAGGAAAAGACAACGAAGGTTGTTGAAGACATCAGTGCGCTGAATGGCCGACTGTACGAAATGCTTGATCTTGCTGCTCAGGACGAAGCAAGAGACTCCATGCACGCTCTGTTGCGTGATGCAGTGTCACGATGTACGAACACCGGCGAGATATTCAACATTCAAGCTCTTCTCCGTCCGGACAGCTCGACCGACACGGCGGCTATCGATGCTGCAGCTCAACTTCGTGGTTTACGTATCTTCATGAAGGATGAGCGGCGCGAAGAACAAGCAGTGAAAGCTTACGCAGGAAAGGTTCCCGTTAAGATCTGGGATGAGGCAAAGCTTGATCTCAGGCCCGACGAATACAACGGCATGGCTCTCGGCCGCTACAACGAGCAATCGATTCTAATAGAGTGGAGAGTAGTGCGAGAAGTGAGGTGGGACGACCTACAGAAGCCAATGCGCGAGCTAGCGGCTCTCTTAAGCGTTGCGCAAGATCGTGCCTTCCACAACCTTCAGTGCGCAGGTTTATTTGAGCTGCCGGGCAGAGACAGATTCGGTTTAGTCTTTGAGATTCCTGGAACGAAGAGCTCTAACGACATCGATGCAACTAAGGCCGGAACCCTGCTTGATATGTTGACCTCCATTCCGCGTGCTTCGCTTGCTGACAGGATCCGCATTGGGCGTGACATAAGCGAAGCAGTGGTGCAGCTTCACACATCCGGATGGTTGCACAAAGGGATTAGGTCGGAGAACGTATTCTTCATCACAGCAGCAGGAACGAAGTCGATAGATCTGCTAAGATCAGAGCCATACTTGGTGGGCTACGTAGACTCACGACCTGCTACGAACGAAGGGGCCGTCTTGACCGAGCTGCCGTTGCGAGCACCACACGCTGACCTCTATCGACATCCTGCGGCAAGAGGGGCATCTCGGCAAGAATTCAAGAAGCGTTTTGATATGTATGCGCTTGCATGCGTCCTGACCGAGCTCGCATTGTGGAAGCCTCTCGATCAAATCCTTGCCGATCATGCGAGCGACCACGAGGATGGACGATCGAAGGAAGCAGAGCACGGGACCTCTGTCACACATGTCTCATCGCTTTGCGACGTCGTGATTAGCACGAAGTTCATCGAGGAGATTCTTCACTGCATTGGCCCGGGCTACCTTGAAGCAATAAAGTTGTGCCTGGGGATGCAGCCTAGCAGATCGGATGAAGAGGAAGCATCGTTGCGGGTGCAGGGAGCGGTACTGAGGCAGCTGCGGTTGTGTAAGCTTTGAGAAGCATATAGTAAAGGCAAACGTCAATTTTACCAGGGTCGTTGATATTGCACCAGGGAATCAATCAGTAATGTGCGGCGGCAGTCAGTACACATCCCACGCCTCCCACATACGCTTGGTCAATCCTCGCACAGGGTGGACACCCAGCTACCATGAGCATGCCCTTTTGGTCGGAGTTATGGTGATCGAGATGGCTGTAGACATTGGAGCAGGACTAGGTGTCATGCCGTATAGGGCTACACTTCAATCACCTCTCTCGTCAGTATGAAACAGAGACATAAAT
>Ga0058704_10000979_pt1 | contig 13705 bp, 6 predicted proteins | sample AgamicMgSfe_FD_71363 | JGI IMG/M metagenome (GOLD analysis project Ga0058704, IMG submission 71363) | Agave microbial communities from Guanajuato, Mexico - Mg.Sf.e | ecosystem: Host-associated > Plants > Phyllosphere > Phylloplane/Leaf | place: Guanajuato, Mexico | collected 2012-05-30
ATCCATCACAAACCCCCTCACCTCCTCCCTAATCCTCGGACTCAAGAAATCCCCCTGCAGCGTACTCACCCCCTTCGGCGGCTGCGCGGGCACGACATCGATCCCCACCACCCTGCCCTCCGGCTGCGTCCGGTTCACCGCGACCTGACTCCAGGACCCGGGCGCGTACCCCAGATCGACGACCGTGTCCCCGCGCCGGAAGAGGTGGTGTTTCTCGTTGATCTCGAGCAGTTTCCACGCCGCGCGGCTTTTCAGGCCGGCGACTTTGGCGTCGCGGGCGTAGCTATCGCGGGTTTGGCGCGCGACCCAGCGGGTGGAGGAGGAGGTGGAACGTGTGTGGCAGGGGAGGGACGGTGCGCCGAGACGGGGTTTAAGGGAGTGGTGGTGATGGGTCGATCCTGTCGGTAAGCGAAGTGTCGTACTTTCACATCGTGTGCATGGTAACCATGATACGGCCAGTCTTCTCGCTGCCGTTTCGTGCATTAGCCAGTTTACGTCGTGGGTGGGTGAGGATGGCGAAGCTGTCAGGTCCAAGCTTGAGGTCTTGATATGCTCGTAGCACGGACGTTACCACATGCATACTACATACAGCACTTCAATCGCATCATCAAGATGTCCAAGAACGACAAAGCGACGAAATTATTCACGCGCGCCTTGTTAGATGGAGAGGAATTGTCGACTTCAACCGCCTTCATGTCATCAGAGCGGAACTCCCTCTCATACCGAGGAGTTAAATAAATCTAAGAAAGAATAGAACCTGAAAGATAAGACAAAATCGCCGCTCATAGCCCAACCGCAGCAACGCTCAAGAAACGCAGCAAGGTACATATAGAGGGTATCTCGGACGCAACAATAGCCAAAGAAATGCACCACCACAATCACCACCACCGCCACTACAACCCCCCTCTTCCCTGACAATCGTGGATGCAAGACGAATATGCATATATACAGCCACGCACCACCCCAGAAATCCATCCTCTACCTCTCCTCCCGTCTAGATTCCGGCCGACTACCCACATGATGAAACTCTCTCGACGGCGCCTCGGCCGACAACCGGCCCATCCGATGATCCCCCCGATACTGCGGCGAGTCTCTCGGCCGGCGGTCGTCGCCCAGCAGCGGCCCGGACGACGACGACGTCGACTCCAGCTGGTGAGACGGCCGCGGCGGATCCGGCTGGGGACGGCCGCGTCGGCTGTCCGGTCGGCCGTCCGGGTCACGCGTGGACGCGTTGCTGCGGGAACGGGCGTGGTCGCCTTTGCTGCGGGAGGTGGAGGAGGTCGTGCTGAAGGAGGGTGAGGTGTATGCGGGCCCCGCGGAAGTAGGTGGGGGGTTCGGGGGGTGGCTGCCCTGGGCTTTGCGTTTGCGTGGGGACTCTTTGTAGTCGTTTTCGGAGCGGTGGGAGCCCGGGTGCGCGGAGTGGGGCTCGCGGTCGCCTTTGCCCGCGGGCGTTTGGGGCTGGGTTTTGGAGGATTCGGTGGGGGGCACCCAGTGGTGGAAGTAGATCGAAGGGGACGAGGCGGGTTGGTCTTGCTGGAGGGTTTGGCTTTGCTGTAATGGGTGCGCACTTCCCGGGTTGGCCTGCACCGGTTGGTGGACGTACATCTCGTTGGTCGTCAGTCTCGGCAGCTGGGTGTGGGTTGCAGATCGCGGGGTGGAGTTTCCACCGGATTTGGAGGTTGTCGGTTGGTATGCGGAGAAGGTTGTTTGAAGCGGGGCGGCCGTTTGCGTCTGTTCAGCATGCGGCCTCGGAACAGCCTGTTGCTGAGTGGGCTGCGCAAGGCCATACGGTGACGTTTGGCTGATGAGCCGCGTTTCCTGGCGGACCTCCGGCGACGACTGTTGCGACACCTGGCGTTGGTTCTGCTGTAGTTGAGCCGCGTATTGTTGCAGCCAGTCGACGCTGACGTTCGCTAGATTGGCGCCTCCTATGCCAGCATAGATCATGGGGATGGCCGATGGCGGTACGCCGGCCTGCAGCGACTCTCGCAGCATGGAAAGCTCACATCGCCGTTGCTCCAGACGGTAGCTCTCCTGCCGCGTCTTCTCTTCTTCCTGCTTTCGCTTGTCCTCTTCGGCTTTGGCGACGAGCCAGTTGCGCATGGAGTCTTCCTGACCTTGCCATTGGTTGGGTGGACTGGGCATCGCCCCGAGCGGCTGGCCGAGCGAAGGAGGATGCGGGCGGGTGGGATCTGGCAAGGTCATGGCCGACGGCGGAGGCAAGCCGCGATGAGGCGTCGACATCTTGCCGTCGGTGCTGGCGCTGACCCGCAGCGAGCTCACCGGAGAGTCGATGCGGGCGTCGGTAGACCCGCGAGATTTTAGGAAGGGTAAAGGTAGTCGTGTGGAGAATTCATGAGGGAACCTGCCGCCGCCGCCACTACCGAGCTCGGTCTTCGAGAGCTGGGAAATGGTGAGCGACATGGATAACAACGAGGTCGAGGGTCGAACGCGGCATGTGACAGCCTCCGACCCATTCAGGTGGGGTGGTGTTTCGCCTGTCGTTCTCGTTGCTTGTGCGAGGGAGGAGAGGAGCCGTGAAAGTGAGTTGGACGAGGCGGAAGAGGCAGATACATACATGTACCTTCTTCCGAGCAAAGAATGCAGATCTTGAAGCCGTGAGTAGCGCGTATGCGTGGGGGTGTTAGGTGTGGGTGTGGGTGTGGGTGCGCCACGTTCCTCCAGCGCCAGTAGGAGTGAGCGTCGAGTGGAGGGAGACGGAACGTCAGTCGCCCGCCAAAATCGTGGAACGCGAACGCTGATCGAGCGTGGGAGAGACGAGACTGGAAGCTGGCAGTTGAGCGAGCTACGGTACGTACTGCGGGACCCGCCAAAAGCCGGTGCAGAACTGTCGATCAACGTTGCAACGTCGGAAGTGGATGTTGTTGTTCTAGGGCCACCAGTCCACCACTGCAGTAATCGATCAATCGACGGAAGCGCAACCAAATGCGGCGGAGATTAGCACTGGAAAAGCAAGGCGACCCAATCAAGCTGGGCGTCAGATGGATACAGCAGGTAAATGAGATGCGGTGGACGGGGAGGATGGAAAGATGAGGCTAGCTAGTTCGACCTGGTGACCGGGCACCAGTAATTAATCCTTTGGCGACAGGAACGGATGTCGAGTGACCCTCCAACCGGGTTCGCAACGGCGGAGGGACGCACAACGTTGTCACGCTGTTTGTCGAATCACCACTGGGCCCGTCGGGACTGACACTCGCCCCTCTCCATCAAGATGAGCAAAATTTCGGTGCAAAGATCGGTGTGGACCGCCGGCCAGGCAGACCATAGGGGACTTCCAACATATGCATGCCTGCCATTCGACCCCGTTTCGTACTTCCAGAGTCCAGAGCCCTTGATCCTGCAAAAAGGTCGATCCGTGGGAGGAGAAGTGTACGTACACCTATCAATGCCCAAAGTGGGATGTTTGACAATGCGCACCCCATCGAGGCGAGGCGCCGTTGCGGGTTCGAGGCCGGATGACCGAAAGGAGAAGATATGACAGAGCAGGGAAGGGGTGCGGTGAGACGAGAGTGGGAAGCTAGGTATAGTGGCCCCGTACTGGTCGAATCCGGAATGCAGGTTGACCCCAAAGAAGCCGGCGATGTAGAGAAAAACGGTCATCGTCCCACGCCTCCAGTCTCCGGACGTCGCTTGCATGCCGTTGAACCCATCCTGAAACACGCACTCGGGAATAATGAAACTTCCTGATACGGTATCACCTGCAAATCCACAACAGGAGGCAGTCCGCAACCAAACACCACCTGGAGCAGGATCCCGTTCAGCACCCGCAATCCCACATGTTGAACGGCGTTTGTGCAGAAGCAACTCGTACACTCACATACAAACGCTTGCAAACGGCAGAGAAGTGCCAGGTGGGGGAGTGCGAGTGTGGACGAGAACCAAAGAACCGTCCGTCTTGCATTCTTGACATCCACCATTCGAGGTATTTGCCTCGGTTTTCTTTGTCTAGACCCAAACGCGCGTTGCTCAATCTCCAGACTCGTCAGTTGTCTGTCCGCGTGGACATGTGACGCGTGACGATGTATCATGCACGCACATGCGCCGCTGCAGATGCCGTTGTGCAGTGTTCGACTTGAAACTCGGGGCTGGGAAACAGCAGCGTTCTGCTGACGATGGTGAGCCATCAAGCACCCTCTTCCGTCTTCAGTAATCCGATTTGATCCCGTATCTTGCTTTGACTGAGGCGATGGATGACCGGCCCTTGGAAAGTGGTGGGTTTCGCTACATGTGGCTGCGTCCGAAGCTGCCCTCGTGTCTAGTGTCAACGTTGCCGGATGTGATCAAGTGTTGCATACGTGTAGCACGCCCCATTCGAGGTCACCCGAGAAGAGTATGAGCTTCTTCCCTGTGTTTCACGCGCTCCTTGATATACCTGGAGATTCGTAGATCGACCTTGCAGGAAGCTGCACAGCATATCGTATTATTCGTATACAATGCAGAACACACCATACATTCAGAGATAGCCACGCGCACGCGCTCATCAGGAACATCGCCGGATTCTATGAGGTGTACTGTGCTTGTCGTCGTTACGCACGAAAAGGAATCTACGATAAAGGTATGGGATATTACACAAAAGGTGAGGCCGCGATTTTGTGTTCGGACGACGATGCCGCCCGCCTACATACCCTCTCCCAGGGACTCAGGATTCAGACAAACGACGACGTGAAAAAGGGCCTTTTGCTGGCGACTCTTCGATTGCCGCCTTGATTCCAGAATCGTGATGTTGTATGATAATCTGGAAGTGTGATTCCGTTGTGCATACGCGTACAACTATCTGACATGCCTGTGTGTTGGTATGGCGAAAAGCCATTCACTCGCTGGCTTGACTTCGTTCGAGAACCCAACGACAAGTAGAGTCTAGCACACGCCACGCGGTCTTGGATTTGATGAATTTGATATGATTCACTATGTATTGGGGGAATGTACTGCTGCCTCCACCCGTTCCTCGCTGTACGTGTTGGGGGGTATCTGTATCCAGGAAGCAAAAACCACAACGAGCCACGGAAGAGAGACCCAAGCACAAAGGAAAGAACCCCAGAGCACGCTTGTCCAGCAACAGTACCGAACCGTTCTCTCTACGAGACGAAACCCTTCGATCGGATCGATTTAGAAAACAATCACACCTTCATCCCCGCCCTCCGTTTCCGCAACCGCCATTCCGTCCACGTAACGCGCATGAGCAAGTCCTCGTCGCGGATGGGGATGAACGACGTGAGAACCTTCATGACATTCTCGAAATCCCCCTCGAGCACGATGTCGCGCGTGGCGTCGATGAGCGCGGCGCCGGCGGCATGCAGGACGTCGAGGTCGGCGCCGCCGAAATCCTTCTCGTTCCCGTTCCCCATCTCGGTCGTCGGCGTCGTCGTGGTGACGGTGGCGTCGCCCAACAGCATGAAGACGTCCCAGATGCGGAGCTGCGCGGGAAAAGGCAGGCTCATGTTGAAGAGGGTGAGGTACCACCGCGTGCCGTAGGCGGTCGCGTCGATGCCGAGGTCCGCCAGTTTCCGCGCCACGTCGCCTTCGCCGAGCCATTCCTGGTTGAACTCGGCCAGGGCGGCCATGAGGCCTTCGAAGCCGGATTGGAAGAGCTGCCGGAGGCCGCGGAGTTGCCAGAGCCGGACCATCATCACGAAAGCCTGCTCCTCGTCGAAGTAACAGAGCAGGGTCGCGGCCAGGCTCGCCATGCCCTGCACGTAGCCGACGTCGGGGAAGTACAGGCTGACGGCGTGCAGGACGCGGAACAGGAGCCGTTGGCCGCCGCGGTAGCGGCGGCGGAACATGATGTGCATGCTGATGGTGCGGGGGACGTCGACGTCGATCTGCACGTCGTCCGCCGAACTCGCCTCCTGGAGCTGGTGGAAGCGGTCGATGAGCTGTCCGTCCGAGGCGTGCGGGCCGCGTCGTTGGGCGCTCTGGGCCAGAAAGTTATGCCAGGCCGTCGCGCGCCAGCGGTCGGGGATGCCCTTCCACGTGCGGCTCACCAGTTTCGGGTCGGTGGTGTCGAAGACGAAGCGCATCCCGCCGCCCCGGTTAGCGGCGCCTTCGCGGATCGGCCTCGCCATCTTCTGCCACTTTTCCCCCCGGCTCCACTCCCGTCGCTTGAAGATCGACGCCGTCCTACCGCCGTCGTCCTGTTCCGGGATGCCCGTCAGCCCGGGGGGAAGGGTCAGCATGTCGGCCGCGGCGGCCAATGTCTTCCGGTCCTTTGAGCGGACGGACGAGGAGCGCGGTCTCGCTGATCGGACCGAACGCAACCGGCGTAGAGAAGTAGGAGACCCGTCTTTGATCGATAGTGGTCGCACGGACCGCGAGGAGCGCGCGTTTGAGAGGCCGCGTTTCAGTTTGCGCTGGCTACGAGGTTGATCTCCTTCCACGCGCAACGTAGTCGCCACACGCTGTAGCCCTTCGGTCTGCCCAGGCGATGGAACCGACAGACGAGACGAAATGCGCTGTGAATTGATGAAGCCGTAGCGGTCCACTTGGTTCCCGTTCACCGCGTTCCAGTCTTCGATGCCGCCCGCAATCTCACTGACGTCTTTGGTGTAGCTCGCGCGTACATCGGATTGCGATACGGGGACCGCAGGTTGTTCTGCGCCGGATTGCCGGGTCTTCGCAACCGCAATCCCACTCCCCGTCCTGCCGAGCACAGAGCCGCCCCTCGGTAAGCTGTTCGGCGTGTTCTTGCCGGAAGAGTCGTAACCCAGCGCCTGATACCAGTCCGCCGCCCGCTCGTCGCCATGTTCATACATACTGCGCACCTTCATGGAAAAGCCAATTTCCTCCGCCGAGAGCACCCTGCCCCCCTGCAGCGCTTGGAGCATGTGCACGCTGGGTTTCCTCCTGCCAGTGACCAGCCCGCGCACTGGCGTCGCGGGCGCCGCTTGGGCCTCAGCTGCCTCCGTAGCGGGTGGTGTAGATTCCCGAGGCTCCTCTTCTCGCGCCGGATCCTCCGCCGCCGGCACGACCGGTTTGGCATGGGCTGCGCCGTCGCTTTGCGCCCCAACCAACTCGTTCATCTTCTTCCCACCCAGCAACAAGCTGCCGCGCTGCGAAAAGCACACTTTATCCGACGCCAAGTCCTTCAAATCGATGCCGTCGGCGGAGGTCTGCGGGATCTCGGCCTGGATGCCCCGGAAACTGTGGGAGCGCCGTACGACCGGCGGAGACAGCGATCTCGTGGCCCGTTCTCTCGTCTGCGCCTTCTTCGCCCGGAATGGAGATCCGTCCGGTACGATCGCTTCCGGAGACTCGTCGTCCTGCACCTTTATGGTAGGAAGGGCGGGCTCTCGGGCGGCTCCTGCCACGGCGGAGGAGCGGCGACTTTCAGCATAGGAGGCGCGATCGGTCGTCGATACGGAGGGCGCGATGGCGGAGTCCCGCTTGACCTCCTTCGACAGCGCCGAGGTGGGAAAGTTGGTCGATCGCTTCTGGGTGATCGTTTCGAGCGATCGGGGCGCGGACAGAGGGCGCGATGGTGGATTGATGCTTCGGACGTGGACGGGCGGTAGGCCGTCGACGGCCTGCTCGTAGCGGATGGCCTTTAGCAACTCGATGGCGTGTGGGGTGTGTGGCCGGCGTGCAGCATCCAGATCCCTGTCGTGAGCGCCATCATCCATCGCGGTATTATGACTAGGTACCGGAAACGCTTGCGTGGCGCGGTATTATGCCGAGGTGGTATAGTTGGTTGACTGGAGCTTGGCTATAGCAGCGCGCAGCACAACGGAGAAAGACGAAGCAGCAAGCATGGAGGAGGGTGCCCAAAACGGCCAGGCTCTCCGCGGTGTGGTCCACGTCCACCGCCTATAATGATGATGAGGCTGAAAATAATAATAAACAGCCGTCGCGTCGTTCAGCGTCAAGGTTGCGGGAAAGGGGGTCCCTGGTCGGCGTCCGGTCGTTTCACAATCGCTGCAAGGTTTCCAGGTGAGCACGTGACGTGAGACGCGTATTTGCCTCAACATGAGAAGTGTTATTTATGTTTGAACAAATCAGCACTACCTACCTAGGTATGGAGGTACTTTCATATGCAGAATAGTTATATTCAGATACTCCATCAGCACATACTATCTAGTGTAGCAATAACGTGCACATCAGCCACGACAAACAACATGGCACCCAGCTGGAGCTCCCCTAAGGTATACATCGCTCCGTCAAGAAACGGTTCTGAAACTCCACAAATCCCTCGCGCGAGGGCGGGAAACGTTCTCATCTTGCGTACAGCCCTGCGAAATCGGAGGAGCCGGCCGGGTTTGCGAACCGAACATCGCTCATTATTTAACAAGAGAGAGATAGAGACCTCCTTTCCCGCATCGAGGATGAAAGATGAGGAACGGAACGACAGCGGGCCAGGATGGACGACATCTCGCTAGGTATGTATGTATACAAGACCTTCATGTCCCAAACCCATAGTGACGATAATCCTAACGACGACCAAGTGGCCATGGAGGCAGGATGGGAGAGTGTACCTGTAACTGCACAGACGAAAGAACGAAACCGCCATATATGTACCGTCATCAGCACAATGTCGGCGTTTCATTCACGACACGGTGCGGATCAAACGCGCCTCTACCATGAGCCTCCTACGTCGTACGACATCGGTTGGTGCAGGTAGAAAAAGCATGAGACCAGGGCAGATTCCGTTTCATATGAGGACAGGGTGATGTCGGCCGTCATGTAGTACTCGGTCTCTCGCGCGTCGATAACCGAACCTTTCGAAGGCTCTTCAAGCCTACAGCAAATGTAGCAAACAAACTTGACTCCCCAACGCCCGCGCCTGGTGGTATACGATCGGGGAAAAGGCCCCCAGTGCTCAGACTTACGATATGCATGCTGATGCCCCAGGCCAGTTACACGACACGAAAGAGTGAGAAGCGTCCTTTGAAATCGTTCGAACATCCCGACTTTCTTTTTTGGCCATCCCCACCGTCCGTTCACCTTCCCCCACCTCATTACACACCCCTTCTACACTCCATTCCCAATCGTACACAGACCCCGTTGATTGATTTCTTTTCAAGCGCCGGTCTTGCCCGAGCTGCCCAGCACCTCGTTGATCTTGTCCTTGGCGTAGGGCGTGGGGTCGTACTGCGCCGGGAGCGCGCCGCTGGCCGTGATGCCCGTGAGCAGCATGAAGAGCGTGGTCAGGACGACGCCGAAGACGAGGACGCGTCGGAGGGCCGGGTGCCGGACGCCGTAGTCCGCCCAGGCGCGCTGGCCCTGGCCCAGGTAGTCCTTGAGCTTGTCCGCGCCGAGCTTGTAGTACACGAGGCCGCAGAGGGCGATCGTGTAGCCGAAGGCTTGGAGGGGGGAGACCGGGTCGCGGAAGATGAGCATGGAGGCGGCGACGAGGAGGATGTCCTTGAGCACTCCGGAGAGGGTCATGACGAGGGATGAGGTTTTGCCGATCTGCGGATCCGTCAGCGGGCTGCTAGCATGAAGGGACGGTGTTTTCTCTCTTACCAAGAACACGACGGAAACGTTCAGAAGGAATGCAATCATGGCGTTTGCAAACAGGACGAAGTATCCCACGTTCTGGACCTCGGCCAGAGTCATCTTCGGGACTTCGAGGAAGAGTGCAATCACTCCGTTCATGATGGCGCAGGCGGGCGCAAAGTAATAGAGCGAAACCAATGGGTCCATCTTGAACTCGGCGCCAGAGAGCAGTTGCTGGACCATGACGAGACGGATCGATTCGAAGACGACCCCGCCGAGCTGAAACAGGAATCCGACGAGGACGAACTTGATCTCGCCGAAAGACGCAATGATAACACCGACGACGATGAGAGATACGTTGCCGAGAGTTTTCAGAGAGGGCTCGGAGACGCGCATGGTCCAGGAAACCAGAAGCACACCGATCGGCATGGTTGCCTAGCTACGTTCAGCGATATTCTCCACCGCTAGCTTGTAGTTCGTACCTTGAGCATCTGGATGAACGAGACCGAGAGGTAGAGGTAGGTCAAGTTACCGCAGATGAGCGAAAGCGAGAACATGACGCCAATGGGCACGATCTTGCGCAGGTAGATGTGACCGGTCATTGGGACTTTCTTCCTCGAGTCGAGCGTGGTGGTGAAGCGAGCCATGAGTTGGGTCATGATGGTAGCGAACGACAAGTGCCAACATGTGAGGGAGATGGCTGTCCATTGTCAGCCTTGATGGTGTCAATGATCTCGTCGGGCTGCGTGACTCGTACGGTAGTGGAAATTGGCCGTGTCGAGAATCCATTTGTTGAAGATGATGACGCTGGACGACAGCGAGATCCATGTGCTTTTGGTGTTCCGTCAACGCATATCCCTCTGGCGGACAGGCTGCGAGCGCACTCACGCAATGTAGAAAGCTGGATGAAGGGATGCCTTGGGTGGCTGTAACTTCTCCGTCTCCGGGTTCACGGTGGGCAAGACGGGCGCGTCGGGGCCCTGCCTGTCCTGCTCGCCGGACTGTCTCTCCTTTTCCGACATCTTAGAGTATGATTGTGCTGGTTACGGGCTCTGCTCGGCCGCGTATGTTTCTGCCTTGCGCAACGGAGGTCGACCTGAGCGAAGGCGTTGTTGACGCGGCCGCCAGCTACTGGAGCTCGAGAAGTTGGTGGGGGCGGAAGGATGGACGAGGGCGCAGTGTGATGCGCTACACGTATATGGTGTCGAGGAGGGTGAGGATGGAAAAGGTGGGAGGATGATGGAAGAGGTGTAGTGCAAACGAACGGACAGAATAGTGAGATTGACTTTGGGCATGAATCGGTTCACTAGGACACGAAGACCGTTGCGGTCTCCCTTTCCCTTTCCCTTTCCCTTTCCCTTCTCCGCCGCCAAGCCCCAGCACCCTGGACAACGTGACAATCTAAGGCTTTGGTGGATGCTTGACGCGTTTGCGTGACAGATAGGACAAACGGGCACAAGTTCCCAACACATGTAGACGACAGTACACATCACACAGATGTCCGCCCTTCTGTCTCACTCAACCACCAGTCTAACGCTCGGATTGAGGCAGTTGCATCCGATGGGGAAATTCCTTGTGCTTTCAGCATACCTATGGACATACTCAGATGCATAGCCATGACCAGACATTTCCTGCCGTCCAAACATGTGCGTGACAAATGCTCTTTCGCCGTTCGAAAAAGTCTGACCGGAAAAGGTGATGATTCGGTGAAAGGTCCAGCAAGGGAGGGAGAAGAGAGGCCGACGAGGTACACCCGGTGTTATACGGGTGAGTCGACTGACGGTGGGACAAGTTCGGGAGAGAGCAAACTGGTCCGTTTGTTACGCCGGGCCGGTCGGCGGACGTTGGTAGCGGGGGACCAGCGCATGTTTCACCGTTTCAGAATCTCAACTAGAGTCTTCGAAGAAGTTTGGTGTGAGAAGTGGGACTGCGTAATAAATACCTACCTACCTACCTAAGGTAAGGGGAGTTGCGGACCAAGATTCGCTCCAAGACTATTAGATCGGACCCTGAACGCGCTCGAGAAAAGTTGAGCGTTTCCGTGCAAAAGGACGGGATATAGTGCGCCGTAGTATACGTGTAAGTGTAAGTGTAACCACGTACAAGGATACATACATCGACCTACGGTGGCGGTCGACAATAATAAACTGTTCCTTACTCCCTGCCATCTCATCGCAACCTCTGGGCCTCTTTCTAGCATTGGTCGCGTACGCCTTCGAAAACCGAGACAAACACAATGTCGCATCAACGCCAGTCGAGCAAGGCGAACGGGCAAGAGGTGTAAGCGCGCGTAGAGCTACAGCAACCAACGCTGGTAAACACAGCGCCACCCAACTCTGACATAAGTTGTAGCAACGTCGACGTCCTCATCATCGGTGCTGGTCCGACCGGTCTAGGTGCGGCGAAGCGTCTCAATCAGATCGTGAGTGTGAAGATGACATACGGCCAGTAATGCGGCCGGTCGACTAATCGCATACGTCGACCTACAGGATGGCCCGTCATGGATGATTGTGGATAGCAGCGAGACTGCTGGTGGCCTCGCTTCCACAGACGTAACACCCGAAGGCTTCGTACGTGCTCAGGCCACATGCGGTCGACTGAATGCATCGCTGATCCTCGAACCACCAGCTGTACGATGTGGGCGGCCATGTCATCTTCTCACACTACAAGTACTTCGACGACTGCATCGACGAAGCCCTCCCGAACGAGACCGACTGGTATCAGCACCAACGCATCTCCTATGTCCGGTACAAGGGTTTGTGGGTGCCGTACCCCTTCCAGAACAACATCTCCATGCTTCCCAAGGACGACCAGGTTATGTGCCTCGAGGGTATGATTGATGCGGCGATGGAGTCAAGAGTGTCGAACACAAAGCCGAAAGACTTCGACGAGTGGATCATGCGGAACGCGGGCGAGGGCATCGCAAACATCTTCATGAGACCGTACAACTACAAGGTGTGGGCGGTACCGACGACAAAGGTGAGCGGACACAACTCAGTGCAAGGAAATCGCACATGCTTACATCGCGACACAGATGCAATGCCAATGGCTGGGCGAGCGCGTGGCTGCGCCAAACCTCAAGCTCGTCACGAAGAACGTCGTGCTCGAGAAGACGGCCGGCAACTGGGGTCCCAACGCGACCTTCCGCTTCCCAGCGGAAGGCGGCACCGGTAACATCTGGATCCAGGTGGCGAAGACGATCCCAAAGGAGAAGAAGCGCTTCGGCCAGCATGGTAAAGTCGAGATGGTCGACGCCGAGGGCAAGCGGGTTTTGCTCGGCGATGGCACCACCGTCAACTACCAGAAGCTCGTCAGCACCATGAGCGTGGACCACTTGGCCGAGTTCATGCACGACGAAGAGCTCATCAAGCTCAGCAGAGGCCTCTTCTACAGCACGACGCACGTCATCGGGGTCGGTGTCCGCGGCGGGCGACCGGAGCGCATCGGTGACAAGTGCTGGCTGTACTTCCCCGAGGACAACTGCCCCTTCTACCGCGCCACCATCTTCTCCAACTACTCGCCTCACAACCAGCCGGCGGCGTCCAAGAAGTTGCCCACGATGCAGCTCGCGGACGGCAGCAAACCCGAGAGCACCGAGGCCAGGGAGGGTCCGTACTGGAGCATCATGCTCGAAGTCTCGGAATCCAGCATGAAGCCCGTGGACCAAGAGTCCATGCTCGCCGACTGCATCCAGGGGCTCGTGAACACCGACATGCTCAAGCCCACGGACGAGATCGTCTCGACCTACCACCGCCGCTTCGACCACGGCTACCCGACCCCGTCGCTGGAGCGCGAGGGCGTGCTCAACCAGCTGCTGCCGAAACTGCAGGGCATGGACATCTACTCCCGCGGCCGCTTCGGCAGCTGGCGCTACGAGGTCGGCAACCAGGACCACAGCTTCATGCTGGGCGTCGAGGCCGCCGATCACATCGTCAACGGCGCCGCCGAGCTGACGCTGAATTACCCGGACTTCGTCAACACGCGGTCCAACAGCGAGCGGCGGTTGGTGGACGGCGCGCAGTTCTTCAAGAGTATGAAGGGCATTCGCTCCGAGGAGTTGCCGCTGCGGGCGTCGAAGTAAAAGGGAGGAGTAGAGGGCTGTGTCGGTACGTCGCGCGCAGCCTGAGCGAATGGAAGGAAGGGGGAGTGGATGCGCTACCGTATGACATCACGAGCGCGCTCTCCCATTGTTGACGTTCCTTTGCGCTATGATGCGCAGGTTTAAAATATCATAAGCGAGCGGCATCATTCAGAG
>Ga0058704_10000980_pt1 | contig 13696 bp, 14 predicted proteins | sample AgamicMgSfe_FD_71363 | JGI IMG/M metagenome (GOLD analysis project Ga0058704, IMG submission 71363) | Agave microbial communities from Guanajuato, Mexico - Mg.Sf.e | ecosystem: Host-associated > Plants > Phyllosphere > Phylloplane/Leaf | place: Guanajuato, Mexico | collected 2012-05-30
TTCGGCTGGTTTTTGAGCCATTTGAGGATGCCGACAAGGTACCTAGATAAGCATATGAGTCAGTATGCGGCTCGATAAGGCTCGTGGCATCCAGCGCTACTTACTTAGTAGGGTGGAAAGTGCCTTGACCCTGGAAGATGGCCGCACCTCGCTGATCCGGCTGGCCATCCCAACCCTTGATAGCGTACCCATCATTGTACTCAACATCAACACCCACCGATTTTGCCTTAGCAACTTCCTCCTTCAGCTCCTTAATCTCCTGCTCGTGCTCCTTGGGCTGCTTCTGACGGTCATACTGGCTAACCTCGTACCCCGGCAGCTTGCGGTACTCGCACTCAATGCTCAGCTCTTTCGACACTTCGCCGACTCTGTTAATAGCCCAGTTGTGGCTCTCTGCCGCTGCGATAGCACCCTCGTTACCGTGCTTCGCGGCTATATTGACATAGCCGTCATCCAGAGCGCTGGCCAAGTGGCCGGAGGTCCTGCCCGTCTCACCGCTGAGGACTTCACGAGCGTCGAGCATCACGACCTCATGGCCGCGGGTCACGAGCTCGTAGGCGGTCTGAATGCCTCCAATGCCTGAGCCTATCACGCAGATCTCGGTGTCGAGGTTGCCGTTGAGCTTCGAGAATTGAGGGCGGGATGAGTAAGGGTCGGTGTGGATCCAGACTGGGTCGGTAGCGCCAGAGGTGGACTGGAAGTGCTCTGGTGCTGGCTGCTGCGGGTTCTCTCTGATACTCGCCATTGTGCGTGTGGGTGTGAAGGTGAAGGCTGGCTTGGGCTTGTTCACCAGCTGTGGACGTGAGTATCTCTGGTGAGCAACTGAGGAGAATGACGCTCGTGGGACAGTACGGGCTGCTTGGGTCTTGCTGGCTGCACGGAGGAAGGTGGTAGGTGTGCGGCTCAACGCGAACATGCTTTCGCTGTATTGAGGTGTTTGAGGTGGAATGCGAGCTCGAAGCAGACAACAATGAACGTGATGCAAACCGAGCAGTAGCTCATGTGCGTGTTGTTGTGGCAGCTACTTCCCCATTGGCATGCCTGAAGCTGTCGTGACGACAGAAAGCCATCACCGTGTCACGGGTGAAAGCCATGCACGTAATCGTGACCAGTTGTCCGGAAGCACGAACTTTGAAGTAAACATCTTTGAAGATGTACGATGGACGCCATCACGCACATCTCGCCGCAAAAGCTGTCATTATCGGCTCCATGTACAGTGCGATGGGGTGAGGAAGGTGAAGATGAAGATGAAGATGACCAGAGATGTTCACGTCGCGAACGCGATCCCAAAGCTACGAGGTTCTACCGAGGCTGTAGGTTTGCCGATATCGGGATATTCTCCTCCTGACTTCACATGTCCTCAATGATGGATGTCTCATGTCTCTTACCCTCTGCATGCATGCTCAGGAAGTAGAATTATCAGTTTGCTGTTACACCTCGTCAGTCAAGGGACATGGAGATAGTAGTTGATGGGATGCTGCATTGGATGGCAACTGACGCCCCTCAACCAGGACCATGCGTCTGCCCTCCTTCCTCCCCGGAGTGGTCACCTTGAAGGCCATACAAGCCCTCAATCATCCGGTCTCTACGATAGCGGGGGACTTACGGTCATTAGGGTTTGTAGCACTGCTAGCTCGCCTCCGCCAACATCAACAGCATGATCTGAGTCTTGATTGTGCGCGGTAAGCATTGTCTTCTTATTCTCCCAGGCATGTCGAGATTTTTAGACTGTGAGGAAGTCGAGGGGTGTTGTGGTCGGACCGTCAGCGCTGAGACAGCTATTGAGGCACACAGTGCGCCCGCTGATGATTGGCGGGTGAGGCGAGTACGTCGGCAGTCGATTTGTTGCAGGAAGCGGCGTGAGAGAGCCAGAGCGCAAACGGGTGACTGCAGAGCTCAACAGTGAACGATGACTTCGCCACTAGCTGCAGCTCAGGTCTTGGCAAGTCGAGTTTCAAAATTGCACGCTTTCGAACATTTCTCTTTTACCTCGATCTCCCACTCTCGTTCATCATCTTCGCAATCTTAAGGATCTCGCTCTTCGGGCCATCTGCGACATCCATCACTTCATCAACAGTGAGGAAGCACACGGAGCCCTACCGTAACAACCACGACATGGAGTCTATTGAGCAGTCACAGAAACCCATGACGAACATGCAAGCCGCAGCCTTGGGCGCAAATTCATCTACACCCTCTCATGAGGTGGGTCTAACGTGCATTCAATCTTGGAACTCGATACTGATAGGCTCGCCTAGGCTCCCGATGTCTGCGGGTTCTTCGACTTGCCGAGAGAGCTTCGCGATCGCATCTACGAGCATGCACTCGTACCGGACATACCAATCGAGTTCGCTCCGATCACCGGTATCCACTATCACGAGTTCTGGGACGAGTCTGTGAGGAAGGATGAAGAGTTCTACGAGTGGCATGCGAAGCGATACCGGGAAGAAGTTCGGCCTTCTTTACAGTTACTACGATCCTGCAAGCAGGTCAATGATGAAGCTGCAAGCATCTACTACAGGCAACCTTTCCGATTCAGCAACCAAGCAGGCTAGTGGATCTTGGCGCACTGGTTGGACGCTATTGGCGAGCGTAACCGCTCTATGGTTCAGGACATCACCATCGCTCATCCAGCTCACGCCGACAATCCGCTGAATGGGTACCAGGCCTTTCGTATTCTCTGGTGCACTATGTTGGGACAGTTCGATTTGTCCACATTGCGTCATCTCGGAGACGAGCAGTATCTCCAGGGCTGGGAATTTGATAATGGTGAAGCCGATCCGGAAGAATTGCACTCGTTAATTTCCATGACGAAGCTCCGCAGCCTTCGCCTCGTCTTAGTCACTCCTTTCGGAGCCGCTTACGACCCCGAGGCCACCTTTGACTTGCGGACAATGACCACTCACCCAATACACTCCACCGCCGTCCGCGAACAGCTGCCGGCCAAGACCTCCATACTCTACCTCGTCAACTTGCATCCTCGCCCTTCAGACTTCACTATAGAAGACTTATGCAACCCGACGGCAGAGCGGCGCATGGAGATGCAGAGTGTCTTTGCCGGCTAGCCAGGTTGGGACCCTTGGTACCGACATGCAAGACAGTCGATCGCTGAGTTGCGCACTCGCGGCATTGAACTAAGCGAAGAGCGATATGACCGGCACCTCCACTCTCCAATAGAACCTGGGCAGGACTACGTCAACGAGAGTCTCTGCCGATATGACTGGGAAGTCTGTGGCGGTCCGAATGGTTGGATGACCGAGAAGGAGTATGAAGCGGGCTGCCCCGGTACCAGGAGGTTACCATGGATCACGGAAGGGTGGCTACAAAGCACGCATGAACCGACAAACTCTGGTATGCGCTGGAATTGATGCGTTATGCCAGTGGGTAGACCGGTGAGTGCTAAGTCTCCTTTCGTTACTGCGGTCCGGAAGAACAAGAAGCGGTAGTTGACCCGCTAACGCTGAGCCCATGGGGCCGAAGACAGAGCTAGAATTCGGGTCTGTAGTCATGCAGAGTCTTAATGCTACGAAATCGCTTGTGCCGTCCTTCGCCCGTGCAGTCAAATATCAGAGTGTTGCCATCATCCGGCTGCTACTAGCCTCCTGACCCTGAGACTTGGACGCGAGAACTGCTGTTGCAGAGCGCTGGAGCCGCGGCGTTGCCGTCATTGAGGAGCCGCATGATCGGAACTAGCACCATCGTGTGTGTCAACAAAGGAGCTCAGCAAGTATACGAAAGAGATGCAGCGGCGGAGCGCTTGGTCTCCGGACTTTGCACTCCATAATGAATGCTCAGGCACCACGGTGATGTCAATGCTCTATGAGCCAGCTTAGCAGCTGTGAGGTGAAGGTGAGCAGGGGTAAGAATGGCCGTCACTATAGTAGCATGATATTGCCAGCCACAGCCGTGCTGCGAACTATTGACTTGGAACGCATGTCGTATGGTAGTATCGAATCCATTACTGTACTACTTACCGTAGTCATGAGTCGAAGTTCTGCTCTATGATTTGAAGCCGGTTGCAGTGAACGTGGACCTGAGTGAATGTCAATTACGCAATTACGTCATTCTTGTGGAAAGCTCCCTCCACCACGGAAACCGATCTCAACGCTTTTTCCGCAAAGTCTTCTGTACGCGATCTCCAACTTCAAAACAGTCTTTGCATCCAACCACTGCAACCACCCGCCAGAAGACACGCTTCACATTGAACGTCGACTGCATCAGCACCTCCCATCACCAACACCAATATGACCGAGATCAGTCAAGACGTCACACAGCTGGAAGACCTTGACTTCGATTCCAATGCGTCCGAGCAGGACATTGGGACAGCCGGTGCCATCACTGAAGCGAACATCGACCGCATCGGAGCGACCGTGAGTCCTCGCAGATTGTCCCTCCTCTCATCATCGCAAGAGACTGACAACATACAACAGGAAATGCCACGGTTCACGAAGCTCTTCGACTTTCCACGCGAGATCCGTGACCGCATCTACGAGCTCGCCCTCGTCACAGACGCCCCGATCGACTTCGCGCCACTCGTCCCCGGTCAGCACTACGACGAGTTTTCGAGCTTCTACGAGGCTGAGGAGCGTGGAAACCACTGGCATGGTTATCGATACATTGAAGAGATCAAGCCGGCGCTCATGTTGCTTCGCTTGAACACGCAGAAAGAAGCAACCCCGATCGACTACGGCCAAGAATTCTGCTTCACAAACCAGTCCGGATGGCTCGCGCTGTATCATTGGCTCCATCACATTGGTCCGCAGAACGCGGCTCTTGTCAGGAACATCATCATCTGTCAGCCCGCATGGAAGAGCTACCCAAAGTGGCTGACCGGCGCCTGCTACTCTCAAAGCGACGTCTTACGCTACTTCGGTATGCAGCATCTCCACTGGGGGAGCGAATCAAGATACAACGGATTGTGGGGCGGGCCTCGTGTTGACCCGTTAGAATTTCTCGCTCTTGCGCCAGGACTTCGCAACGTCCATCTCGTGCTTCACTGCTCGCGAAACACCGAGCTGTGGAATCGGCCAGTCACTGCTCATCACATTCACGATCTCGACCTGCTAAGGTTCCCCAGAGTGAAGGTCCAAGTGCTGCACCTGATTTGCTACGGTTCGGAGTGCAGGGACATTCTTTCTGAGGTCACACTCAAAGAGCTGCGCCGGCCCCACGACGAGCTCATGGGCGATCCGATTTGGGCTGAGCGCATTGTGAATTCGCATTGGCAGCGGTAGTTGCGCGGGGCGAGGCGGGTGTTCGCGGAGCTTAAGGCGTAGAAGGTTCCAGTGACGGAAGTGTTCTACGATCAGCATCGCCATTGGCCAGTGGCTGCAGGCGAGGAGTGTGTCAACAAGAAGCTGTGCAAGTACATGGCGGACAACACTAACAACCACAACGAGGTAGGCATCAACTGTCTTGGCACGAAGAGGGTGATCGAGTGCTGGAGCATCTCAGCTTGAGGTTTACGGCTGGCTGGAGTCTCTCCTGATTATTACTGGCGGTGTTCACAGATGAGCAACTAGGAGGCGTTGACAATCGGGAGAGAGTGTGTATGAAGAGAGGCACAGAGGCAGACAACGCTACCAGGGTTAGCAGCGTTGAGTGAGGATGTGGCAGATTGTTACTGATTGTTGGGTTCCCTACGTACGTAAAGCAGCAATGGCAGCCAGCCGAACTGGTACGCCAGACACAAGTGTGGCCGCTAAGCATACGTAGCAGTCAACATGACCTAGTACGCCAGCGGCTTGTGCATGTGGGTAGTAAAGCGTGGGAAGGACCGGACGAGTGAAGCACTCAGAAGCATGCAGCAAGCAATGAACGCCGCAAGGAATGGCAGCTAGCCGGACTGGTACGCCAGAGCAAGCATCCCTCCTTCTCAGTATGCCGGTAAAGACAGATCGAGCACCAAAGTAGCTCAAAGGTAGAACATGGTGTTGTCCAGGTTTGGGTGCCAGGGGTTCTGCCTAGGGGCACCGTTGTCCATTACCACGGGGTGAGCATTGACGTAGGGGCGGTAGTTCGGGTTGTCGCGGATGCCCCTGAAGATGGCGCGGACGTAGTGATCGTAAGTCTCGGTGGCGTGGTTCTATGGACGAGGCTCCATCCTGTGCACGCCTATGAAGTAGTGCCGAAGGTAGGCGCGGCCACGGTCGTAGAGGCGGTCGGCGTAGTAGGCCGGAGCAAAATAGAATACACCTCTTGAGACGCGGGCGTAGGCGTAGCAAAACGTGTGCGTAATCGACTGAAGTTGGTCTGCGTTGAGCGCCATCTTATTCTGTAAGACGAAGTAATGGGCAGAACGACCGGTACCGTGGATTGGCTCGTGCGACTGGAGGTAGAAATCCATACTGTACGGATGAGTTATGACCTGATCGACTACTAGCCCGGGCTTAACGTTCTCGTTTGTCGCAGAGACCCTGTCGTCTGCAGTTACGTCCGTAGAGGTTGGATAGAAGCGGGTATTATAGCGCTTGCCAACCACAACAAACGTCATGTTGAACTTCACATTGTTCGGCTGCGCTTTAACGAGCGCCGCCTACTCTTTCTCAAGGTTCTTCTCCTTGTCAACCCTGTCTTTCCGAGACATGCCCTCCACTTCTGAAGCGAGTGGTCAGGCAGTAGGATTGACGGTGGCGGGAGGTTTGTCGTACCGTCGTTGCGATGAATGAACCGATAGGCCTCATTGAAGGCATTCTGGATCTGAGGCAACTCGCGCCTACGGAGGGTGTCGTATTGAGAGTCGCTGACACCGTCCGTGTAGAACAAGATGTTCCTCGGCAGATTACTAGGCTCGTGTTTGCGTGTAAAGTCAAGCAGACGCTCTTTCACCATGTCCGCAAGGTCGACAATGTCTTCCTTCCTGCCCTACTGAAGACGCATTGAGCCGGGGAAGTGCATAAACTGATTATCTGTGCTACCGACGACAGCGGCAATAGATGGCGTGCCAACGTATGCGCCTTTGGACGGGTGAGCCACATCCGCACCAACGACGATGGTGTGGGCCTAGCCGCCCGTACGTAGATCCTACAGGAGGCGTGATCAAGATGATAATTGTCGCGGCCGTCCTTGATGTTGTACTTCTAGGCAACGTTGGACAATGTGCCTAGTTGCTAGCCGTTAAGAGCCTTGTTACGAGCGACGCAGACAGTGTGCATGCCCAACTGACAGTTAGCGACACGCTTGATGGCTGCATAGTCGTCCTGACCATGCCTATCCTTGATGACCAAGACTGTAGGCAGACGCTTACTGGGCCGCTGGAAGCCGGAAGCGAAGTTCTATAGGCTCGATGAAAAGGTCGGCTCATAGGTGGTGTTGTTGAGGTTGTTCTGACCCGCATGGTAGTGGATCTGAGGTTCCGGCACACCGAAGTTCGGGATCAATCCATGCATGTACAGCTAACTACGGAGCCGCGGTTCGAACGTTTAGTGTTGGAAGTTCAAGTTCATCGGCCAATGGCAAAGGTTGATTACAGGGAGAACCGCGAGCTGTGTCATCGTCGCAAAACCAACATTCCTGAGATTCCACATAGCTTTAAGTGGCTGCATACCAGGTTTCATAGGCGAACCGCGCGCAATGCCCTGTGGCTGGCCACCACTAACCTTGTGCTCGCGACTGTAGATGAGGTGTGGAGTAGGCAAGAACCGACCTGGAACTTGGATAAAGTCGGTGCCAGAGCTTATGCTAATGTCCTGAAGTAAAGCCTGGTTGCCCAGATGATTGGTAGCCGCGTTGTTACCACTGGAAACGAAGTGATAGAGGCCGCCGCCAGCCGTAGTGTTGAGGATCTCTTGCTTGTGTAGCATTGGATCCAGTAGAGCTGCGGCAAGCATCTCCGTAGTCTGATCGCCTGTGAGCCTACCACGGAACTTCTGCCATGGCTCGATGCCGAGCTGAGAAGCTGGATACCACTCAACCTGGTCGCGGTATCTGTGTGGATCAGCGCCAACGTTGATAGCCCACTCGTTTGGAGAGGGTGTCCCCAATGTTGCTGGGAACTCGGGAGCTTGAGTCCATAGCGAAGTGCTAGTGTTGTACCAACCCTGGACGGTTAGAGTCGGCGGCGCACCTTGGTCTCCGGGCTGATAGCGAGTGTTCGCGTGGACACCACTGATTGTGTCGTAGCGAGTGCCTTGGAGCTTGACACCGACGCAGTTGATGAAGCGGAGTCTGTGCTGCGGATTCGTGAAGTTGACGTTGGTGTGGTAGATGATGCGAACTTTGACGCCCTTCAAGACATTGCGAATCTCGCCTACAGGCCGCTGAAGCGCCAGAGAGCGAGTGATGAAGTCCGCAACAGTGATGTTGCTCTCGAAGAACGGTGACGTGGCTTTGTTGATGTTTAGTTACATGCTCTGTACACCAGGGCGGACGGAGAGAAAGAAGCCTTTCATAGCAAACAGTGTCCGCCGAGCCGGGTTGACATCGAGATCGCGTGCGTTCAGGTTGATGAAAGATTTATTGGAGTTGATCGTCGTATTGGTGGCGGTCTCACGTGCGAAACGGGTGAAATAGACATTCAAGCCTCTGGTGACCAGCCCAGGCGTACTGCCGTCCCAGCTCGGTGCTGCAGCATCATAGAACAGCTGCCCAATGGCCTGAGTGAGGTTGATCGTCCTGACGGGAGTGATTCTGACCTCATTCAGAGTGAGCAATGAGCCCATCTCGTTGGTGTACTGAATGATTGCAACGTTGGCCACCCGCAAAGGCGCAGGGACATGCTGAGCGTTCGTGGCGTGGAAGAGCAGCAAAGTAGACCAGATGAGCTCGCCATCGCTGACCCAGTAGGTATCTCTGCGGTTACCGTTGCCGTCGGTATGCACGTCCAGTGGGTAGTGCGTAAGCTTCAGCTGGTCGATGATCAGAAACTTATCAACCTGCTTCTTTACGCGGATAGGGACATGGCCATTCTGACTGTAGCCGCGGATCATGTCGACGTTGTAGACGTGCATATCAGGCGGCCGCTGCATGGTAAGGTGGTTGGCGTAGATTTTAACGCCCGGTGCTGCAGTGCCCAACTCTGTACGAAGACCGTATTGCTGCTTGATGAGCGTGAGAGCGTTCTTGCGCTGTTGGTCATTCAGCTGAGTCGGATCGGTGCCTGAGTTCGTGAGCATACCGGTGGCAACTTGGTTGATGTAGGCTCGAACAGCCGTCTGATCGCTTTGTTGATCATTACCGGTCATAGAGTTTGGGGCAATCGGGTTAGTGTACGGAACTGCGGTCGAGGCCGGCAGATTGGTGCACGTTGACGGGGTGGCGGATGCTGATGTGTTGGCGGACGTCTGGTCGTTGACAGACAATGGTGGTGGGTTCGATGCCGCTACTGCGTTCGCAATCGCTGAAGTGTTCATGACCATTGCCGGTTTGACAGGCGCCGCCGAATTGACGGAGGCCGCCAAATGGTTCGGCCCGGCTGGCTGATTTGTTTGACCAGCAGATGGCTCAGTAGGTGTGAAAGTGTCTCGCGAAGCCGCATCGTCAGTGCTAGTAGAGTGAAGCGCAAGAGCACCGGCTTGCGGGTCCAATGTCAGGCCACCAAGACCAGCAGTAGCATCTACTACCTTGTCTCGCTCGCCCTGAGACTGAACGCTCTGCTTGCGATCTGCCGTCGCACCCTTTGCCTTCTTCTCCTTCTTCTCTGCTTCCTTTGCCGCCTCCTTCGCCAGCGTCATAATCGAGACAAAATTCTCTCTCAAAGACCTGATGATCCTAGTCTCACCAAACTTTGTCTCGCCCCTCTTTAGCGTTCGGTAGACCTCAGTAGAAAGATCGAGATCATCCTGAACTGCAGCCCGCAGAGCATCGAGGCAAGCAAGCTCCTCCTCGCCGATGTCTTGGCGGGTGACGGTGAGGTTGGGCCAGAGATCTTGAAGCTCGTACGGCAGCCCTAGCTTGTTCTGTTGCTGGCATTTGATCAGACCGTCTTCGGCGCGGCCGTGGGAGCGCTTGGCGAGGGAGCCTGGGTGGCAGCGTGGGCAGTCGACGGTGGGGGGTGCCATGGTTGACTGTGGTAGTGGTGTTAGGGCGGAGTGGGAAACGAGTGATGAGTGTGAGAAGAGATCGGAGAGTTGCCGCAGTGTTGACCATGTAATAAGCTGTCGCTGCTGCTGCAAGGCGGTTTGCTACGGTGAGGCAAACCGGCGACTCAGATAACTCTTAACAGTTCGAGATCCGGCAAGCACGCATGTTCCAACAAGCACATCAAGACAACTCAAAGAAGAACGATTGCTCTCATGATTCAAGGAGAAAGGAGCGTGCATCTCATCATCTTGCTCACAAATGGAAACCGGCCGTCCGACGAATGCATATTGAAGCATACTGCAGCACCTGCAGCCTTCCGTAACAAGCTGCAGTGACCCTTTGTTGGAATGCACTTAAAAACCATTAGTACTTCTCGCCACCTTAGTGACATTCCTCGTCGCAAGCAAACAGACGACCACCGACCAAGTTGCCTGAGATGCTGCTTGAGACAGATGAAGCTACAGGAAATAATGCATAATACCGCCTAGAAGCTCGCCGTCAATGCCGGTGTCCACGGGGACCAAGACAAGCATGCATCATGCATGTTGCATACCGTTAAGTTAAGCCGTGCGTGCGATCTGGCGCCTTCTACCAAGAGCCCAGTGTTGATCGCATTCGCAGGGTGGGTGGCTGTGGACCACGGCTGTGAGCTCTCGTCGCGGCGCAGGCCATACCAGATGCCGAAATGGCTTCGGATAGTGTCATGCCTACTGTACGGGCGCGAATGTTGTACTATACTCACCTCAAATATCCGTCAATCACTGCACCATCTCCTTGAGTCTCGCCCACCTCATGTTAAAAGCTTCCATTCCCATCTATCATAAGTCATCTAAGTCGTGAGACCCATAACCTCTACGGGCCATCCACCAATATTTACAAAGATGCCCTCCATGCCTGTACCTCTAATACAAGCATAGCCCGCCGCCCTCGCCCTCATCAACCTGCCAGACGCTCGCGAGACCCTGCACTTCTACCTTCGACTCGCGGCGTTCCCGCCGCCCAATGTCCTGACCCTTGTTGAGCACTCGTCTCGCCCAAGCATCCACAGCCGGCTCACCAGTCTCGTCCCTCGCTTGGCGCAGGAAAGGGATAAGTGACGTCCCGCCCGTGCCGCGCAGGTTCTTGCGCTCCTTCTCTTTGGCGTCTCCTGGCTTGCCTGCCGCGCTCTTAGGGCGAACAGGTAAGTCCGTTTCATCGAAGCCATGACTAGCGCGCTCATTGGCGGTTTCTTGCTTCTTCTTCTCAGCAGCAGCCTCGGCCTGAGCCTTCTTCTTCGCAGCTTCGCCGGCTTTGATAACAATATACCTGCTCACGATCTGGATATGCTTGTCTCTAAACGCCCTCAGCATAGCTAGACAGGCATCGTAGGCGATACTGAGAGAGCGATCGTGCTTGTTTTCCTCGACGAAGGAGCGGATGTTCGCCACGCGCTCTACATCCCGCAGGAAACGGGCGTGAGGACCAGGCATATACTTCCGCATTTCGTGGATAAAGCTCGGTTCTGGGTTCGCCATCTTCTTCCTGCCGTATTCCTGGTCGCTGCCTGGGCCCTTCTTGCCAGTAGGTCGGTGTTCCACACTGAGCGCAACGTCGAAGAATTGGATCAAGCTTGACTGAGCATTACTGCCTCCGCTGTACTGGACGTAGCGCTGCTTGTGCATTGGTCCGCCGTTGTCGAAGATGACGCCGTTAGGTAGGCCGGCGTCAGCCATGTTCTTGCTGCCGGCTAAGAAAGGTCGGATGCGGTGGTAGAAGACGTGCGGATCGCAATTATCGTACATCCTGACCAGCATGGAACCCAGCTCGTCCAATCGTTCGGCGAAAGAGTGCAGACAGTTCGTAACCGTCGCGCGGTCGTTCCGGGAAGCAGCTTCCATGGCATGAAGCATCAGCGGAATCAGTGGTGCGCCACGGGACTCGATTGCGACGCTGATGAGGTAGAACCACTTCTCGTCCAGTGAGCCAGTGAATGTGTCGATCATGTCTAGGTTGGCGAGCGTGTCTACCCTCTCGTCTTCGAAGATAGGCTTCCAGTTCCAGAGCACGAGACCAGCGTATGTGGCGACTGGTGGGAGTTGAAGGTGCTTGCACGTGGCCATGAAGGGTACGGTAAGAGGTGGCGGTATCCATTCCATCGGCCTCTCACCGGCCCAGATGTAGGCGTGCGCAATGAATGCCAGTACGCTGTATGCCCTTCTCCATTCTGGCTCGCCGAACAGTCTATCTGTAGACAGGTGTGGTAGTCTATCCACAACTTCCTGCAATCTCTTGCTCAGTATGAGACCTTGCAGGTTCTTGACGATAAACTCCCATGGCTCGTAGTATGGGTCTGACAATGCCTGGAGCGGTGGTTCGGCAGATAGAAAGCCGTTCTCGGGTGAGACGTCGTAGTCTTCAGGTTTCGGAATGCGTAACATGATGGCGGGTGTAACGTGCCAGACGCAGGCTTGCGACGCTGGAGACGTAAGGTCTTCGCGTGACGCTGCAAGCCCAGCCGTATGTCAGGCTTTGTGCTGTTGTCTCACTTGATTGTGAAAATCTTCTTCAATCGATTCGGAGGTGTCTCGTGCGTTTTCGGCTTGTGACTCTCCAAGTGAGGTCTGGCTATCGGCGGTCGAAGTGGGATTCGGCGATGTGTCACGCGATGTCTGTAAGCCACAGACTGTTGCAGGAGGGACTTTGAAATCGTTGTCCTTTTAAAAGGATGGCAGTCGAACGATTAGAAGAATGTTTCGAGCGATTGGTAAGGTGCTGAGAAGGGTCTATGAGATCAGTTTTGTTGCTAGTAAATCGCTTTCGGCAGAGCCCGGATGATGTACAAGCATTGTGCTAAGTGTCGGGCGAATGAGGATGGGAAGTACTTCGCAATGACGACTCGTTTCTGATCATTCATGAGAGATGGAATGGAGCAGACTGATGAGAAATCGCCGTGTTGTTGTACTCCACGGTCCTCCGCGCCATCCGCTGGTCCAGAATCTCACATCATTGCTGCGAGATCGGCGGAGCGGAAACCTTGTCAGCGAGCTGCCCCGTCTTGCCGTGAGGTTCCAAATTCCGCCATCTTGTCGAAGAAGACACTGATCGCCGACACTCGCGTTCTCGCAGTTGCTAAACCCTATCAAAACGTTTGTAACCATCTGAAGATATGTACGTCTGCAGAGGTGGTGCTGCAGAAGGCCGCTGCCGCAATTGCAAAGCCTTGCTTTCTACCCCGCAATATTGCCACCTTTGACTTCTAGTACTCCGTAGACTCAACTCCTGTCTCACAAGTGCTGGAGTATCCTCCCCATTCGCATCTGCTGATCGAAAGATATTCTTGGTATATCCAAATATCCACGAGTACATTCTTGTGTTGCCGGGAGGGTCCCCTGATCGGACGCATGTGACAACCCACATTAGGAAGTTGCAAACCAACTACACATCACCAACACCAGCCGGCTGAACCTCGGTAAATTTGATCTAGGCAATATATTGATATGGAAATTTATATAACTTTGAACATAGCCCAAAATATATGTTCAAAAAAGGCAAAGTGGCCGAGTGGTTATGGCGTGTGTATGTGTTACCTAAACATAGTAAAGCATCCCCTGAAAGGTTTGCTAATCTGTAACAGGACTCAAGCGGTTAGCTTACTCAACTCAGTTGAGGTTTCTCATGGACTTTGTCCGCAGGGGTCAGT
>Ga0058704_10000981_pt1 | contig 13693 bp, 12 predicted proteins | sample AgamicMgSfe_FD_71363 | JGI IMG/M metagenome (GOLD analysis project Ga0058704, IMG submission 71363) | Agave microbial communities from Guanajuato, Mexico - Mg.Sf.e | ecosystem: Host-associated > Plants > Phyllosphere > Phylloplane/Leaf | place: Guanajuato, Mexico | collected 2012-05-30
CTATCTCTTGGGGCTGGGGCCTGGGGGTCATGCTGGGGGTGTACGTCGCTGGCGACAGTGGAGCATACCTGAAGTGAGTCCGGTTCACTTCACACGACACGCTTCTTTTGGTCGTTTGCTGACAATCAATGTCCCCAGCCCAGCCATCACTCTGACCAACTGTCTCCTGCGAAAACTGCCATGGCGACGCTTCCCGATCTACCTCCTCGCTCAGTTCCTTGGCGGTTTCGTCGCCGCTGGCGTCATTTACGCCAACTACGTCAATGGCATCAACGCCGTGGAAGGGCACAACATCCGCACCGTGCCGCCATCCAAGACGGCCACAGGCGGCATCTTCTGCACCTATCCTCAAGCTAACCTCACGAAAGCTTCCCAGTTCTTCTCCGAGTTCATCGCGTCGACAATCCTGATGTTCGTCATCTTTGCAATGAAAGACGATAGCAGACAAGGCGGTTTCTCGGCCGCGGGCTCCTGGTTTCCCCTCGGTTTGTTCTTCCTGGTCTTCGGTCTCGGCGCATGTTTCGGCTGGGATACGGGCTACGCGATCAATCTCGCTCGAGACTTCGGGCCGAGACTCATGAGCTACGCGGTGGGATACCAGGGCGTGTGGTCGGCGGGAGGGTATTATTTCTGGATCCCCATCGTAGCGCCGTTCCTGGGATGCTTGTTCGGAGGCATTCTGTATGATATCTTTCTGTACACCGGGCCGAGTCCGATCAACACGCCCTGGTTTGGGTTGAAGGAGATCTTCAGCCCGAAAAAGGCGATTGGTGAGAGGGTTAGAGAGCAAAAGGAGCAGGGGTTGGTCTGAATGAGCGTGCGTGGTGGTGAATAGTCTCATGAGTCAGCGCAGGACTGCCGTAAAAGTAGTCGGTTTACCTGTGGGGCAATTCGAGGACTGCCATGCAATGAGTGAAATCCCGCTCACTCCAACAGTTAGCCTACCGTCAAGGCAGTGCTTAAAGCGTAGGTGCAATCTCGTCAGCCGGGGTATCCCCGTGTCCGTCGACTTATTGATGCATATACAGTCATGAAATCGTGGGATCCTCCACATTCTCATTTGCGAGCCAGAGGCTGTTCTCTCAAGCGGAATACTTCATGGGTCGCGGAGTTTTCGGACCGCGCAGAGAGTAACTGGTGCTAGATGCGAGAAGGCAGGCAGACGATACGGCGATGCTGTTCGTCATTGCATTCGACGTGGCGTCGACCAGTGAAATCATGGCCTCTATGACCGAGACTTCTGTTGGGCGGTGTACGAAGGTGTCGTGGTACTGTTACAGCAACATATCAAAAGCATCGTTGACTTGACTCGGGAGGTGTTTGTTGGCGGGCAGTAACGCAGTGGCTTGCTGCACCGCCAAAGCGATTCTGGATGAGAACAATGGTATCGTATGCTCCTTGACAGTCCTTAGTCCTGATATTGATTGGGAGTTTATTGCTTATTCGAATTTACTCGTTCTGACCTGCTTAGACAATGTATTTGCGTAGTTGGCAGGTAGTTGCCATGATCATGCACAGTCTTCGAATGTCTGCTCCATCAGCACTTGGACGATGCCTCCGAGAGCATCATTGTCGACACTGTCTTGTCCGAGAGAGTGCAGGTATGGCGCGGGAAGAAGAAGAAGACTTGTGGTAAATGCATGTGGAAAGGAAGAGAGATGAAGTCACTTGTCGCTGTTTTTCGGGGTCCGTGCGCTCGTACAGCTGGCGAAGGCGCGTCGCGTCTCTCGAGGTTCATCTCTAAACACTCGCAGCATTGTATGCGAGACCAGACCCAGCAGCAGCTTCACACTCATCCCGGCTTCCTTTTCTCCTTTCAACACATCGGCGACACGTCAACTGGAGTCAGTATGTATCAAGATCACCTATGACCCTGGCTACGATCCACACCGCATTCGACCAAACGCGAATGTAGCACGACACTGTATAGAAAGGCAACCTCGAAATTACCTCTCCATGCCGCGAACCCTCCACCTGGGCGACTCAAGCAGAATATACAGACGCAGCATCATCATCAGCATCACCAAACCCAAGCATGCATCTCCCTCGGAGCCAAATATCGCAGCTCTACCAGGAGCTGCTCCGCACCACACATCCGCTTTCTCCACCCGTCTTGATCCTCACCGCATTGACTGTCGATACGTTATGCGCGACGCGCCTTCTGACCGGTCTGTTGAAGCGCGATTATATCCCTCACAAGGTCCAGCCCGTATCCGGCTATAGCGATCTGCAACGAGCGGGCCAGAAGCTGGTGCTGCCCTTGACGCGACACCGCGGCGGAGATGGCGGGGTGGTCGTGTGTCTGGGTGTGGGAGGGATGGTAGATTTGGAAGAAGTGCTGGGATTAGATGGGCTAGAGTCTGATGAAGCAGGTGATGGGATGACCTTGAGCGAGCATGGTGTGGAAGTTTGGGTCCTCGACGCGCGACGACCTTGGAACTTGCAAAATGTTTTTGGCGCACAACACCACACGGTGGCACAGCGACCCAGTGTTGAGCAGGGGAGGCTACTTCCCCATTATCGAGCTGGCAAGGGCGGCGTCATTGTTTGGGATGATGGCGATATCCAGGCGGATCTTGGGGCCGAAAAAGAGGCTTATATGGAGCTGCAAGGCATGCCGGATATCACCGAAGACGATCTGGCGCTGGAGGATGCTGAGAGTGGGGACGAAGGTGACGAGGAGCCATCCAGCAGCCAGAGTCGAAAACGCAAAGCTTCCGACGAGGACTCGGACCTGAGTGAAGACGGAGCGAGTGACGAAGGACGGCCACGTCAGAGGAGACGTAGCAATAGCAGTACCATTGTCCCATCATCACCAAGCGCTATCCGCTCAGGGCAACTCGCAACATCCGCCACGCCGTCAAATTCACAGCCACCGTCGCCAGGCGCGGCGATACCGTCTTCACCACCTAAGCAGCCTTCACAGCGACAGTTACGAAGAAAGCTACTCAAGCTACGGCGGAAGCACGAAGCAACCCTCGAACGCTACTATGACCAAGGAACATGGACATCTGAGCCCGTGAGTAGCATGCTTTACTCTCTTGCCTCCGAACTGGGCAGAGAAGACAATGACCTCCTCTGGCTCGCGATCATTGGCATACAAGCAGTGGACTTGTCCCCTCTCAGCATCCGTGTGCAGTCATCTCAACCCCACAGTCGAAGGACTCTCGACCGTGCAGAGCAGATCAGGGAAGTGCTCCGGGACGAAGTACGACGGTTGAATCCAATACCCGACATTGATCTCCGGCGATCGCAAAGTGATGCCGATGTCATTCCAACGCATGCCAGGAGCCCGACGGACACCGCCATTCGCCTCTCACCTGAACCGCGCTTTTTCCTTATCAGACATTGGAGTCTTTACGACAGTATGCTGCACTCTCCCTACCTGGCCACAAGGCTGCATGTCTGGTCTGATGCTGGCCGTAAGCGACTGCATAAGCTTCTGGCCAAAATGGGCATCTCCCTCCAGGAGGCCGGCAAGGGCTACGTCCACATGGACATGGAGATCAAACGATCCCTCCGCAAGCGCATATTGAAGTTCGCCGAGCAGTACAACCTCGACGGCCTCGCCCCGAGCGAAGACGGCCGGACTGGGAAAGAAGGCTGGGGGTTCGTGCGTTCCTGGGGCTGGAAAGCCACCCTATCCGCCATCGACGTCGCCATCATCGTGAGCGCCATCCTTGAGGTCGGCGCTGACACCTACGGAAGCATGCTTCAGGACTCCAGCAGATCCAACACGACCGAGAAACAACGAACCTACTCCCACCGAATCCGTGCCCTGCCTTCGCCCCCTCACTCATCCGACGACGGCATGCCTGATGCAGCATTAGCATCAACCGAACCTCCAGACTGGACTACAACCCGCTTCTTCACCGCCTACGATGCGCTTTCGCCATCTTCGCACGCAGGCCTCTCCGCTCTGCTCTCCCACATCCCCACGGCGCAACATCTCTCCCGCGCCATACTGCGCACAGGCTCGGCTCTGATCTCCAAACACCAAATCCGGCATCTACGGGCCTTCCGCATGGGTGTCGTCAAAGAAGGCCCGGACGTGCAGACTTTCGTGCATCCCGGGGCTCTGGTGAAGTTGGCGGGATGGGTGAGCGAAGCGGTCTCCGTGCTGGAGGCGGAGAAAGGTGTGGTGCGAAAGGGTGGGAAACAGGATGAGGCGCTTGTGCTGGGATGTCTGGACGAGAGGCGGAGCGTGTACGTTGTCGTTGGGTTGGGGGGAGGCGGAGCGGGGAAGAGAGGGGTGAGGAGTAAAGCCGAGATCAGAGAGCGGGAGGCGAAGCGGAAGCGGAAGGAAGCTGCGCGTGTAGTGAAGAAGGCGGAGAGGGCGCGAAAGAGGGAGGAACGGCGCAGGTTACGGCGGGAGAGGGATGAAGCGAATGGTATCCTCATCGACTCCGATGACGACGACCACGATTCCGATGCCACCGAGTCCACCGCCTCTACGGACGCCTCCGCATCGTCGTCATCTTCAGACTCCGACGTCGGGTCCGAATCGGATTCGAACCCCGACCACGAAAGCCAACCGAGGAGGAGGAGGAGGAAAGGACACGGTCTGAACCGCTTCGGACAAGCGTTCCAGTCCGTCGTCGAGGAGACGGGCGCACGCGTGCGCATCGACAGTTTCGAGCATAGCGTCGTCGAAGTGAAGAAGGAGGACTTGGCGGGGTTTTTGGAGAGTTTGAGTTTGAAGTCGGTCGTTGGGTGAGAGTGGTGTCTTGCTCCATTGTTGAGCGTCTTCTGGTGTTCTTGCTCTCGTTTCGTGAAGTAGGGTGTTGAGAGGCGTTATGGTCGAAGCGTTTCTGATCACTTACGTAGTTACGCAACGCATCGATTGAGATTATCACGCAGGAACTTCCATTTCGCTATCTATTGACACCCTACCTCTTTGTGTGGACAGACCGACCCACTCACTGCTACTACGTCCCTCGCGTCCCCATGACAGCCTCCCTGCACACCTCGTAGACCGGCACGATCCCCGTCCACAGCCGAAACTGATGGATGCCCTGCCCCACCAGCGCCTCCAGTCCGGCCACAGTCTTCCACCCACTGTTCCCCGCCAACTGCATGAGACTCGTGACGGCGGGCTTATACGCCATCTCCAACAACACCTTCCCACCGTTACCCGCCGTCACTCCTCCCGCGGGCATCGGCGTAGCGTCGGTAGAGAAGATTGCGCACAAGATCTCGCGCATGGCGGGGTCAATGGGCGTGTCGCCTGGTATTGTGCCGATGGCGACGGTAGGTTGTGCGTCAGGTGAGATGGCAGTGGCTTCCTCCTCGCTACTCAGGAGCCGGATGTCGTACCCGTCCTCGGCAGGGAAACTCTGCGTGAGCGCCGCGAGCTTACTCTTGTTCCTCCCAATCAAGTAGATGGGATTATATCCCATATTCTTCAGCGCATAGATGGCCGCTCGCGCCGTCCCGCCACCGCCGACGACCATCCCTGCTTGCGTACGCACGTCCGGCATCCCCGAGGCGCCCGCGTTGCGCAGCGCGAGCACCATGCCTTGCCAGTCCGTGTTATATCCTGTCAACACCGTCTCACCTGCCGCATCTTCCGAAGACATGATGGTGTTGATAGCGCCGATCGTCCGCGCCGCCGGGTCGATCGCGTTCAACAAGCGCATGACATCCAACTTCAGCGGGATCGTGACACTCGCTCCGCCAAAGTCGGGCGCGCGGATGGTCTCCTCGATATCTTTCGCGACATCCGTCTCTAACCGGGCGTACTCGTGCGGTAAACCAGTGAGTGCGAAAAGCGTGTTATGCAACGCTGGACTCCGACTGTGGCCCACCGGCTTGCCGAAGATGAAAAATGTCTTCGCCGGGATTTCGCCAATGATGCCCAACACCTTCCGGATCTCTGCCGCAGACACTTGGCCAGGCGCAGCTTTGGCCGGGAGAGCCGGGTGTGTGACGGGCGTCATGAAGCCGTTGTTGACCCGGCTCATCTTGCCGATCTCGCCCATGTTCATCATGATGGTGGGCAGATCCGGAAACTCCTTCGCCGCCCGTCGCTTGAAGGTTTTGAGGTCATCGTTGTCCTCGGCAGCCTTTGCCACGCCGATCAACTTCACGATGTCACCATATGTCCTCGCGGCATCGAAATGCGGTCGCCAGTCCTCCGCGTCATTTGCCCACGAAAACTGGCCCTTCGGATCGTGATGCGAAGCGATGATCGTGCACATCTTGCGGTGAGCGAGTACGAACTGCTTCAGCTCATCAGAGGAAGTGAGCTCGAGGTCAACAAAGTCAAACCCCATGCGAAGCGCCACGCGGTAGAGCGCCAGCTGCGCTTCTAGGTCATTGTCAGGGAAGCGGCCGCCTTGCGATAGTGTCCGGAGCGTAAAGATGAGCGGCAAGGTGGTGGAGTACCTGAGCAGAGCGACCTGTTCGATGAGGAAGTCTTCCGTGGGAAGACCGTCAGCAGCGGACGGATCAACCAATAAATCCGCCCTCAGCTCGATCGCATCCACGCCGACGGTGACTTCAGGGAGGATAGATACCAGCTCCTGTATCCTCGGCGCCGTGAGCGATAGGAAGAATGAGTGCCGTTCCGCCTTCACCTTACGGAGCGCACCACTCCTGCCCGTCATCGTGTTGAGGAAGCGGGTGAAGTCATCCAACGGGCTCGCCCAGCCGGCAATCGCCGCACTTTCATCTACCATCTGTGAGTGGTAGTGCAGGTTGCTGCAAGCCTCGAACCACGGTTTCCGCCGCAGATAGACTCCCATCATGTCTTCCACATACGCCGGGCGCGTCTTATCGATTTGCAGGTACTCCATGACCTGGTTGATGTCCCTCGTCACCAAGAGGACCATGCCGTCCTTCTGCCAGTCTTTGAGCAGCTGGCGGCATTCCGGCGTTTCGACAACTCCGCCGCCGCTGGCGAAGACGTAGCCATTCGGTTTCTCCGCCATGAGTTTCTTCAGCAAATTCGCCTCCTTCCGTCTGAATCCCTCCCAGTCGTTATCCTTGAGCATCTCGGGTATCGTCATGCCCTCCACCCGCTCGAGCTCGGTGTCCATATCAATTAGTGGCCAGCCAAGAATTCGCGATGCCCAGCCTCCGGTAGTCGTCTTCCCAGCCCCGCGCATACCGATGATGAAGACGGATTTCCTCACTTCTGCTTGCCTTTGAGTACCATTGATACCGTTCGAAACCACCCCATTGGCATGCCCTGCCTGGGCTGGAACACCCTCTAAATGCACCCCAAAGATCTGGCTTAGCTGATCCCACCACCCGGGCCACGTCTTGCCCGTGCACTCCCGCTCCAAGACCAAGGTGCCCTCCGACGCAACAGTACCCAGGACAGAAAAGCTCATGGCAACTCTGTGGTCGTCATAACAGTGTACACCCTCTCTCGCAACACCAAGCTCTAACCCTTTGCCATCGATTTCGATGCCATCGTCTAGCTCTCGACATACGACGCCGAAATTTGCGAGCTCGTCGTGCATGGCCTTGATGCGATTGCATTCCTTCTGCCGCTGATTCGCGATGCCAACAATCCTCGTCGTAGCGCCATGCTTGCCGGGCTTCGCGACCGCAGCCAGCACGGAAGCGGTTAGGAAAGCATCTGTCATGGGCTCCATGTCCACTTCCGGCAACGGGCTGAGTTCTCCTTTTGGCGGTCCAGTAACGGTGGTGCTGGTTTCGCTCTGTTCGACAGTACAGCCCATAGGTCTCAATACGTCTATGGCGAAGCGAGCATCTCCCTGCAGGGAGCTGGATCCAATGTTAGGGACCGTACATGTAGTACCAGTGATAGCGGCCACAGCCAAAGGGTACGTCGCGGAAGAGGCATCACTCTCGACCTCGTAGGCTGCCGGATTGCGGTACTTCTGGTTCGGCACGTGGTACACATTCGCCTCCGTCTTGCTCTTAGTGACATGCACCCCAAAGTTCGCCATCATCGCAATCGTCATGTCGATATAGGGTTGCGAGATGACTTTGTCGCCCACCAGGCGGAGCGTGACGGGCTTCTTGGCGTATGGCGCGCACATGAGGATGGAAGAGACGTATTGCGAGGAGACTTTAGCCGTGAGCTCGATGTCGCCGCCTGCGAAGCCGCCAGCTGCTGCGATGCGAAGTGGCAAGCTTTGCGATCCCAGCTTGCCCAGATAGTCGATTTGGACGCCGTTGGAACGTAGAGCGTCCACAAGTGGACCTTGCGGTCTTTCCTGCATTCGTGCGTTGCCAGTGAGTACGGTGTGCGATGCTTCGTGTGTGGCTAGGGCGAGCGAAACGGCCGTTGTCAAGAAGCGTGAAGCAGTCCCAGCATTACCTATGTAGATCTCATCCTGAGAAGCCTTGAGCGCTCCGCCATCTCCGTTGACAACCAGCGTCTCACCTTCGTCCTCCCAGCGGTACGTCGCGCCCCCGAGCTTAGCTATAGCCGACAGCATAAATTGCGTGTCGTCACTGTGTAACAGATTGCTGATCCGACATTCGCCTTCGCCGAGAGCGGCGAGCAGTAAGACGCGATTAGATATACTCTTACTACCAGGAGGCTTGCACTCGACTTTGAAATCTTTCTTAACCCCAGGTCGAACCATGATCGAAGGACAGAGGACGATCCGGATATCCTTGTCCGCCACCTGAGTTGCCTTTGGCTCGTAGCATTTACCGATGGCGGACAGGAGCACAATTTTCTTCTTCGATCCAGCGTTCTTTTTGTCGACAGCCATCTTTTGTAAGAGCAGCTCGGGCGGACATTGCTTCTTTGTATGCTTGGTGATGAGTTTGCCGCCCAGTCTCGTTGGTAGGCCGTACGAGGCGATGCATTTCGTCAAGCGGGCGACGGCGCCTGGAGGCAAAATCCCTAAATAGCGTGCCAGCTCGGCTTCGGTGACCATACCGACAGCGACACTCTCACCGTGTAAAATCTCCGGTGTCAGTATGGCTTCGTAGGCATGCCCGATCGAATGACCAAAGTTCAGCAAGTTCCGTAGGCCGCCTTCTCGCTCGTCCGCAGACACCACCTCCGCTTTCACTCGCGCACTGCCCAGAACGATCCGCTTGAAGATCTCCTCGATGCCCTCGAACCTACCCTTGCCCACCGGCTTGTCGAGTGCAGCCATGATCGCATCGGCGTTCTCCTCCAACCTTTCAAACTCCTCCAGGTCCCAAATGGCCGCCGTCTTGACGACCTCGCCCATGCCATTGCACACCTGCCGCTTGTCGAGCGTCTCCAGAAACGCAAGGTCGATGTACACCCGTTCCGGCTGCCAGAACGACCCGATCAAGTTCTTACCCAAGGGCGTGTCGATGGCGGTCTTGCCACCGATGCTGCTGTCGACCATGGCCAACAGACTCGTCGGGATCTGGCAGAACCGCACCCCACGCATGTACGTCGCCGCAACGAAACCGATCATGTCCCCGATCACGCCGCCGCCGAGCGCGAGTATGACCGTGTCCCTCGTGCATCCATGCTGTAACAGCCAATCCTCGACGTCGGCCTTGGTTTTCCTGCTCTTGGATGTCTCACCGGGCTTCACGCGATCGTAGATTAGAAGCCGCGTCTCATCCTCCCGTTTCCCCAAGCTCTCCCTCTCCGCTTCGAAGCGCTGCTTGAAAAACGGCACGTACTCGAGCTTGGCCAGGTTGGTATCGCAGATCAGGACGTAGGTGCTGCTGGGTACGTTGCGCAGCAGATCGTCGACGACGAAGTCTTGCCAAAGGCCGTAATCCACGATGATTGAGTCCTTACCCAGGATGGGGACTTTGATTGCTCCGGAAGATCTATTGCCTGTCGCCATGATTCCGAGTGGAAGTCCGGGTGTCGAGTGAAAGGGTATCGATGAAGTAATTGCTCGCTGACGAGCGCTTCCACAAAGTCTGACAGGCCGCGGTCAAACGAGTGGTGGCTGATGATGTCGCAAACCCGCAAGTGCTGCAATCAAGGCCTGTGGTGGCTCCTCGACATTGGGTGATAAGAGGCGACAGATCACACTTTTGGGCAGTCGATATACCAGGGGAGACAGAAGGATGTCGTGGTCAATTATTTACTTGGATATGCAATGTCGCTCGGCATCCGACTCATTTTATTTCGTCCCACGGTCAAAGCTCCCGCTCCGATGCGGAGAAAAGCCGGGGTTTGCATCCTCATTCACGTGCTCACCATTGATGACTAATGTATTTCCCGAGTTCCGACATATGCAAACAGTACCTACATAGTCAAAGCTGATGGTAAGGCAAGACACGTCTCTACGGTTGGAAGCCCGACTACTCATAAGAAGAAGTAGGAAATCGTGCTCGAGTTGAAAACACTTCGCACAAGTTTATACTTCAGTACGCACAGGTGGCAGAGGAAAGTTCGCCCATTCGACAACATTAAGATTGATCAAGATCATGTAAACCATCAAATACATTATGCAAGTCATGTTCCAGTCCCATCACTCCTCCTCACTCTCCTCCTCATCCTCCACCACATATGCACCACCACCACCACCACCACCACCATCATCCTCCTCCGCCATCGCCAGCGCCAACTGCTTATCCAAATCATCATCCTCATCCCCCGCCGCCACCGAGACGGCGCTCACACTAGGTTTATGCACCGCGGCCGGCGAAGGCAATTCAAAGTCCTCGACGTCCGCGTCCTCGTCCTCTTCATCCCCAGCACCAACAACATCATCGCCGTCCGGTTTCGTCGTTTCCTCAGGAGAACTACCACCACCACCACCGCCACCACCACCGCCTCCAATCTCAACCTCGCCCTCGTCCGGTCGAGGCCCCATAGGCGACGCCACGCGACTCGCCGGACTGCTCGCCGCCGAACGCAGACTGATCGGTCCTTGGCCCAGTTGCCCGGAGAGGGCGAGGGACATGGCGGCACGGCTGGGCGGGCATTTGTCCGTGACGGGGGTTTCGTTCTCCAGGATCAGCTCGCCGGAGTTTTCGTCGATGTCGTCCTCGGCGTTCGAAGGCCGTCGGATCGAGGCTTTACGGTCGACTCGGATTTTGGGGGGCGCGTCCGTTTTGGGTTTTGGTTTGCCGGGTGGCTTTTCCTTTTGCGCGGGGGTTGACGCTGAGTGATCGGTTTTGACGCGTTTGACGTCCTTCTTCTCCGCCGGGGTCGGCGCGGTGCGTTTCTTCGTCGGTAGGAGTGCGGCATCTGCTCGTTTACTCGGCCGAGCGACGGGTGTGCTCCCGGCGGCTTTGTTGGCCTGCACGAGCGGCGTATTGGGACTCGGTTGTGCATTCCGCTCTTCAGCCGCAGCCTTCAAGAAATGTCTGAAGTCGAAAGGGTTATTCGGATCGACCGGTCCTTCTTCCACACCATCATCATCTCCAAGCAAATCCTCGCCCTCGTCATCGAGGGAGAGCTGAGGATATTCGCCCTCTTTCCCAGAAGGCACGGAGACGAGATTATACGCATGTGCCCCACTCAATCGTTCCAACACGGCGGATGTCTCCCGCAGCACCAGCACGTAGGTCTCCGCCGTCTCCCCATGCCGCCCTTCATACCTGTACTCTTCATCGCCATTTCTGACCGTCAAAATGCCGTCATCTGCTTGCGCCCCTGGTGTGATCGTACATTCCGCACCGTCATCCGACCCTCTGTGCTCAAGCGGGTAGTTGTATCGCACGGTGCTGTATCGGGCGGACGCTGCTGGTTTGAGGATGCTGGCCCCGAGGCGGATCGGGTAGCTGGCGGGTCGCTCGAGGTCGATGGCAGGAGGCAGGACTGCGGCGGTCGCCATGTCGTTGTATGTAGCTCACGGGATGTTCTATGGGGTCGAAGCCATGTCGAGAGGAAAAACTGTTGCAGCGGACAGGTCGCAGCAATGCGACTGACGAACATAAAGCTTGGAAGTCTCCTACAAGGGACAGACAATGGCTGAGCTCGTATGTGGCTTGCCGGGTTCCACCATCTCGGTACAACGCGGGGTTCGAGCTGCTATTCCTGGACAAAGAACGTAACGGTCGATCTGGGGGGTCCTGCACGTGATAGGACCAGGCGACAAGGCATTCCCAAGAAAGATTGGAAATAAATTGCACGAGGGCATTGCTGCGTATCGTTGTCGTGGACTAAACGACCTCGGAGGAATCGACATGTCTGCAGTAAAAGTGCAACGAATAGCTCATACAAAAACTCGAACGTGTAATCAACCGAGAATGTACGCCCTCAGACAACCGACCAGATCCCCACCCCTCATAAAATCATCAACCCATTCCCCCCAATCCTCAAACCAAATCACCCAAACACCAGCGCCCTCACCTCAATACTCTCCCTCCCCGGCCACCCCTCCTGAGTCCTGCGATCCACAAACGCCGAATGCGGCGTCCGCGCCCCATCCCGACTATCAAAACACTGCAGCAAAATCCTCTCCTCGTTCCCCATCCCACTCCAATAAAACCACCGCCCGTGCTCCGTAAACTTCACCCCCGCCGTCTCCCCCGTCCGATCGGGATACCGATGCTCCACGCCCACGATATCCTCATCAGGCACGGACGTCGAATCCGCGAACGCCAACGGCGACGCGACGACGGGTCCGTTCAGGGGCCGCCAGACGTTGATCAGGCGCACGCGGCCTTGGAGCAGCGCGTCCGCTTCGGCACCCATGTGGTGGTGCACGCGCTGCGTGGCGGATTTGGTGGTTTGGTCGATGTGGGCGCGGGTGACGGGCGCGCGTTTGGCGGCCGGGTCGGAGCGGCGGATGGTGTGGTCGAAGATGAAGACGCGGTCGGCGCCGGGGACGTGCGTCAGCAGCAGGCGTTCGACTTCCGGGTAGTAGGTCTGTTGGATGTGGGCGTCGTCGGCGAAGGCGGTTTCGGCGCTGGCGGGTTGGTGGGAGAGGGTGGCGAAGCCGTGGGTGTTGAGGTCGAAGGAGGCTTCGCGGCCGCGGATGTCGTGAATCGTGACGTCGTGGTTGTTTTCGCCGTAGTTGCGTTGCGGGTGGCCGGCGGGCGGTTGTTCGACGTAGTTCCAGGGCGCGGAGCCGTCGACGGGAGGGGCGTAGAAGGTCAGGGTGGAGGTGGTGTCGCCGCGGGGGATGGGGATGTCGGCCGTGGTGCCGAACTTGTCGGCGGATGTGTGGGTTTGGGTGGTGGTGGCCATGGTTGTTCTTCTTGTTGCGTAAAACCGGATGGGGGTGAGTGTGTAGAGTCGGATTCAGAGGAGGTGGAGAAGCGGCACGAATGGAGATATATACTTACACACCGCGACTACTCGTCAACACGTACTTCCGAGTGTCGACCATTGCTGACACACCCACATGATCACGCAAAGGGAACGACAACGTCATCGCCGTTATTGCCGGAAACCACGAGAGAACGAGGTCGAATGCGGAGAAACCCACAGTTCCTCCCGTTCATTCCAGCCAATCAAACCACCGGCGATCCGGCCGTTTGTCTAGCTGTAGCGAGGCAGATGGCGTGCTGGTGGCAAGTTTGGTAATCAGATGGGCAACCGCGATACCTACTATTAGTAACCTGGACCTGTTATTAATTATACAGAGTACCTCGGCGAAGACTCGGAACGAGACAAGAGACGTACTGGAAGCAACGGCGAGCAGAAGAGTCCGTCGATTACAAGCGCTCGTGCTCTACGGACAAGGATGTTACGACGCTCAAATCCGCCGTGTCAAACAAAATGCCGGTCTGTGAAACCAGACACATCCCAATGAAACGTCTGTCAATTCATGTCTAGGTATCATTGATCACATCGTCTTCGTTG
>Ga0058704_10000982_pt1 | contig 13682 bp, 14 predicted proteins | sample AgamicMgSfe_FD_71363 | JGI IMG/M metagenome (GOLD analysis project Ga0058704, IMG submission 71363) | Agave microbial communities from Guanajuato, Mexico - Mg.Sf.e | ecosystem: Host-associated > Plants > Phyllosphere > Phylloplane/Leaf | place: Guanajuato, Mexico | collected 2012-05-30
GGTGGGAGGAGTTTGTGCTGTTTGTCGTACTTGTCGCACAAGTATCTGAATACTGATCAGCCATGCATCTCGCTCTCGGACGTATTTTGGATCCACATACTCCGTGATGTTGCCGCTTTCATACAGCAACACGTCGCCGTCTCGTAATGTTGGAAACTTGCCCAACCCGCCAGCTTCGTCCTTGAGCCATTGCGGTGCTTTGCCGCTCTCGCGGTCGGCGAACTTCACCTCGTAATCCAAGCCGAGCTCCTCAAGAACCCATGCGATACGGATCGAGCGCGAAGCTTGCAGGAAGTAAAGAGTGATATTGGGCATCTTGGCAAGATTTCCAGCGGCGGTATGAGAAGACGTATGACAAGAGGTGCTCCAACAACGCCCTGAAGAAGAATAAAGACCTTGTACTTGCGTTCCTGTCTCTACGCGTCCTCACATCTGATACTGGCTGGACTATGACGTCCCGCAAGCGGGGCAGGGGAGTCTAACGGAGCTCTTCTAACAATGATGGTGCACATGAGGAGGAAGCTATAGCGTACGAGCCCCCATAGCGAGGAAAGCATCGTGATCTGCTATGATTGTCGGTGCCACGAAGCAGTCTGCCTGTGTCAGCGAGTCGAGAGATAAGTGGTCGATGCCGGGTTCGATGCACTTCCACCGCGCACTCATAACTGATCCCACCGCTTTCAAGGCCGTAGTGGCGAGGTGTGCAAGCGAAGAGCACACGATGGTATAGACGGTTCTTGAGCGTCTTTTCGATGTCGGTCAGAGGGAGGAGATGATAAGGCAGCCGTTCACCCTGTCGGTGAGGGTGTTCTTGGCAAACCCGGCCATTGCCGAGTGCCATGTTTTCAGCCTCGCACTCCTCTCTTTTCCCCTGACCTTACCATTTCCTCCGCCAGCCCTTCCGTCAGGCTTGTAAGGCTTTTCTCCCCTATAGCAAGGAGACCACAAAGATAATTAGAAGCCTTTGACTGTTTTCTTGCGGCGCACAAACCGCGTCTCGCGTCATGGCCATGCCGGAGAATCTTCACCCGACCTCCTCTCACATCTTTAGAGGCGGGGTGTCTGCTGCAGGAACCACAACGCTCTGCATAGAGCCGCAGAAGAGTGACCTCACAAGCACTCTTCCCATGCCTGCAATAACTTGTTCGACCTTCCTAGCAACCGGCGAAATAGGCAGTGGGCCCACCCAAAGGCGTGTTTAAAGGTAAGGTACAAGGTAGGGAACCATCTTTCAGTCTTCCTCTCCTCTGCTATGGCTACTCTCATACGGTGCTTGGGCGCTTCCGCGGCGCTTTTGAGTACACATGCCCTCGCACAGTATGGTTCTTCAAGCTGTTCAGCAGAGCAAAGCTCACCTACGCTCTCGATCTCGATCTCCTCAACCTCACCCTTTGCCTTGAGCATCCACAATGGCCAGCAGACCATCCAGAACTCAGCCATCCTCGTCGGTAACACCAACAACTCCGTGGCTCCGGTCGCAGCATCCAACTCAGGCCAACTGCCGAACAACGCTGGTCAGATCTCAGCTACGATCATCAGCCCCCAGGTAGCCAGGATCACCATCAATACCACCTCATCCTTCGTCGGCGCTCGCTTCGCCGCGCAGTCCTCGAGCAATTTCTACGGAGTGTGGGAGTACCCCTGGGAGACCCAGCTCGACAATGCTGGTGTGGAGTTCGACCTCAAAGGCCTAGGCGATTCCGACGGCGTCAACTGGGACAATGCCCGAGCACCCTTCTTCTTCACGGATGCTGAGTATGGAGTGTATGCAGACACCATGGACATGGGCTCCTTCAACTTTAGCACACCTGGGATGGCACAGTTCATCTTCAACACCAGCAATCTGGTGTACTACGTCATCCTGCCAGCGACGACGGGTGATTACAAGAGTATTCTCACTGCTTACGCAGAGCTCAGCAATACCATTGAGCTGCCGCCGGACTCTGGGTATGGGCCGACGTTCTGGAGCGATGACTTTGAGGAGGACTTCCATGCAGGCGTGCACAATGCGCAGGAGAATTACTATGATGTGATCAACCATCTGTACTACAACCAGATCCATGCCACATCGATGTTCGCAGACAGACCGTACGGGACTGGCAACAGTAGCTTCGGCAACTTCGATTTTGACCCGGTGTACTATCCTACCCCAAAAGAATTCGTCGCTAATCTGTAAGCCTGCGCCTTTTGTCAAATACTTGACCGATTGCTGACACACACAGATCACATTGGGGCTTCGACTTCCAGGTCTGGGTCGCGAACCGCGCCTTCCTCGACACCGAACTCTACAACGCCTCAGTAGCCAACAACTGGCTCTTCCCCGGCATCAGCCCTGAGTTCTTCCTCGGTCCAGCCCTTAATCTCAGCATCCCCGCCGCCTACCAGTACTTCAAACAGCATCTCTCCTTCTTCCCCTCTATCGGCGTCAAAGGCTACAAGATCGACCGTGGCGAGGAGGGCGAGATGCCCGTCTACGAACAGAACATCCAGCAGCCATTGTTCGAGCAATTGTGCTATGAGACAATGGTGGAGAAGTGGGGCGAGGGTAACTTCTATGACTTCGCGAGGAGCGCATTCGATCGGTCGAGGTCGGAGACGGCGATTTGGAATGGTGACTCTCATTCGAATTACTCTGGTCTTGATTACTCGGTAACCAGCGGGATCAGGGCAGGTCTGATCGGCTTCTCGCAATGGTCGAGCGACACAGGCGGCTATATACGCGGGCTCAATGACCCAGGGCAGGAATTGTGGGCGAGGTGGATGTGGTTCAGCACCTTCTCGCCCGTCTACGAGATCATGATTGGCACGAATCATACGCCATGGTACCCACCCTACACATCCAATCTCGTGGAAGTCCTCAAGGAGTCGGCGAACCTGCATCACGACTTGCTGCCCTACATCAAATCGTACACCTACCAAGCCCACATAACCGGCCTCCCCGTCCTCCGCGCCGCCTTCCTCGAAGCAACAAGCGATGCGAAAGCGCTCAGCATGACAGACGCCTACTTCTTCGGCTCCGAGCTGTACATCGCACCCATCGTCAACGCTGGCGGTCAACGCACAGTCTATTTTCCTAACACAGGTACCAAGTATCTCGAGTACTTCAACAAAACCACCGTCCACACCGGCGGCAGCACCGCGAACGTCGATCTGAGCGTGCACTACGTCCCTGCCTACGTCCGCGCAGGCTCCATCGTGCCAAGAGGTGACATCTACCAAGGCAACAACAAGTGGACGGCCAACTGGAAGCCTGAGCTGACCGTTGAGCTCTACCCCTCGAGTGAGGTGCCGTATTCGAGCTTTGCATACTACAACGGTGCGGCGAAGACGGAGGTGCCGATCACGATGAGCATTGATGCCGTTTCGGGAGGCGTGACGGTGGAGTACGGTGCTGTGGGTGTAAATGGGACGTTTGTGATATTCACGAAAGATGGTATGAAGAATGCTACTTTGCATGCTGCTGGCGGATTGGCGAAGTTCACGAGCTGTGCGAGTTTGTTTGATGATTAGCAAACATAGTATGAAAAGCGCTACGCTGCATGCTGCTGGCGGACCGCCAACATCCATGTGCTATGTGAGCCTGTTTGACAAAACGGTTCCATGATGAGTGTCAGTCTTGGTCGTACAGCAGTACTAAGCATAATCTAACAGCACACGATACGGCACGAAAAGTAGAATGCAGCTCATTAGACGTATCTTGCAAGACTGTACATAGTATTCGCACCATAGCGTGAAATCGCTCTCTGGGCGCCATGTCGGCCAAATCAAACATTGAGGTGTTTCGATCAAGCCATATGATCTTCCTTCTCCTTTGCCTTCTGGCTGGCACCCTTGATCATATTGGACAAATCCCCAACTGCGTGTTCGTCAGTACAACGTGTATTACACAGATCCATCTGAGGCAGTGCAACTTACCCGGCAATTGAAACGGAAAATCGAGCGACGCCAGCATGATGGCAGCAAAGATCCACCACCCGAGTAAATCCGCGACGAACGTCAGCGCCCCAGCGGCTATCTGACAGGACTTAGCAGCCGCTGCGTTACCAAGGGAAGTCTGCCAGTACGCGGCAGCCAACAAGCCGAAAGCCGGTACGAGCATGGCGAAGATCCCAACGAAGACGATGTTAGTGCGCAGCGCGCAGACCAGATATACGAGGCAGAGTAAGCCCATAAAGATATAGAAGAATGCTGTACAGAATCAGCACGCTTGACTCCTCATGCGCGGACCGTAGGCTTCCTACCAAAACTGTCCAAGAACCCAGGAGCCATGGCTCCTTTGGGTCCAAAGGCGGCAGTTGCGTTGTAGCCCGGCGTGAGCGTGGCGCCGAAAGAGAGCCAGAAACCGCCGAAGGAGCCGAAGACGACGAAGGGGAAGGTGTTGCCGATGATCCACTGTACTCAACGTTAACTTGGACAAGTTTGTGTCAGCCATTGGATACAGTATCAGCGCACGCACCTCGCCGACAGCGCCCAGGACCATCAAAAGCCCGCCCATGAAGTAGTAGACGCCAACGTCAGAGGCGCCCGAGCCACCAGCCCCGCGCCAACCCATCAAGATGCAAGACAGGGGAGTTAGAGAAAGGAGGAAGCCGGTAAGGCAGCTGTTGCGAGTTAGCTGCTGTCATGCATGCTATCGAAGAAGATCGAGCTTACAGGGGCGTAGGGTTGCCAAAAGTTTTCCGGAGCTCACCAGCTACTTTGTTCTGAGGCGACAGATAGATCTTCTCGAAGAGCTCAGGCGAGATGGACAAACTGCCAGTGGTCTTTATCCTCGACAGAGCATGGTCTGGGTCCATATCGTTGTCGAGATGGTAGGCTGCGGACACTGAGCTTTGAGGTCCCTTGCTGAGGGCATCACCAGGCTCACCATTCCCAAAGTCCTTCTCGACCGGTTCGTCGGGAGAAGACGCGCCTCCAGCGGTCAAGCTCTCATTATTTTGCGCCGCACGGTAGGTGTCTGTATGCGTAGCCATGGTGCTTGACACTGAGCTAACTCGAGGTCGACGCAGATTCTTGAGGTTAAGATAGAGTGGTTACCGAGAGCGGCAGACGACAACTAAGTGGGAATAGGGAAGAGGAGTAGGACGGGAGACCTATCTTATCATTCTTACGCAGAGTGTACGGCTCCGCACGAGGTCCGTGACACCTAGGCCCGCTCGAAGAAGTCTGAAGCAAGCCTCCTCAAGACGCGACTGGAGCGTTGGAGTCAAAATGCGGCGCGCAGCAGCTCCTCATCTCCACGATGTAGCGAAGCTCGAGTGCTTGCTGCTGTCGCGGCACCTGATGCAAGATTCGGCCACTTCCGGTCAGTACGTACCTGAAAGTGCTACCCAGATGCAGCTTGATGGTATCCTCCGCTAGCGATCGTCCGGCGCTCCGGGACATGGGATGGCCGGTTGTCGGTACTGTCGTTAATGGATACATTGACGGGAGGCGTGTGTCGGTCATTACAAGAGACTGTAGCGTTTACTTACGCAGAGCTCACCTCGTCCAACGTCTTGTTAGTAGAGCGCCGGTCACTGCAGACAGCTCAGTCACGGACAGATGGAACGAGAGGGGACGTATCGTCGTGTCGCTAGCTCCGTTTTAGATCCTCGCTATAGCGGCTGATCATTGCGGGGCATGTTATGGGGTTGGAAGCAAACGCGTTGCCCATGGGGTTTGTGCAAATTGTGGACCAGCAGTTGATCCATCGTTTTCATCGTTCCACCGTTTCAATTTGCATAACAGTCCGCAAAATTCACCCAGACCAGAAATGAGCGCATTTACATAATAGACTGGCGCTGTCGCTGGTCCCAAAGTTCTCACCGACGACCGTACCGCCAGCAAGGAACCGCGAACAAGCTTAAGTACTAAGCTCCGAGCCGCAGCTCGATTGCGGCCAGCTGGAAGATCGACATCTCCTCCCAGAAGATGAGCACGCAAGGCCCGCGGCATGGACCAATAGCGAGAGGTCTGAGATACTTCTTGGTCGCAAGGTCTTCATCCAGAGTGAAGGGCAAACTCAAATAACATCGAGTGGTCGCATGCGGAGCCTGTCTCCGGTGAAACAGCTCTGTCGTCTCGTGACCAGAGCGCCTGACATGTTGATGTGCTTCGCAAGTCCATTCACGGATCCAGCGATCATCCGCCAGTGGAATGTAATTGATGGCCTAGGGTTATGAGACAAATAATGCTGTCGCAAAAGACAAGAGAGTAGACCCCTGATATGAGGTGTTTGCAGCAAGAGCAGTCAGGCTTCACCATTCTTTGCCACTTTGCTTCGCACCAAACCCGTCATGATTCCGAGACCATAAGGGTTGACCAGCACGGTACGCCACGATAATCACGGAGTTTGATGTGCTTCAGTGTCAGCACGTACAGCGATTTTATCATACCACGATTGCGGCGCTGACCAACGTCTCTCACTTTTGTGACACGAGCAGACTGCCTGGAAGAGTGATGACTATGGTAAGGATAGCGAAGTACATCATGACTCAGATGCAGTGTCTACAGTAAGGGTGAGTGCGGTCTCTCATGAACACCTGACGTAGCCCATTACTTCCATTCCGAAATACAGCACCAGCACTCACTCGTGGTACAACGACCAAACCCTTAGAAGTTCAACACCAAGTCAAAGGCATCGAAGTTGCGCCACTGCCGAGACGGAGTCTCGGCACCATACTTGGCCGGCCGCGACATCAGAAGCGGAATGCCCTGCTCAGAGATACCGCCATGCGACCGCAATCTGTGCCCGCCCAGGTTCGACAGATCATGCTCATCCTTGCGACTGCCAATAACAGCGTTCTTAATCGAGACGGCAACGAACTCGCCTTCGCGGTCCAGCGGTAAGTCGAACTTCTCGCACGCTTCATTGTCCTCCAGTACTAGCGCGACCTGAGGGAAGGTCTTGCAGTACTCCACGATATCGGCTACTCTGTCCTCGTTCTTGAGAAGATGAACGCGTACGAAGGAGCCGAGGGCACCGTGGTGTCTGACGAAGGGGTCGGTGATAGGGCACATCACTCGAGCTGTTCCGGAGCCCCATTTCTCGCTGATGACATCCTCCAGGAAGAGGACGTTGGGTGTGCCGTCGGGGTTGCATTTGTCGCTCATGCCATGGTCGCTAAGACGGATCAGCGTGCAATGCGTACAGCTCTAGACAAAGTACTGCTTACCCAGTCACAGCTACCTGCGCTCCCAGCTCTACCAGTCTGCCAAGCCGCTTGTCAACGGCTGAGAGGAAGGCATTCGACTCGTTCGATCCTGGAGCATACTTGTGCTGAATAAAGTCGGATAAGGTGAGGTAGAACAAGTCGGCTTTACCCTCCTCCAGGAGCTTCACGCCCGCATCGAGGACGAATAATGACAGCTCGCCAGAGTACTGAGAAGGCTGCTCCTGACCCAGCCACTTCTCAACATCCTCAATCCCGTTCTTCTCCTTGCTGCAGCTAGCAGCCTTCTCAGACGAAAAGCATATCGCCTCGTTACTTAGCCCATGCTTCAGGATCGCTCTCAACTTATCCTTCGCAGTGACAGCCGCCACACGGATGCCTTGCTTAGACATCAGCTCCAGAATCGTCTCGCCACGGAGCAGGGCATCGTCGAGGATCATTTCCTCCTTGCCAGTCTCGCGGTCGAGGAAGAAGTTACCGTTGATGCCGTGGACGGAGCAGGGCATGCCCGTGATGATTGAGACATTGTTAGGGTTGGTGAAAGAAGGCATAGCTGACTTGGCTGATGCATGGAAGCCATGTTCTTTGAACTTGGCGAGGTTGGGGATGATGCCGTCAGCGATGCCTTGCTCGAGGTACTCCGGATCGAAGCCATCAATGCAGACAACTACGGTAGGCTGGGTGGGAAGTTCGTAAGTCTTGCCGTGTAGCTCGATGGTCGAGTTGGAGGATGAGTGCGCCTGGGCGGCCATGTTCGCGAAGCTTAAATGGTTGTTTGCAAAGTCGAATGTTCGATCCTATATATGCCCTCAGTAGTCACATGCGATGTGGGCGGCCGCTGACAAAGTGTCTCGCTAAAGCCCAATTGCCATTGGTAGCTGCGTACCTTGAGTGGTTATGCTTACACGAAGCTGTTCAAGAGTGTTTTTGTTCAGCGAAGTGAAGTTGTTGGAGGTTGTCAGAGCTGAAGGGTTGCACTACGCTCTACTTATGCTCGATTGCTGCCTACTCTTGCGATAACTGTTGCCTGCTGTGCTAGCATCGAAGTCCGAACTTGGGTCCTCATTCTGCAAGCTCTATGGGACGTACGCTGGACAGTCTTGAGATGGTAATAAAAGCATTGGGCGTTATGTCACTGCCTACACTCACCACCCAGGCATATCTTCATCTTCCGACGAAACGAGTAAAGTCGCGCAGCGATCATGCAAGCCTTCTGTGATTATATATTTGTAGCTTGTTGGAGGTGTTGTGATTCACACATGCATATATGGGAGCTGTACGTCCGAAGCCGGAGTTTATGGGTGTGACTGCAGCACCTACCAAACACGACCTAGTTGCTTTCCGCTAGCGGCCGCCTGAGTGAACGCGAGATTTGTCTCATCACTCACCCTCAGACGTGAGATGCTGCAATGCACCATTCGGCTTTAAGAATAAGTCCGCAATGACCGGTCGATTGTCCGAAGGCCAGTAAGCCTGCTAGTCTTTCTACTCACAACATATCAACAGACAGACCCCTCTCAGCTGTCCGCTCATGGTTGTTGTCCCGGACCTACATAAGCCTTGAGAGACATTGAAACTGACAATCACGCGCAATGCCACCACCTAAAGACAGCTGGAACCCGCTCCGGGGACCGGGTAAGCTGGTGCTGCAGCCATCAGCTTAAAGTACAGCATATGCTGACCACAGGCAGCCGAATATACTATGACCAGAGACGTCCACAACGATACCTATTCCGCCATTGACCCTACCAAAGCCAATCATAGCGGCAAGGCCGTCCTCGTAGTTGGAGCTTCCAAAGGCGTAGGCCGCGCTATCGCCATCTCCTTCGCCAGATCTGGAGCGAGCTCCATCGCCATAGGCGCTCGATCAGACCTGTCAGCAGTGGCAGCGGCGGTCAAAAAAGCAGCGCTTGATGCGGGAAGACCAGAACCAAGGGTGCTGGCGCTGAAGCTGGAAGTCACGAACCGGAAGAGCGTGGAAGATGCCGCGGAACAGATTGGGCAAGACTTCGGCCACCTGGATATTGTCATCAACAATGCTGGGATATTAGGAGCCCCTGCGCTCATCCTAGACAGCGACCCAGATCAGTGGTGGGAGACGTACAACGTCAACCTGCGCGGGCCATACCTTGTCAGCCGCTCATGCATACCGCTGCTGCTGAAAGGCGAGATGAAGACATTTATAACTGTCTCAAGCGTTGGCGGACAAGTGGTAATGCCGACGGGCTCCGCCTACTCGAACTCCAAACTTGCCGTGACGCGGTTGATGGAATTCGCGGCAACGGAGTATAAAGACCAGGGACTTGTGGCCTTCAGCGTTCACCCGGGCAACATCTTGACGGACATTGTGAACAATGGCGAGGGCATGGATGAGAATTTCAAGGCGGTCTTCACGGAGACACCTGAGCTGTGTGCTGATAGCTTGGTGTACCTGACGAGGGAGAAGCCGGATTGGTTGAGTGGGCGGTATGTGAATTGCTGCTGGGATCTGCCGGAGTTGACTACTAGCCCGAAGAAAGATGAGATCATTGAGGAGGATAAGCTGAAGGTGAGGCTGGTGGTGTGAGTTGCTGAAGGCACAATTGTGACCGGAAGAACGCAGAAGCGGAGTAACTATGTCAATCCGCTCATGCCTTTGTCTACAATTGAGAAGGAGAGTGATGTTGCCGACCGCTGTTTGCTCGCTCTGCTATCCCAATGGATCTCAGCAGTCCTCGATGTCTCCTGCGCCGCCTATCCCGTTATGCGGCCTTAGCCTAGACCGCCCGGAGCTGCTAGCTTCCCGTATCATGCCATAGTGACGCGGTATCCGACCCCTCGCCCGAGTACACTCTGCCAGCTAGAAGCATTGTCCACGGGTCAAGATGGTCACGTTTGGAAGGGAAAAATATTCTTCTTCGGTGCCGTCTTCGATATGAGTGATATTGAGGCGCCGAAACTGGCCGAGAAGATGTTTGCGATGTTCTTCACGCATCTCTTCGAAGTCCTGACCGTCTGTGGATTTGAGCCAGACTAGCAGCACCGTAATGGTCCAGCTGATCAGAGTGGCTTCGACTCCCACGCCTTTAAACTCCTTTCCTCGCGAGTCTTGTACGCCGGACAAGAGAGTCATGACATCGCTGCCCGCGCGAAGCTCAGCCTTCGCGTCCCGCCTTTCTTCTATCGTCGCGAAACTGCCGAGCTTTGGAATAGGGAGAGTTCTTGACGGATGCTCTACCGTTGTCATCTCGACTTGTCGATTCGCGACATAGGAAACGTGCGGGCCTGGAGGTAAGACGCTAACGATCATCTGCATGCCAAGCAGATTGAGACGCACATACTTCATCTTGCTTTCCACCTTGTCGAATGTGTCCAAGTATGCCTACAAAGTGGCAAAGAGCGCCTCCTCTCATCTCAAGGCGGCATCCGTAAAACATTGTTCTCACGAAGAGTGAAATTACGGCGGGTAGTTCGGGATGTACTTGTGCTCATGTCGCTAATGGCAGGGTAGGCGGCAGGTTCGAAGACTATAGGTTAGAGGAAGTCGGTGTATGGCTACGTTCAGTCATTTCCTCGCTACTCATGATCTAGGCTGGATGACTTAGGCCGAGTGCTTCGGTTAGACTGGGTCTCCAATGAGCTTCTCAGTATAGTAGTCTCAGTGGTTTAGATCACCAGGCGAGCCCTGTCAGGTGTGGACGAAATATTGCTGGACCAGAAAAACTGAATCTTGAGGCCTGCGATCTCGCTGGCGAAACCAGTGAAAGTGTAAAGCCAGACTGGTCCTTTGAGTATGACCCAGACAAGTCAATGAGACACGGCGTACGTCATCGTCTGGCATTCATCTATCCGCCTGTGAAAAGTGGTGTGGGTCATAAGCATGGGCGGTGTTGGCAAGGGTGCACGCCTCTACCATGTGAATCGGGAGCTGGACACGTTACTGACAGGCGTGGCTCCGAGGTCCCCGTTCGACGACAGCATACTTGCCCTACTGCTATGCGTTACGACTCAGCTTGGATGTAGTGTCGAGTGGAGTAAGGATCCCGGTGGCGGAGTGGCCAACGTCCGATGCCGTTGAGTCTCTGTCGCGATCACTGAGGTTTACGCACGACAGTGACCGGTATCGCATGAGACTCATGCAAGCAGACACATAGGCGCACGTATCGAGCAACCGCTGCTTTCATGTGCGTAGAGTGGTGGCGACATCCTGAGTCAGTCGTCATTGACATGTGACACTCCAATCATGCTCAAGGCAGTCTTCCGGTGCGTTACGGAAACTCAACGCATTCAAGGGATCGGTTGCATCGGAGCGAAGGCGGCTACCTGGCTCGAGTTCAGCGCACTCTGCCGCCGTAGCTAAGTCAGCCTTCCGCGAACGCGCAATGATCACTCTCTTTATTCGGGTCACAGGTGTGTGTGAAAGGATGCATTCATGCTCTACGTCCTGAGGCAATGCCCACGCGTAAGTCGAGCAAACACCGCATTCACAACACCAAGCAGTGACCAGGGTTTACGTAAGTGGTCAACAAGCCTGACACTGCAAACACTTACTTCAGGATCTATAAGCAACACCCCTTCCTGCGCAGCGCACATCCGAATCTTATTCTCGACATCTTCGTAATTACAGTCATCAATATAAGCCTTATCACCATCCATCATCATTCGGGAGCTGCAGCTGTAACCTTCTCGAACGTTGAACATCCTACGACGACCATCACTCACCAAGCTACCTCACTCACCAAGCTACCTATCGTGATGCCTGTCACCATCTATCCAGCGCCTCACTCCGCTGAACTAATCCATCGGAGTTACTACGACGAGAAGCAAGGCACAGACCAGGGTTCTGCGGTGCTTCATTACGCTTGCTCCCAGAAGGAGCACATTAGCCTCGAGCTTCTGCGTTCCTCATTCGACTCAAAATCGACCTCCGAAGGCGACCAGCTGCTGCCGACTCCCAATGGCTTGGTCAACGCCGCTATCAAAGCCTACAGTCACCACCACCACCTCGTCATCAGGCCTGACGATGTCTGGATCACTATACTTATCCAGCTCGGCTTCTACATCAACGCTCATGCTGAAGAGCTGAGAGACGTCTTCGTGTCGCACCAAGGCCAAGAAGAGCTCGTTGTCGAGTTCGGGGACGGCACGCTTAGCACCGTCGACTACAGCGTGTTCGCCACAGAGATGAGCAAGCTAGTGAAGAAGAAGGTGGTAGACCCTGAGCTCTGCAGCTGGATGCTGCCAGCCTTCTCTACCACCACACAACATGACGTCGCAATTGCTTCGGTTGCGATGATGGGTTCGATGCAGAAGTACTTCCGATGGGTCTGCAGGATCAAATGCGGTTTGCCATCCGTTACGTTGCTCGGCAAGAGGCAAGACTATGAGCTGATCCTCGACCGCCTCGATAAACTGTGCGACTTTGGACTCGAGCCTACCCTATTCCGCAGCCTCCTACGCCCAGTACTGCGCCGCTTCAGTCACAGCTTCGATAAACCGAAAGACCGCGAACTTATTGACTTCTGGCAGCGCATCTTCAAGAAGGACTCCGGCGGCAGTGGTCCCGCATGGTACTCGGGGTGGATCACCGCATTCACGCTCTGGAATGAGGAAGGCAAGCTTCTGAAGCGATTCCAGGCTGGCAACAAAAACCCGAGCTTGGGTGGGTTTGACACGTTCGGTGAGCAGCTGCTTATGGACGGCGTCAGCTATGGCACCATCAGCGAGGAGGATGTGCCCACCGGCCTCATCAGGACTCCGATCAAGATTATTGACCGTGGTGAGGAATTCGAGGCGGAGATGATTGCAGGGTCGGCGGGCATCAAGTGCACGAGCACTGGCGGGAGGGCGGATTATGGCCCGATTGGGCTTGATACTGTCCAGGCTCAGACGGGATGGTGGGTCTATGGGAAGGTGAACAAGGTCAGCACCAAGAAGGGTGGGAATGGTATGCGAATAGCAGACCGAACCGACTGCAACTAGGAGATGCGAGGCCAAAGCGAGATCAGGTCAGACAGAGCCAAGAAAAGTTGTTGCAATTAAATACGAAGTATGGTGATGTGTCTAATGTGATTTGCAAAAGGCGAAGCCTCTCAAGCTTATGCGAGCGTGTACGTGAATTGCGTTGTGATGCTCGAGACCGTGACAACCTCACGGCAGAGATGGAAGAAGGAGGTCCAACAAAGGTGTGAAGGTCAGTGGCGTAGATTACATAATCGCACCTGCCACAAACTGTGGCTTTCCCATCAGACCCATCTATCCATCTTCACATCATCGCATTCTTGTTCAACATCCCCAACGAGCGAGGATCACAGACCGAGCCACGTCTGAAGGAAGATCACCATCCCTGGATCATGCCCATCTGTATCCAGTGCACCTACCCGGTCCCTCAACTCTACACCACTTACTCCAAAGCCGACGACAAAGCGCTAGGCAAGGGCGTGCGATTGACACAATGTCCGAACTGCAAAGGGTTCGCGGACAAATACGTGGAGCACGACTTCGTGGTGTTGTTTCTGGATTTGGTGCTTATTAGGCCGCAGGTAAGTC
>Ga0058704_10000983_pt1 | contig 13674 bp, 16 predicted proteins | sample AgamicMgSfe_FD_71363 | JGI IMG/M metagenome (GOLD analysis project Ga0058704, IMG submission 71363) | Agave microbial communities from Guanajuato, Mexico - Mg.Sf.e | ecosystem: Host-associated > Plants > Phyllosphere > Phylloplane/Leaf | place: Guanajuato, Mexico | collected 2012-05-30
TGTCCACACCTTCGCGTTGAGCTCGTTGAGATGCAGCGATCGCACAAGAGCGTGCTGCGCCACTTTCGGATTAAGAGTCGTGGTGACGACACCCAACGCATTCCAAAACTCGGAATTGCCAGCTTCAAGCTCGATGGCGCGCTTGAAACAGCGAACGGCAGCCTTGACATATGGCTTGCCGCTTTTGGCTGTGCTGCAGGTATAAGCGCGATGCTCAGCCCAGCCAAGGTTGTACCATGCCACTGCCTGAGCATGGATATCATGAGAGCTGGTAGAGATCGCGCGCTTGTAAGCAAGGATACCCGCCTGCAGTGGTCTAATGGCCGTCGGTGTCGCCATCTCACCGTTGGTCTCGGCGCTGGTGAGCACGCCGAGACGAATGCGATCTATTTCGGACAGCGTTTCGTAAATGCCGTCTTGAGTCGAAGTCCGAAATAGCTTCTCAACATCACCTTGCGGGAACTCGTTGGCCGTCGCCTGTACCCACGAGAACAGCAAGCATGCGTCCCCAATAGCCTTCCATACGTTGAACGCCTGCGGTCTCTCCTCGACAATGAGTGCAGCGGTTGAGATAGCCTGCCTCGCACCATCGACTGCTTGGCCGTACAGTCCAATCTCCAGGCATCTCCAGCCCTTCTCTACGAAAGTCTGCAGCAGCGACATTAACACACCAAACTCCTTCGGCCGCTCTTTGAGTACCTCCTCCAAGCCGGAGATGGCTCCATCGTAGTCGCCGAGCTCTCGGTGTACGTTGGAGAGCATATACCTCGCAAACCACGTTTCGTCGGCAACCTTCACATGCGAGCTTTCAAGAGCATGACTGAATGTACGCAAAGCTGAGTTGTACCGACCTGAATTGTGATAGCTCTCTCCAAGCCCAACGTAAGATTGGTAGTCATCAGGAGCGATGCGTAGCGCTGCAAGAAAGGACGTGATAGCCTGCTGATAATCTTGCCTATTCATCTGCACAACCCCAAGCGCGGAGAAAGGCCAGCTCAACCCTTTCCTCTTAGAACCGGGAGGTGGTCTTGCTCGGCCTGAGTCGACGACGCGCTGCGCGATGACGTCTACGATGTCCCAATCGCCTTGGTCTGCAAAAGATCTGGCTAGACGCTCGGCTGCTTCGGTTTCGGCTGGAGAGAGTTCGAAGGCTTTCTGGAAGCATTGGCGTGCACGCTTCTTGTCCTTTGCATAATCGCTGTAATAGGTGCCTAGGCTTGTGTATGCTGGTGCGAAGTTGACGTTGGTCTTGATGGCAGCAAGATATCGAGCGTATGCGCCATCACGGGAGCGGCGAGCGGCTTTTGAGGTGTCAATGTTCCACATACACTGACCAATGCGGTAGAGGACCTGCGCCCGCAAATCTCTGGCACGCGGATCATCGGTCCTCAAAGATGGAAGGTAAGCTTCAAGCTCCTGCTGGGCTTGAGCAAAGTCGCCACATAGAGCACGACACCATGCAAGCTCCGTGCCAATATGAACGTTGCTATTGTCTTCCTCGAGAGCCTTTGTGAAGAAGCTGATGGCAGACTGGTAGTCCTCGGTCTCCTCGAAGATCAGACCGAGACCGATGAGGCCAGGCGTGGACTTAGGCTTGCGCTGGAGGATGTCCTCAAATAGCCTACGAGCTTCAGCGTGATGTCTCGGTGCCTGGTAATGCACGAGCGCTGTGGCTAGACTACTATTCAGGGCATCCCTGGTATTCTGCATGCTCATACTGAGCTTCTGTGATTCAACAGAGACGGCCTTCAATCCGGACCGAGCGGTGTCCGCTGCACTTTCGTGCTCCTCAAGGTGTAGGTAATAGTCGCTGACAAGACGGTGAACGAACGGGGACTGCTCAGCTTTGGAGACGCCCTCAGTCATGAGCAGCAGACGGTCTTCGGGGCTAATGTCCTTTGCAGTCACATCGTCCTCGGCATCATCGTCAACCTCCGGAGGTGGAAAAGGCGAAAGTTCACTGCTGAGCCACCCCTGCAGAGCCTTGGCCAACCCGCTGTCTGGGAATAAGGCTACGTACTCTCGGAGGATTTTGGCGTCCAAGTCCCGCATATCGTCAAAATCTCTAGTCTCCAGCACCAGATCCCAGGCCAGTTGAAATGCATGATGGATGATCACCATACCCTCAGCTTGAGTCAACACCTGATCAAGCTTGCTTGCCTTTCTGTCCGCCGGTAAGACCATAAGCACGTCATAAGCGCGCTGCAAAAGTTGCTCCTCATACTGTCTCCGTACTTCATCGTCGCTCGACCAGTCGATGATCTGCTGATACAAGTTCTCAAGATCACTGCTTCCAAGCACCTCGCGCTTGACATCTGTGGTTACCTGACCAAGCCTCGCTCCGATTCTAGTACGCCGCTCGCCGATCTCTCGCTTAACACGCTCTGCTTCCTCGGTTTCAGTGATCTCCGCTATCCGCACGTAGGTATGTGATGGGTGCGGTATGCGACCCTCCAAATGGTCATAGATCGAGTTGCCTGGTAACTGAACCTCGAGTGCGCGCTTGTACTGTGCGGCGGTGCCGTGCTTTTTGGCAAAGGTCGTAAACTTGTCGATAGTGGTCTGACAGCGATGCTTGTCGTCTGCATTGCCGAAGACTTCCGCCGCTTTGACGGCAGCGTCTCGATACTCGTCTACCTTCTGGGATCCCTGTGCTTCGAAGACACTGCAGAGACCGAGCCACGCCTGACTGTCCTCGGGCTTTGACTTGGCTGCGGCCTGGTACGTCTCCGCTGCATCATCGTACTTCTCCTGCTTCTCGAGCGCGCGGCCGAGGAACAATCGAGCGAAGTAGTTCTGAGAGTCAGAGGCGAGCACAATTTGCGCCTCTACCACCGCTTTGCCGTAGTCTTGTGCGTCGAGTGCTGCTTTGGCCGCCTTGAGATTGGCCTTCATAGACATGATAGTCGAGGCTGATTATCAGTTCAGCTCGATCACACAGAGCCGGTATCAGGATGTTGTACGCCTGCACGACCGATTCTCCAGCACTCACAACACCCTATCGATGTTCGCTCGCTTCAGGTTGGTAACGTTTGACCTCAGTGAGGTGGTCATAAGTGTGGCAGAAACTAGCGCCGAAACTCAATTTGAGCCGCATCGGCCCCTGTTTCTTAGCGTGTCTGGCTCGTGTCACTGACAACACTGTTCCGCTGTTTCCTTCTCTCTCGAACACAAGATCGTCTTGCTAACTTCTCTATTTCACCGTAGGTCACGGTGAGGGTGATGATGGATAGTCCGGCAGACTGGGCGGCGAACGCACTGTTCTCACCTTCAAAGGCTCGCGCTCAGCAGGCGCAGGCGAAAGACTGGGCCTTCACCGACGCCTGGCTAGCGAGGAAATACGGCAAGCGCGTGCCTGCATTCGAAAGAAACGAAAAGACGCTGCAGGCTTTGCTAACGTTAGCAACGCTGAATGAAGGCGCCGATGAGCAACGCAGCCTGATCGAAAAGGTCGAAAAGACCACTCATCATCAGAGCACAAAGCGAAGGCAGGAGCATGAAGACGCCTACGTTGCCCTCCTAGAATCTTTGAGACATGAAGGGGACGAGAGCTTGAATACTTTGGCGGAGTCTGCAGCACTTTTGGGGACCAGCGACGTGGTGCATGCTGGTCGGGGAATCTGCAATCTCACTGCAGCGCAATTCGAACTGGGCGAACAATTCAAGCGAGCAGATGCCCAGCAGGCGGCCTTCAGGCGAGAACAAGCCCGACTTACAGCAATCATGCAAGACTTGAAGCAGCAGGCTTTCAAGGCACCCGACAATCTACCAGCGCAGACAGCGGAGTGGACACGCAGTGCAAAACATCTCAAAGCCAAGGTAGCAGAGTACGACGAGCGGCTGAGCACGTTGCGCGGCGTCAGCCCACCTTCACCGTCATTCGAAGACGTCGCGCAGAACATGCAGGATCTGGAAAGTCAGCGCGAAAGATATGGCGAGCTAAACAACAATCTCGCCGCGCTAGAGAGCCTACCATCTGATCCAAAAGCTGCCCGTGCAAAATTAGAGAGTGCCCGGGCCGAGCTTCGAAACCTTTCATTGAGGCGTGACAAGCTGTTCGAGCAACTTGTAGACAGCCGATGAATGCCTCCTGCTCGCGACGAAACGCTACGCTCTACAAAGAGTCGCAAAATGCAGCTATCTCGCTCGCCACCTCCTCCCCTGCTTCAACGCAATGCCAATGGCCAACACCATTGAGAACCTTCAGTTCTTTCTTCGTCGAACCTAGATGCTGCTTGATGTACTGACACCCTTCGAGCGGCGCTGACTTGTCCTCCTCGCCTGCCAGGATGAGCGCGGGACACTTTACTGCGCCGAAACCGCCTTGCGGCTCTTCCATGTTTTTAATGACTTCGCAGTGCGAAGCATATGTCTTGGGGTCTTGGCCGATAATGAGCTCGCGAACCAAAGCACGCTGTAGTGCTGTGCTTCTAGAGCCAGTGGCGGCTGTTGGGATGCTGTTGGCCAATGGCTCCATGCCGTCCTTCATCACAGTATCAATCCTCATCTGGAACATCTCCGGCTTGACCGATGACGGATTGACAGGACCAATGCTCACGATTCCTGCTACACGGTCCGGATGCGCAGCGGCGATCGTGCAGACCATGGTACCGCCCATTGAGTGGCCCGCTATGACTGCTTTCGAGACGCCGAGGTGGTCCAGCAGGCCGACGACATCTTTGGCGAGCTGGGCAAGTGTGAGCTTCTCGCCTTGGGACTTAGAGCGTGCAGCGCCGTACGTGTCCATGGCAATGCAACGGTATTCGGGCAGATGCGGAATGACGGGCATGTAATAATTCTGCGAGGAGCCTAGGCCGTGGATCATCATGATCGGAGGCCTTTCATTGCCGCGGTCTGCTGAGCCTTCGTGTGTATCCGTGAAGTGGACTCTGTGTCCGTTGACCGTTGCGAATGGCATGGTGCGTGTATGGTCTTCTTTACTCTCTTCTGTCCTTTCAAACGTGTATGATATTTGGCTATTGAACGATGCTGATTACGCGTGAAGGTAGAAAAGAAATCGCTTCCCGCATACGCTACCTCCTACTTCTAGGTATTCTATCGCACGTCCGATACCAACGAAGCGTGACGTAAAAGGTGGGGATGGCTCGGCAACTGTCGGACAACGGAATCGAAACCACTCAAAGTGCTAGCAGAAGTCACACTTCACGATGGTTTTGACTGTACACGAACCCACACTTCTGTGCCGAACTGCATTCCATGTTACCCCCGACCAGGTACAGTTACGGCTTCCTTGAGTTCTCACGCCGCTGCATCCACCAAACCGATCCTGTGATGCCGAACTGTGCCACAAAAGCTACGCTACTGAAGATGAAGCCCTTATGGAACCTTGGCGACTCAACCTGCGGATACGTCAGTAAGGGCAGCCAGGCATTGAACGCGTAGCCGCAAGCGTTCATAAGACCGAGGACGATTGTTCGTTCCTCGGCATCTCCGCCGCATATTTCGCTATACGGAACACGTCAGCCTCCAGTGCGTCTGGGATCCAGCTCGGTTTGAAGGAGAACAGAGCACATACTTTGCCCAGCTCATGCTCATCGGTCCGTACGGTATACTTGCGCGCCACATTTCGAAAGCGAACCATTTGAGTCCACTGGGAACATTCCAGACCGCCAGGATGATGCTGCTAAACAGGCCCCAAAACGTCGAGACACTCATCCAGACGGGACGGTTGCGGAAGAGGTCGGAGAAGATGCCGAAGCCGACTGTGGTGACAAGTTGCACGGCGTACTGTGTCGTGGGGATAATGTTGACCAGCTCAACACCGTAGCCTCGAGACTTGAGCCAAAGTGACAGGGGGTTGATACTTGACGAAGGGCCCTAGATCAAGGTGTCAATGACGGCAGGACTTCCTCCCAGGTGATACGAGAGCCTTACGGTGTTGATGAAAATAACATAAAGCACTACCAGGCCATAGACATGCCATCGCCCAAAGATTCGTTTGAATGCAGAGCGCCCTAGTCTTGTTCGCGGAGCCCGACCCACGTCAGCCATTCTCTTCCGTGCCAGCTGGATCTCGTCCGAGTTGAGGTAGAACGCTCTGGAATTCTCCGGCAAATCAGGAATCAGCCACAGGCCAGCGAGAGCAATCGGTGTGCTGATAATTCCATCCATAATGAACAACCATTGCCATCCTGCGAGCCCGTGAACACCGTTCAGTCCCTTGTAGACTCCAGCCTGGAGGTACCCACTGAACATGCTTGCAGCTGCGCTGGTGGCGTGGAAGATACAGGCTCGCTTTCTGAAAAAGCATGTTAGATTAAGCTTACGCCGCAGTAGGAGTCTTATTCCTTGTTCCACTTACGCCAATTCGCTGGGTTTGTACCAGGACCCGAGTATCATATGAGCCGCAGGATAGAAAATTGACTCCACCAGTCCTACGAAAAATCGGATAGCTACGACATCATCGGACGTCTTAGCGGCCGCCAAGCAGAACGTCAACACTGTCCAGACGAGCTCACAGCTTGGGATCCATATACTCGGACGGACTTTGGTAAGAATAATCTGCGAAGGTATCTGCCCAACAACGTAGCCGGATGTCCAAGCGACGTCGATCAGGTTCAATTGGTTGCCGTTCATCTTCAGATCCTCTTTCATTCCACTGACGAAGGCGTTTGAGATGTTACTCTGATCGAGGTTCTTGATGAAGTACCCCAGAGACAAGATGGTGAGGACGCAGAAGTCGAGGCGCTGAACGAACTTCGCCTCTGCTTTGGAGCGCCCAGGTTCATAGTCCCAAAGGTAGGCGTACCATGGTACCTTGGGCTTGTTCAAGCGATCTGACGCCGAAGACTCAGACACAGAGTCTCCGTCCGGCAAGGCCCTCCCTGTCTCGACATCGATTCTTTTCTCGAGCCCAGATGGATGCGGTTGGGGTATAGTCGACATTGCCGTGTCTTCGGGAGTGCTATGCTCTAATAGCATGTCAAACTCTGAGCCGTCCTGAATGTCCTCGTTAAAGTCCCGATCGCGGAAAGTCACGGCCAACGAAGAGCTCCCCATCTCTACTTAGGTGATCAGACTCGGCGCGCCGAGCCTGCTATTGTTGGCTGACGTGTTTGATGCGTTGCGCACGCAATAGCCGATCTAGATCCGCCTTGGTTTCCATAAGCCGCGTAGTCGAAGCCATGGATCTACCGGTGTTGGAGTGCTGCAACGCCGTCAAATGGGCCTCTGTGCATTGCGGTAGCTTGTCGCTCTCCGGGGACTGAGATATGCTCGGCTTCCATTCCATTCCCTCTTAGAGTAGACAATAGAGCGTACCAGTACGCACTCTCTGCATACGTGCTAGGTGTGGGAAATTAGGTGCTAGGGTTGGGCTCCACGATACCACCTTACTGCTGCATTACAAATGACTTGGCTGTAACAACAAGTGCACGGTGTCGTTAACCATTGGAGGTTGCTAGCCCTTATCGCATGTTAGGCGCAGATGGCAAGCTTGCCAAGCTATATTGCGCCATCCTCACAAGATCGCACGAGCGAGCGGAGAAGCTCACAAACTCACGCGTGCTATCCGACAGAACAATGACCGAGCGAGAAGCCTGACAATAAGCTGGCGCCAACAAAAAGCATGCTCACTGCGACCATAAAGCAGAAGCAAAGCTACAACAAACAAGCTGCTTTCGATCTCGAGCTTATTGTCTCACATCAAGACACTTCCACTGCCACAACTACATCATGGCGCCTGCTGCAATCCTTCCGGAGATCGTAGATGTTGTTCAACCAAGGAAGGACAAGCTCGCTCTTCCTGAGCCCGCGAGGCAGAGGCTAGAGAAAGCAGGCATTGACCTGAGTGATGGCTATCCGGTACGCTTGCAATCACGCCCGTGTTGCTACATGAATGTGGTAGACTTACGCCTCACCAGTACAGACCTGCCCGGCCGCTCTATCTCCAGGATGTCTACGCTATCCGTGACTACGACCGCGACTACACCGATGCTGGCTCGCGTGCCGATCCGGAAAAAAAGGCCTTGTTTTCCGCCGCGAAAGACGTTATTCATCTCACGACACACATTGGTACCGAAATCGTCGGGCTCCAGCTCAAAGACCTCACCGACCAGCAACGAGACGAGCTTGCGCTACTGATTGCCGAGCGCAGTGTTGTCTTCTTCCGCGACCAAGACCTTAGTCCACAGCAGCAGCTGGAGCTCGGAGCGTACTATGGCGAGGTTGAGGTGCATCCTCAGGTTCCTTCAGTGCCTGGGCTTCGTAAGTGAGGTAAAAGCTTTTGATGTGAAGCAGGAACTGATTACGCATCATCAACTGCAGCCGGCACGACAGTTATTTGGCCAAAGTTGGCCGCCAGCGAGAGACCGACCGACTTCCGCAACCCTGTGGGTACGCAACATTGGCACACTGATCTAGCCCACGAACGCCAACCGGCCGGTATTACTCACCTGCACAATGATACGGTCCCTACCATCGGTGGCGATACCCTTTGGTCGTCGGGCTACAGTGCTTACGAGAAGCTGTCACCAGCGTTCCGCAGGATGATCGATGGCAAATATGGCGTTTACCGCTCTGCGCATCCCTACCTCGATCGCAATGACCCAACCGCTGGGCCTAAGTACGTAGAGCGCGAGCATCCTCTCGTTCGCACGCACCCGGCTACAGGTTGGAAGTCACTGTTCGTTAACCGCGCCATGACCGTGCGCATTGTGGGTCTGGACAAGGCGGAGAGCGATGTCATTCTCGACTACCTCTGCAAGCTTTATGAGAACAACGTGGACATTCAGGTCCGGTTCAAGTGGACACCAGGCTCCTCCGCTTTGTGGGACAACAGGTGAGGCGAAGCCAATGTGTCGCCAGATGCACAAGCTAACAGTGTTCATCTCAGGATCACGCAGCACAATGCTTCGTATGACTATGAGGGGCTCCAGCCAAGACACGGCACGCGCGTTACAAGCTTGGCGGAGAAGCCATTCTTCGTGCGTGATGCGCCAACAAGGAGGCAGGCATTGGGCATAGCTGGCCCTAACGACTATTAGTGGCGAGTTTCCATACTTGTTTTGAAAAGACCGAGACTGTTGTAGTAACTTGACCGATTCCAGCATCATCCGACTGTGTCTCCCTTTCCGTATATTATGAGCAGTGTGCCGAGGACTCGCATGTACATTGTCATACAAAGCATCAGTCGTCACTTCGTATTGCGCACCTGTCCTATTTGCAAGGCGATTTCGAATGGAATGCTGAGTAATCTTTCGACTGCACGCTCGCTTTGTAGACAGCGCAGCGACTCCTTGCAGATACACCAAGTTTGCTGCGACCGGCTTGCGGCTGCGACAGTGACGAGTCCGATGCGATATTTCGTAGATCTTGTGGGTGGCAGTAGGCCTTGGGTGGAACAAATAAGACGTTGTCGGTACTTCAACATGGAAACGGGTTATCCCGACCATTCACTGTGTGTAAGCGAGCATCATCATGACACCACCTGCAACACATACCAGCGCGGGCCTCTAATTTCCACGTCTTGGCTGTTGTAGTCTCAGGCGCATCGTTCGACTAGAAGCCCTTCCGTGATCAAAGACGTACCATGGCAGACACCCATCCTATGTCCAAGTCCGAGACTTTCGCGCAGCTCGTATGCGCTACGGTTCACGCACTCCTTCGGTTACTCGGCTGGATTACAGGCTGAAATCTCGTGTCGAATGATACCGACACGAACGAGATCATCCCCTTTCGCCTCCTTAACCTCCCACGAGAGCTGCGCGATCAAATTCTCGAGGTAGCAGTCACCGACACATCGAAGAAGCTTATCTGCGATGAGAATATACAACACGGCTATGCGGGCAGGCCGTCAAGATTCACACATCCTTGCGAATCGCACACGTGGCGACCCGAGGCGTCTTCTGGCACTACGCCACCCAGAAGAGGTGCGTCTTCGGAACGTACTTCTCGCTCCTGCTAGTCAACCGGCAGATCTACAACGAAGTCCACGGCCTCCTCTTCAAGCACAACCGACTCTGACCCGAGAGTAGACCTGCCGTTATACGTACCATCACCACCGGCCAGATAATGATGGCGCGTGAGCCAATCGAGTTACACAGCCCTGGGCACACTCTTCACTTCCGCCGTGATTATAAGAGGAATATTTGGCACGTCGGCCTGGGCTTTGATGGATGGTTGGGATGGGAATCCGATGGCCGCAGGCCAGCGATCGTGGCTGCGTTACAGCGCTGCTTCTCGTAAGAAGCAAGAGAGGAAGGGAAGTGCACTGTCGAGATCCTAGCGGGTGTAATGAGCGAAGCACTGGACGACGACATCACGTACTACCACCTTTGCTTCAACCGGCCGGTGGGCGATTGGGGCAGCACTCTGAACCCAGTGCTTGTCAAGGAGTCTTGGGCACGGGTGGCGGAGGCAGGTGCCACATGCACGCTTGAGTGATCAGTCGCGATGTCCTGCCGGGAGGAGTGATCTGCAGGCTTGCAGTGATGTTTTGAGTCAGGCGGTGATGGAGCCTGCATGCAGCAGGCCGAGTGTTGAAGGTTTGAGCAGCATCTGGAGCTCACGACCTGGATGGACTCCTGGTATTCCCGCTATGATTCTGCATTGATCGTTCAGCTATCGTGTCAATACCTGAGACGCAACTTTGTAGGGAGAACTAGGACAGCGCTTGCAGCAGTCGAAGTCCGTGTTGACCAAACTTACGGGCAGAACTAGGGAAACACTTCGCAGCAGTAGAACTCCCTAGTGATTCTTCGCTAAAGAGAGCTCATCATAAGCAATACCGGCACGAACTGCGACTCACGGTACCCCTCTCCCCTTCCTCGTAGCCTTCGCCAACTCACTCTGCGCAGTGTTATCCGCATACCGCTGATAAATCGGCAAATAATGCTCCTTCTTGCTCAACGTGTTCTTGATACTCGGTCGCTCCTCCAGCGCCTTCTGGTACTTCTTGAAGCGATTCCAGCTCGCATCGTCTTCCGGGATGCCCAGACCGCCTTTGTAGTGGTCGAAGACCCATAATCGCATCTAGAAGTCTCGTATCAGCACATGCCATACCTGATCACGAGGTAGGTCCTGGTAGGAGGCAGGACTCACTATCCATGGAGCAATCACCAAATCGATCAAACTCGGCTCCTTCCCCAAAAAGAACGGCCCTTCCTCATCCGCTTCCCTCGTAAACTCTTTAAGCTTTCCCAGGAACTCCTTCCTCACTTCGTCTAAACCCTCCTCATCACTCATCGGCTGGAACTGCAAAAACCGATGAAAAGCTGGAATAATCCTACTCGTGGTGAAGTCGGTCCAGATCCTCGTTCTCGCTCTCAAGAATGGATCCTCCGGCATCAATCTCGGCCCATGCTCCGGATAAGCTTCCTCAAGGAACTCCCCAATAACCGTGCTTTCATACAAAGGCTTGTTGTCATACTGCAAGGTAGGCACAAGACCTCGAGGGTTGAGTTTGAGCAAAGACTCCGGTTTGTGATAAGGGTTGACTTCAATGTATTGATACGGAATCTTCTTCTCTTCCAGGACGGTCCAGGCGCGTTGTACGAAGGGGCAAAACCATCCCGAGTACAGCTTGAGAGGTTGTTCGGCTTGATGGGCGTCGACGATATCCTTCGCTGCGCCGGTGGCGTGGGGGAAGAGATTAGAGTCCGGGTGGTCCTGCTTCGTAGCCATGATTGTTGAATGGTACTGTAGTGGCACGGGATACGACGGCGATGTACAAGAAGATCGGAAAGCTGTTGCAGTGGAAGAGACTGCTACTCGCTTTTCGCTACTATATATAATACATCAATAATGAAGCTGTGCTGTTGACCATGACGTGTGCGGGGTATCTTTGAAATCAGACCAAACCAACCGCCCATGATGCTCGTGCCGATCATATCGCGCGCAATGCGTCTCCGAGTGCTCCTTCCCAAACATACCGAAGCCACTCCACAACGCCTAAACACGACACGCGGTCCTGTAAGTATCCCAGTGCCATGGCCCATATCTCACACCACATCACATCATCTCACACCCCGGCTTCACAAACTCCTCCCCGTACTGCCTCGCCAAACTCGCCGTCTCGTTCTCCTTCTGCCGTTTCTTCGTCTCTAGCGGGAAGTACTTCTCCAAGAAATCCATAGCCTCGAAGTCGATGTTGCGGCCATCAGCAGCCTTAACCGTCTCGGCATTACACGTCGGACATCGCACATGACCCTCGTCTTGAAGCTTGATGACGCATCGAATACAGTATAAGGCTCTGCAACAGCCTAGGCTAACCGGTCGCCACGCCATGGTGAGGCAGACGGGGCAACTCCAATCATCAATTTGCGGCACGATACCAAGAACCTTCGACGCGATCTCGGCCTGAAGGTCGCGGGCTATGCTGTTGGCGAAGCCTTTGTTGCTGAAAGCAAGCTTGCCTGTTTGAGAAGCGGGTAGTAAGGCTGGATACTTTGCGCGAAGATCGTTGAGGAAGAGTTGGCCTTCGAGGTGCGTGCGCTTGTCGAATTTCTTCAGAATCTTGCGCATGGCACGAGCGTTCATCTCCTGGAAACCGATGATCTTCAGGATGTCGACGTTGAGATCGAAGAACTGCTTGGCTGCTTGTCTGGCGGCCGGTGTCTTCATCTTCGCAAGCAAGCCCGTGCTGCGCAATTTTTGGTCGTAGGCGTATAGTCTACTCTTCGCTTCGGAAAACGTCAATGCGCCAGAATTGGACTCGGCGTTGGAGTAGAATATCGGAGTTTCGAGGTACAGACGGAACATCTCGCGCCAGAAGTAGAGGTCGCGATAGCTGACTTTGCGTTTCGCTTCGAAGCCGTCCATTATTGGCTCGACGACGTTCTCGACTGCGTCACCCAAGTCAAGTATATCGACCTCCAGTTTGTGCATCTCCGCTTCGCGTAGTTGCTCAAGCTCTTCCAGCTTCGGCGCCAGTAGGTCGAAGAAGCCTTTGGCCGATGCGAGAGGTATCTGCACCCATTTCGTGTCCCGTACATCCGGTGTCGTCGAGTTGGTGCGCGTCTTCACTAACTCCAACTCCTCATCCGAGAGCTCATATACCTCTCGCGGTAACCCCAGATGCGCCTGTCTCTCCGCCAAGACCGACTCATGTCTCGCCAGCTTCTGTAGATTTGCTCGCGTTTCCGGTGTCAAGCTCGCATCCAAAGGGACACCAGTCGCGCGGTCCACCAGCACTCGTAATTGCGGGACGAATCCAGGCACGTTGTCTGCTTGAGCGTCATCTCCCACATGCGAGCCATTCTCTGCTTCATGCTCCAGAGGTCCGCTCAACTGGTTGATCGTTCCGGCACCGAGTCCAAGCTCTTTCAATTCCCGATTGACCTTCTTGATGCATTTCTTGAGGTACTTGTAGTCGACGGCGCTTCCTAGCCACTCTTGTGGGAAGCCTTCGCTCGCCAACGCCTGCTCGTACTCGTGCCCGAACTTCATGGTCGCGGTGGCCTTGTTAAGCGCATGGGGTCGCGTGTCCTATTCTCCAGCGAATGGTGGGCTAATCGCGACAGCCAGCTAGAGTGGCGAGCAAGTTGTCGAGCTTTGTCGCGTGCTGCACTGTTGCGTCTTTGTACTCCGATCGTGTCAGGGTCGCCTCCGCACCGTAAGGCAGTGTCGGAACAAAGTCTATCGTGCACGAAGCGAGTAGCAGCATTTTTTGCGACAACGTGTTGGGAGAGGGTGCAGTACTTTGTACTTGTCGAC
>Ga0058704_10000984_pt1 | contig 13668 bp, 6 predicted proteins | sample AgamicMgSfe_FD_71363 | JGI IMG/M metagenome (GOLD analysis project Ga0058704, IMG submission 71363) | Agave microbial communities from Guanajuato, Mexico - Mg.Sf.e | ecosystem: Host-associated > Plants > Phyllosphere > Phylloplane/Leaf | place: Guanajuato, Mexico | collected 2012-05-30
CGGATGCGACCCAGCGAGCACTTACGGCGATCAAAAACCATGGCGACCCCTATCAGATCGATCCGGAGATCCTGTTCGCACCCCTTCAGTTGGCCACAGACGCACAGACAATCCAGATCGTGACGGCGGCACTCGATTGCATTGGAAAACTAATAAGCTATTCCTACTTCTCGATACCCACCGATCCTCAAGCCGACGGCCAGCAGCCGACTCCTTTGATTGAAAGAGCTATTGATACAATATGCGATTGCTTCCAGGGTGAGGCCACTCCGGCAGAGGTCCAGATGCAGATCATCAAGTCGTTACTTGCCGCCATTCTGAACGACAAGATTGTCGTCCATGGCGCAGGCTTACTGAAGTCTGTTCGACAAATTTACAACATCTTCCTTTTGTCAAAGACAAGCGCGAACCAGCAAATAGCGCAAGGTACCTTGACACAGATGGTCGGAACCGTATTCGAAAGAGTGAAGACAAGATTGGCATCTCGTGCGGCCCGAGCACAATCCTCGAAAACATCTCTGGCCAACGGGCAAGGCTCAGAGAACGATCAAGAGGAGTCTGAACTCGACACACAGACTCCTGAAGGCGTCGAGACGCCTGTGGACGCCCCTGATGCTCCTGATGAGGAGGAAGATGTGGACACGACACGAATGACTCTGCAAACCTTCGAGACGCGCAAGAGTTTCGACGACGCCCGCATTGGTGATAATGCACCGACCATGGTGACCAGGCTTAAGAAAAGCCGTACTCCATCACGAAATATCTCGGGCCAGGACATACCTTCCATCACAGTTCACGGAAGCGCAGACACAACTGAAGAGGACGAAGAGGACGAGATATACATCAAAGATGCATTCCTCGTCTTTCGCGCCATGTGCAAGCTCAGCACCAAGTCACTATCGGTCGAAGATGCCGTTGACATACGCTCCCAAGGCATGCGCTCAAAGCTCTTTTCCCTTCACATCCTTCACAATGTCATGTATAATCACTCTGTTGTTTTCACCTCTCCTCACGCGACCATCCGGAGCAGCAGCAATAACGAACCCACGAGCTTCACACAGGCCATCAAACAATATTTGTGTCTAAGCTTGAGTCGCAACGGAGCGAGCTCCAACAACCGAGTCTTCGAAGTCAGCTGTGAGATTTTCTGGCTTATGATCAAGGACATGAGGGTCACCTTGACCAGGGAGATCGAAGTATTTCTCAAAGAGATTTATCTTGCCATTCTTGACAAAAGGACAGCACCTCCATTCCAAAAGCAATGTATTATTCAAGTGTTCAGCAGGCTTGTTAAGGATGCTCGAGCTCTGGTCGAGGTCTACTTGAACTACGACTGCGACAGAAACGCACTCGACAACATGTACCAGCGTATCATTGAACACATATCAAGACTCGCAAGTGCGCCCGTAAGCGTCACGGCGGAGCAGGAGCACAACTATTTCGAGAATCAACCCAAACACGGTCATCCGCTGTCCGATTGGCCGAACAAATCAGTTCTTCCTTCCTCTCTTTCGATAGCAACCATCAACAACACCCCAGAAGTAGATCGAGGCCTGCCGGCTGAGTATTTAACCAAGCAACAGTCTTTGGACTGTCTTGTAGATTCTCTGCAATCAATGGTGAATTGGTCGCAACAAGGTATCGCCGATGCCGCAGCTTCACTCGGTGTCGCAGAAGGTCGTATGTCGACTGATGACGTCCGCGAGTCTATTGACAACAGAGATGGCAGCTATCAGCCTTCACCGGCTATTCAGGGTATGGAGGTGCCTGGTCAAAGTATGCCAGAGACTCCGGTGGCAGAGGACGACCCTGCTGAGTTTGAGCGTGTGAAGCAGCGCAAGACTGCGCTCAACAATGCTATTCGCCAATTCAACTTCAAGCCTAAGCGGGGCCTCAAAGCGCTCTTGCAGGATGGGTTTATTGCTTCAGAAGCACCAAAAGACATTGCAGAGTTCATGCTGACGAACGAACGCGTCAACAAAAAGGCACTTGGTGAATTTCTCGGAGAAGGCGATGCCGAGAATATTGCTATCATGCACGCATTTGTTGACTTGATGGACTTCACCAAGACCCGTTTCGTTGATGCTCTGCGAAGATTCTTGCAAACGTTCAGATTGCCCGGAGAGGCTCAGAAGATTGATCGTTTGATGCTCAAGTTTGCGGAACGCTATACAACCGGCAACCCGAACGCCTTCGCTAATGCGGATACGGCATATGTGCTCGCATACTCAGTCATTATGCTGAACACCGATCAGCACAGTTCGAATGTCAAAAAGCGAATGACCCCAGAGGACTTTATCAAGAATAACCGAGGCATCAACGACAACCAGAATTTGCCGGATGAATACCTCAAGGCTATTTTTGAGGAGATTGCACATAATGAGATCGTCCTCGATACTGAACGAGAAACAGCTGCAAATCTGGGTATGCTTCAACAACAAGGCGGAGGATTGGCAGCAAACATTGGCCAAGCTCTTGCGACTGTTGGTCGAGATTTGCAACGTGAGGCTTTCGCACAGGCATCTGAGGAAATGTCAAACAGGACGGAGCAGTTGTTCAAGAGCCTTCTCCGCGCGCAGAAACGTGGAACTTCGAAGACTGCTGGCGGTCGTTTCATTTCAGCCCAATCTTTCAAGCACGTCGGTCCGATGTTTGAGGTCACTTGGATGTCTTACCTGACAGCACTGTCCGGACAAGCTCAGCAAACAAACAACATTGAAGCTATTAGACAATGTATGGATGGACAAAAGCTTGCTATTCGGATAGCATGTCTTTTTGATCTCGCCGACCCTCGCCAAGCGTTCGTAGCTTCTCTTGCTAGGTTCACCAATCTTTACAACCTCAGCGAGATGAAGGCAAAGAACATCGAGGCGCTCAAGGCTCTTCTGGATGTCGCTTCCAACGAAGGCAACCTCTTGAGAGAGTCATGGAGGGAAGTGCTGACTTGTATAAGCCAGCTTGATCGATTCCAACTCATATCCACTGGTGTCAAGGAAGGCGACGTCCCAGACATGCTACGACAACAGAGCACGCCTCCGACGCCTTTGAGCAGAAGAACTACCCAAGTTTCACAACGCTCAGGGACGAGGAGAGAAACAATGTACCAGTCTGACATTGCCGAAGAGAGCAGATCTGCAGACATGGTCCGTAGCGTTGACCGCATCTTCACGAATACTGCCCATCTCTCGGGTGACGCCATCGTACATTTTGTGGCTGCTCTGACGGCTGTGAGCTGGCAAGAAATTCAATCTTCGGGACAGAGCGAATCACCTCGGACTTATAGTTTGCAGAAGCTTGTCGAGGTCAGTGGCTACAACATGACCCGTGTGCGTTTCGAATGGACGAACATTTGGCACATCTTGGGCGACCATTTCGTCCAAGTCGGCTGCCACAACAATACGAACGTGGTTTACTTTGCTCTTAACTCTCTTCGACAATTATCCATGCGCTTCATGGAGATTGAGGAACTGCCAGGTTTCAAGTTTCAGAAAGACTTCTTGAAGCCTTTTGAGCACATCTTGAACAATGCTAGCCAAGTCCCGGTCAAGGATATGGTGTTGAGATGTTTGATCCAGATGATTCAAGCCAGAGGTCAGAACATTCGATCAGGATGGAAGACTATGTTTGGCGTCTTTGCTGTGGCAGGAAAGGAGCCATATGGTATGTTGCACTTCCGTCGGTGACTTTTGTTTTAGCGACTAATGATATGCAGAATCTATCGTCAACCTCGCGTTCGAAAACGTCACTCAAGTCTACAATGACCGCTTCGGTATCGTCATCTCACAAGGTGCTTTTGCGGATCTCATTGTCTGCCTCACGGAGTTCTCCAAGAATCAGAAGTTCCAGAAGAAATCTCTGCAAGCGATTGAGACACTCAAAGCATCGGTCAAGAAGATGCTCCAGACTCCGGAATGCCCGCTCAGCATCAAATCCGGCACAGTGAAGGAAGCTCCTAGACAAGAAGATTTCCCTAAGCAGCCTATTCGCCAGACTCAAGAAGAACAGTACTGGTTTCCAGTGCTTTTTGCATTCCACGATGTTCTGATGACCGGCGAGGATCTTGAAGTCCGCTCGCGAGCACTCAACTACCTGTTTGACACCTTGACGAAGTACGGACGAGACTTTCCAAGAGACTTCTGGGACACCTTGTGGCGACAGCTCCTGTATCCGATCTTCATGGTGCTCAAGTCCAAGTCTGAGATGTCAAAGGCCCTCAATCACGAGGAGCTTTCTGTATGGCTTTCGACAACCATGATTCAGGCGCTCCGCAACATGATTAGCCTTTTCACACACTTTTTCGATTCTCTCGAGTACATGCTCGATCGCTTCCTTGAGCTTCTTGCGCTTTGTATATGTCAGGAGAATGACACCCTTGCCAGGATCGGTAGCAACTGTCTGCAGCAACTGGTTCTACAAAACGTCACAAAGTTCAATCCTCAACACTGGGAGAAGATTGTCACTGCCTTTGTCGATCTTTTTGCTCGTACCGAGGCGAGTGCCCTCTTCTCAGCCGCCACAACATCAACATACCGAAAGTCGTCTAATGCCTCTGTCAATGGATCAGCTACACCTAGAGCTCAGACGGTACCGCATCATGTTGTGCCTGAGCCGGCGTCCGCTGATCCAGCGAATTTCATGCCAGAAGCCAGTGAAGAGAACGCAAGCCTTTCATTAGATCTGGAAAGTTCGTCCGCGACTCCTCCCCCGATCACGGTTACTCCTTCCGATCAAGAATCGATAAGCGAGCAACAAACACAAGCAGATGAGCCGGAGCTAGAATCCTTCCATCACGACACTTCGCCACAACATGCTCCAGTAGTAGTGACAGCAGCACGCCGCCGCTTTTTCAACCAAATCATCACAAAATGCGTCCTCCAACTTCTCATGATCGAGACAGTCTCGGAACTCTTTACGAACGACAACGTCTACAGCTCGATCCCATCTCATGAGCTGTTGCGCCTCATGGCACTGCTGAAGAAATCGTACCAATTCGCCAAGCGCTTCAACGAAGACCGCGACCTTCGCACGCGCCTCTTCCGCGAGGGCTTCATGCGCCAACCACCCAATTTGCTGAAGCAAGAATCCGGCTCAGCGAGTGTCTACGTCAGCATCCTGCTGCGCATGTACAGCGACGAGGGCGACGAGCGCAAAGCCTCTCGCGGCGAGACGGAGAAAGCGCTCATTCCCCTTTGCGCAGATATCCTGCGCTCGTACATCGAGCTCGACGAGGAGACGCAACAACGCAATATCGTCACGTGGCGGCCCGTCGTCGTCGATGTCTTGGAGGGCTATGTCGGCTTCGCGCCCGCCGAGTTCGAGAAGCATGTGGAGACGTTCGCGCCCCTTGCGGTCGGTCTAATGGGTCGCGAAATGGGACCTGAGCTGCAGCGCTCTGTGCAGGCTATTTGGGGTAGGGTCTGTGAGGTCAAGCTGGGCATCAAAGTTCCGAGCGAACTCAATGGTCATCAGGCGAGCGTGATGAGTCCGACGAGGAATGTTTTTGCCAGACGGGGCAGTAGGGCCAGTTTGAGTAAGCAGGGGTTGTAGATTTCTTTTCCTTTGCTTCTCGAGGTGATATCTGTTTGGTTGGTTGGGATAAAAGGCGTGGTGTTTTGGGTGTTGGTTGTATTGTAGTCTTGGAAGCGAATAGCAGTGTCGATGAATAGGATACTTTGACTACGGTTTTCTCCAACACGTCCTTCTACGCCGTCAAATTCGTGAACACGCGTGGCCGTCTTTCGCTTTACAGATACTGCTTTGACATGCTAGTCTCTCCGCTACGAAATTCAATACTCACGCTTTCGGAGTACGCGAATTCATGTGTTGAGTAGGTCATTATATAACGTGATATGAAAAAGACAAAAAACATCTCGATCGAACCCTTCGCAATGCACCTTCCCAACGCCTACCAATGCAATTTTCAGCCTTTCGGTCTAGAAGAACAACAGCTCCTCATCCTTCCACCCCTGCTCCAGCAGCGCCTTATGACAGCTCTTCTCCAATGCCTCAGGTCCGCAGATAAGCACCATAGCCTCTCCATCACCAACGCCAATCGTCGCCTTACTAGCATACTGCGCAAGTAACGGCCCCGCGATACGTCCTCTCAATCCTTCCCAATCCTCCGGCGCCTTGGTAAGCGTATACAGCAACTGGCACTTCTCCTCATTATCCCTCGCATACGAGTCCAAATCGTCTTTACACAGAATATCCTCAACAAGTCGATTACCATCGAGCACAGTACATTTCGTCGGATCAGCCCTGTCCTGCATAATTCCCCGCAGGACCTGGTAGATAGGTGTCACGCCAGACCCGCCGCAGATCATGACAAAGTGCTTTATCTGTCGCTCGGCGCTTTGTACCGTGCATCGTCCGTTGCGGTGGTACTCGAACTTGCCGATTGGGCCTTTCATGTCGACGAAGTGCCCGATTGGCAGCGACTCCATTGCTTGGCTCATTTTGCCGCCCGCGCGCTCGGCGGTGTCGAAGTAGACTTTTACCAGCACGTCGACGAAGCCGTTTTGGTTTGTTTCTGAGATGGGCGTGTAGGATCTTATGATCGCTTCCCGGGTTACCGGGTCGCGGAGGCGGATCATCAGGTGCTTGCCGGTTGGTAGACCGAGGGTTTGGGCGTCGTGCTCGAGCTTGAATTTGAAGATGCGGGTGTCCCATGACACGGTTTTTTTCGAGTGGAGGGTTGCTTTCTTCCAGGCGCGGGGCTCGAGGAAGGTCGGTGCGGGTGCGGCGTTGGGGTCGGGTTGGACTTCTTCGCCGGAGAGGGCGGCTTTGCCTTCTTCGTCGAGAGTGCCGATGTGGTAGTCGGTCATCATGCCTTTTGCGGTCTCGGAGTCTGGGACACATTGTAAGTAATTGTAGATGGGTCTGAGGCGGTGGACTCACGAATTGCCATGAACTCGTCAGTGCTATCCAGACCGGCAGCAGCGGTGATACTTGAGGCACCGCCTGGATGGCCTTCGAGGAAACCTGTTCCGTCATACACCTCTCCGTTGACCACAAACCACGGTTCTTTCTCTGTGTCATGTTTTCGTAATTCGTCAATCGTTATCGTTTTGATCAAGCCATCTTTGGTCATCTTGATCTCCTTTGCAGCTTCGGTGACCGGTTCTGGAGCATTCTCACCACCGATTTGCTCTCCCCAGTAGCCATTGGTAAGGTTACCTCCAGCCTTCTTTACCCGCTCCATCCAACCGCCGGGCATCAAAGCTGGCTGAGTAGGATGCTCGAAACGGAGGTAGTCATTCTCGTGGCTGATCGTGATTCTGTACCAAGGATTGTTCATCATACCAAGAACACTCCAATACATGTCGCGAGGCTGAATGTTCATGCTCTCGTCCATGCATCGAACGAAGATATCTTTGGTCTCTTTGAGCTCTGAGACCGCAATGTCCAAGTTCCAGAAGCACCAACAGAAGCAGCTTTCTCTCCATTCCATGTCGAGCTTGCCTCCGTGAAGCATGTGTTGACCTGCTTCACGATAGCGATCTTCGGCGTAGTCGATCTTGGCCAATCTCCACGATTTGCCTTTATCGAGAGTGACTTCGACACGGGTGATGCGTCGGCCACCACCTCCATATGCGTAACCCTTAACGCGATAGCTTTCAGGCGCACCGACGATGCAGAGTTGTTCTTCGTGAGCTGGGTAAGCAATAGCGGAATTGCTCGAAAGATCATAGATGGCATATCGTTCATCCATCCACCAAGCTGGGTTGTTTGCCGATTCTTCTGGAGATACGGTAGTGGGAAGTACTCTGTTGTCGTAGATATGATACCAGTTGTCGCTTGGTTCCTTGGTGATAATAAGTTTCTTGAGCCACTTGACACTTCTTCCACCAATCTGTCCAGGAATGATACAGCGGAGTGGTTTGCCGTGATCTGGTGAGAGCATCTCGCCGTTCATTCCGTGTGCAAGCATGACGCCGCGATTCGGATCCATAGCCCAGTTCAGCTTTATCGATGTTCCGTAGTAGCCATTTGGAAGCTTGTCTGCGCCTTCCATGCATAGGTACCGAGCTCCTCTCATCGGCTTGGCTTTCTTCAAGACGTCGATGATTGACACACCGGTCCAAAGTGCTGTTGATACTCCGGCGGCACCCCATGAGAAGCCTTTGGTCTTGCGGACGACGTTTTGCTCTTTCCGCCTGTTGCCGGCACAGACAAGTGTGACTGGGTATGTGACGTTTTCGTACTCATCAATTAGCTCTTTTAAACTAATGGTGATTGGGTTCTCCACCATGCTATCTGATGGTTAGTACACTTTTTGACAAGAGATGACTGGCATACTGACCCCTCGATCGAAAACTCCCAATCAGGGATGTCCTCGTCTCTGACTTCTGGTACAGGACCATGGTTACGGACATAGAAAAGTTCCTGGCTTGTCAAGAAGCCTTCGTTGTACAGATCAGAGAGAGGAGCTTCGGAATTGAAAGGATGGGCACCAGTCAAGCGTATTAATCGAGGATCTCGTGGTAGCCAGTTATCGGGAGTCTTCTTATCGGTGTCGAGAACTGTTGTCGGTCGACTTGATGGAGGAGGGAGGGGATAGTCGGTATTCGATGGCTTCTCGCCGTCGTTGTGGATGGACTCTGGTGGTGTAGGTGGCAAGTCTCCGGTGACTCTTCTCAGGTGAATTGACTCCTCTGTAGTAGCGACATCGGTCGTGGTGGTAGTAGTCGCAGTGGCAGCCATGGCGGGGTATCGTGGGGCTTGAAAATGATATTCGACGTCTGATGTTTCTCAAATAATCATGTGTTGTCGAGATGTTTGCACAGACAAAGTTGTATTGTCGCTTCAGACTTTCGCAAGATAGTAAAGAAAGTGAAATCAAGAGAGGGTGCACTAGGAATGTGTGGTGCCTACAGTGGCCGTGTAGACATACTTGCCAAGTAGCATACAGCGACTTGCTATGTCACTTCAAATAGAATCAGCCAACCAAAAGTACCGGAAATATGAAGAATAAACTAATCTGCCAAAATCGAACCGCGGAGATCGCAGAACAGAAGAAAGCTGTGGGGTATCGTAATAGTGTAGCAGATCTAGCACTACTGGCGCGGTGGGTTCCAGACAATCGCCAACGGAAAAAGATATATGAGAGGCTGAAGATAAGGACCTGATACAGGATGCTGCAGGAGATCGATACATGCATACCTATACTTAGTCTATGTATCATACTTGTACATTTGTGATCTCTTTTTAGGGACTTCAAGTGCTCGTAATGACAACTCGAGGCTTCTCCTTGTGGACTATGACTCGTTGAGGCCATAAAATGGTCAGATTAGGACCGGTAGAATTGATGGAGCACGAAAATGGGTGAGTTGAAGTCGGAGTGTCTTAAACCGCTTTGGGAGTCGCGCGCTATTCAGACCCTGGCGGCTGGTCCCGTTATCAGGCCAAGGATTGTCCTGATTGGGCCAAAGGGTCTATCACAATCCATCTTCTTATCTCTGGATCACCATCGCCATCACACAACAATCCCACATGTCGCACTTCCGCCGTGGAGAAACTCGCAATCCCACCAAGTTGTTTCTTACAGCGAGTGCGTGGCGCTGTCATTGCGTTTCCTCCCATTCGCCCACCCGCACGCTTCTGCTTTCTCCGGGGCCGCGGTCTAACGGTCGTGGTATGGTGGGTACTGGTATGGCAACTGTATCGCGTGGTCGGATGTATAGCTCCAGCCTTGTCGACCAATCAGACCATTGTAATCGGCCTGATAGCTGCTGCATACCAGGTAGATATCTCCAGACTTTCTTTTGTTCATGTCTCTTAACCTCTTTCTTTCAATTCCTTGTCTTTCCTTCCCATCAATTGTTGCGCCTGGCAAGCGCCTTTCTTCTTATTGTGATACCCGCCAGCGTACAACAAGTCAAAATGAGTAACAGCGAGTGGAACGATGCAGAGGCGAATGTCCTCCCGGAAAAGATCGAGGAGATGGAGCAGAAGGGAGAGATCCCAATACCAAAAGACAGAAAGAGGATTGTCGTTGTTGGGCTGGGAATGGTCGGTATTGCTTTCATGTTAGTTGCTCTGGTCTTCTAAACTTAGTCCAGCGAACCTGACCATATTCTAGTGAGAAGCTGATGAAGTACGATGTCAAGAGGAGAGAGTACGATGTCATCGTCATTGGCGAGGAGTCACATCTTGCATACAACAGAGTCGGCTTGACCAGCTTCTTCCAGCACAGACAGGTCGAGAACCTTTACTTGAACCCCAAAGAATGGTACGGCTCCATGCCGGAAGGTTCTCTCAACTACCACCTCAACACACTCGTCACAAGCATCGATTCAAAAAACAAGACTGTCGAAACATCACAAGGAACCACCGTTCCTTACGACATTCTTGTACTCGCGACTGGCTCAGATGCCGTTCTCCCAAAACATACCCCCGGACACGACGCTAAAGGTGTCTTTGTTTACCGCACCATCGACGACCTCGAGAAGCTCATTAAATACTCCGCTACCAAGAAAGGGACTACCGGTACAGTAGTCGGAGGAGGTCTCCTCGGTCTCGAAGCAGCCAAGGCCATGATGGATCTGGAGGAGTTCGGTAAAGTCAAGCTCATTGAGCGTAACAGATGGGTCCTGAGCAGACAACTGGACGGTGACGCTGGTGGCATGGTCGTGGAACAGGTCAGAGCACTCGGTCTCGACGTCATGCTGAGCAAAAGAGTTGGCAAGATCGACGTCGATGCGGACAACAGCGTGGCCGGTGTCACATTTGAAGATGGTGAGAAAATGGAATGCTCCTGCATCTGTTTCGCCATCGGTATCAAGGCCAGAGATGAGCTTGCGAGAAAGGCAGGCATCAAGTGCGCAGACCGCGGTGGTGGCATTGTCGTCAACCCAGATCTCTCCACCTCACAAAAGGACATTTACGCAATCGGTGAGTGTGCAAGCTGGCAAAACCAGACATTTGGCCTCATCGCTCCTGGTGTTGAAATGGCTGATGTACTCGCCTTCAATCTTACGCAAGCCAAAGCACATCAAGCCCGCAAGTTCAAGCGACCAGACCTCTCTACAAAGCTGAAGCTTCTCGGTGTCGAGGTCGCAAGTTTCGGTGACTTTTTCGCCGACAGAGATGGTCCACAGGAACTTCCTACCAGAAGAGCAGGCGCGAAGAAGGAGGGTATAACCGAGTCGCAAGTAAAGACCATGACGGAAGGCCCAGCCCCACCGCCAGTCAAAGCTCTCACATACAAAGATCCATTCCAACAGGTCTACAAGAAGTATCTGTTCACCATGGATGGCAAGTACTTGCTTGGTGGTATGATGATTGGAGATACAAAGGACTACGTCAAGCTCGTGCCTATGGTCAAGAACCAGAAGCCGCTTGAGGTGCCCCCGAGCGAGCTGATCCTTGGTGCGCAAAGTGGTGAGGATGATGGCGCCGACCTTGCAGACGATACCCAGATCTGCTCATGTCACAACGTGACCAAAGGCGATGTTGTAAACTCGGTCAAGGACGGCACTTGCAAGTCGATCGGCGACGTCAAATCATGCACCAAAGCAGGTAGTGGTTGTGGTGGTTGTATGCCTCTTGTCCAAACAATTTTCAACAAGACCATGTCTTCGATGGGTCAGGAAGTCAAGAACCATCTCTGCCCCCACTTTGAATACTCTCGCGCCGATCTCTTCAACATCATCTACGTCAAGAAGATCCAAAGCTTCCCAGAAGTTATGCAGCACTGCGGCAAGGACCCTCAGTCGGTAGGATGTGAAGCCTGCAAGCCTACCATTGGATCTATCATCTCCAGTCTGTTCAACAAGCACATCATCGACTCCGACAAGAGAGGTTTACAGGAGACCAACGACAAGTTCTTGGCCAACATTCAGCGAAATGGCACCTTCTCTGTTGTACCCCGTGTTTCTGGTGGTGAGATCACTGCTGACAGACTCATCATCATCGGAACGGTCGCCAAGAAATACAATCTGTACTGCAAGATCACTGGTGGACAACGTATCGACATGTTCGGTGCTCGTAAGCAAGACTTACTGAGCATCTGGCAAGAGCTCATTGATGGTGGAATGGAGTCGGGTCACGCTTATGCCAAGTCTCTCCGTACCGTCAAGTCATGTGTGGGCACAACTTGGTGCAGATACGGTATTGGTGACAGTGTCGGCATGGCTGTCAGGCTGGAAGAGCGCTACAAGTCCATCCGTGGACCTCACAAGATCAAGGGTGGTGTCTCTGGTTGCGTCCGTGAATGTGCCGAGGCTCAGAACAAGGACTTTGGTCTCATTGCTACCGAAAAGGGTTTCAACCTCTTCGTCGGTGGTAACGGAGGTGCCAAACCACGTCACAGTGAGCTCCTCGCCAAGGACGTTCCACCAGACGACATCATCCCAATCCTGGACCGCTACCTTGCATTCTACATTCGCACAGCAGACAAGCTTCAGCGTACCGCTCGCTGGATCGAGAACCTGCCAGGCGGAATCAACTACCTCCGCGAAGTCATCCTAGAGGACAAGCTGGGTATCTGCGGCGACCTCGAGAAGCAAATGGAAGACCTCGTCGGCTCCTTCTTCTGCGAATGGACCGAGACCCTCAACGATCCAGAGAAACGTGCCCAATTCAGCCAGTTCGCCAACACATCAGAAGGCGTCGAGAACGTCGAAAAGGTGAACGAGCGCGAGCAGACGCGTCCAGCCTATTGGCCAAAGGACAGCGCCAAGGTCGACTTCCGCGGCACAAAATGGAGCAACCTGACATGGCAGCCTCTGGCACAGACATCACAATTCACCGATGCAGCGACCGGTTCTTCAGTGGCCGTCAAGCGCGGCGACACCCAGCTGGCCATCTTCAAGGTCAAGGGCCAGTACTACGCGACACAACAAATGTGTCCACACAAGCGCGCATTCGTGCTGTCCGACGGCCTGATCGGCGACGACTACAAGACCGACAAGCTGTGGGTGTCATGTCCATACCACAAGCGCAACTACGAGCTCAAGGGCGACAACGCGGGCAAATGCGGCAACGACGACGAGGTCAACATCGCTACTTTCCCCGTTGAGGCCCGCGAGGACGGCGCAGTGTACGTCAAGCTGCCGCCTGTGGTGGAGCTGGACTCTGTGCTCGGAACTGAGAAGTGGAAGATCAAGAAGGAGGAGAGCGGAGATCCGTTCGAGGCTTTTGATAAGAAGATTAAGATGAAGGGCAGGAAACCGTTTGCCGCTAGTCACTTGCCGAATGGGATGGGAGAGAAGGCCAAGGCGAATGCTATCTTGGCTGGTGGTGAGAGAGGTGCTGGTGGTTTGGACTGGTAGAAATCAGAGTCATGGATGTTTTGATGTCTTTACGCTAGGCATGGGTTGGCGTTCTGGGCCTGTAAGCGGTCATGATGTATATAGCACAATGCAATGCGGTATGATTTATCTTTTATGTTCACAATGACCCGACCAGCGCCACCCCCTTCCGTGACAATTTCTGCGTCGCTGCTCCCCTCGATCAAGACCGACGACATTTGTTGTCCGCTCTTCTCCATGTTTCCGTGAAGCCGAATACTGCTGCTCTAAGTGCGGTTTTATCACGTCTTTTAGGTAGTAGAGTCGTCTCGATTGCTTTGGAACGTCCATCCCTGATTATATGTATATACAAGAGCTGTTCGAACAGCAGCAGAAAGCCGAGCAATTACGATCCGACTTTCCATCTGTGACCTTC
>Ga0058704_10000985_pt1 | contig 13664 bp, 15 predicted proteins | sample AgamicMgSfe_FD_71363 | JGI IMG/M metagenome (GOLD analysis project Ga0058704, IMG submission 71363) | Agave microbial communities from Guanajuato, Mexico - Mg.Sf.e | ecosystem: Host-associated > Plants > Phyllosphere > Phylloplane/Leaf | place: Guanajuato, Mexico | collected 2012-05-30
CAATCAGACAGCTGCTCAGTCATCAAGCGAGATGGCCCACCTCCACTTCGACGAGGACGGCAATGCTTGTGAGACGCTGTGTCCCTGCTGGCTTACCGCGCCGAGAGGCTTTGTCGACATGGTCGAGAAGTCAGTGGAGCAGCTCAACGACTTCCTGTCGATGCACCTTCCTCTGGCCATCGAGTCGTGGGCGATGAGCCAACGACGATGGGTCTTCCGATTTGAAGGTCTCGAGATGAGCTGATCCATGAGACTGGGCAAGCCCTCAATATCGGCGCCAGCAGCAATCGCATGCCGCGAAAATACCTCGATGCGCTACGTTCGGAGCTGCGCAGCATCTTGACGCACACCCTTCTTCAGCTCGGCTGGAGTACGATTGGATTTGGCGTTATGCTTTTGCAGATGGCGGAGGTGGCAGAAGGCTCGCTCCAGAGCTGGAGGGCTTTCCAGCTGCCAATCAAGAAGATCAAACTCAAGACGAAGAAGAAGCCTGCAAAGAAATGGTACGAGTCTGATAGCTCAGACGATGGAGGCAATATGCAGGGTCTCGCTGGTAACCAAGGCTTGAACGCCACGTCAAGCATCGACTACGCATCCCGTCCTGGCAGACAAAGTCGGCGTCGATCTCCTCACGGTCCAGGACACAGCGAAGCATCTACTTGGCAAATCGATCGCTGACATCTGCCGAACTTTCCCGTCGTGGCTTCGGATTCTGCACGTTGAGCCTGTCATCCGCGAGGAGCTCGTTCTGCGCTTTGTCGCTCGGCAGCAGGAGATTCACAATGAGCTCAAGCAACTATCGTATGCGCAACTTCGTAAGTGCATCTCAGGCCAAGAACTACATACGCGGCGCATCTCCGACACGCGCGAAACACTCGCAGAGGTGTTAGTTCAGCCGTCTGCGACGTCTCATGGTGCTCCACGTCATGTTGTCTCATCAATCGTCCGTTACGGCTTCGTGCTGCCCGGGCAGAAGATTGGAAAGACAGGCGAGATACTGAATGTCCGTTGCGGCGACTCTTATGGGCTGGGTATCTATTCAAGCCCAGACCCATGGTTCGCTTCGCTCTACACCGACTACGGCGGCAATAATAGAAATGGCGCAGTACAACCAGGGGACGTCCCAGGTATGCGCCTTGTGGTCTGCGCTACATTGATGGGACGTCCAGTGCGTGTCAGCCGTGAAGAGACACGCAGGAAAGACGGCATTTTATCAAGGAGGCGCATTCTCACGTCTCGGAGAGCAAGTTCGAATACATTGTGTTCGACGCTGCCCAGATCCTTCCTTGCTACGTGCTGCATGTCGACTACGGTGCGGAGGACGCAATGGAAGAACTCTACAACGTTCCGCGGAACGCTGCGGACTTTGGTTCCCATCGGAGTAGGGATGCGAGGAAGAACACCGCTTATGGTGGCGACGAGCAGGCTCCAGGCGCCCTGAGGACGAGAAGGCAGGCCCTGAGGGCTGCAGCTATGAAGTGGTTTCCTTACGGCTACGGCTCCGCGAGTGGGACGAACTTCGTCATCGAGGAAATTGGTGAGATTTCGGACGACGAGGAGGACTACAGCGAGTTCCAGGAAGTGCGGCAGGGGGATGAGAATGAGATAGGGGAGGCAAGAACGGATGCTGGAGGCAACTGGTTTAATGGATATCAGACAGTGCAGAAGTCGGACAAGGAAGTGCGCAACACGCACCGAGATCGGTAACGAATTCGAAAACGGACGTCAAGGCTCGACAGTCCTGCTTCCTACCAAATAATCCTCCTACGGGTATAGAAGGTGGTCGGGGTGTAGAAGCTGTCATTAGAGGTGCCCATCACAATACGACGGTCTATTGTAGAACTCACGAAGCCGACAATTGCTACGTCTTACCACGACATTGTATGTGCGGCTTTGTCTGGAATTCAGCGAGGGTCCTCCATTGCGCAGATGTCAGATCGTCTCTTTGTTACGGATGTCTCACTGCTCATGCTCGCTGCGTTTGGTTAGCGCAACAAACAAAGAGATTGGAACCTAATGTCTACTGGACATCGCTAGCAACTTCTTACCAGCTTCGATACAGAAGACTAACGACCAGTATGCCGCCCAAAAGAGGACAACGAGGCAGTGCTCGCCGCGGCGCACCCACACGTGGCAGAGGGTCTGCCGCTGCTCGTGGAAAGTCGTTTACACATCACGCTGGCGTCAAGAAGACCCAGACTGAGAAGAAACGTCCCGTCCAACCCAGAATAGCTGCTGCACTGGCGTCTGCAGTAGTAGCGGCACCGGAACAGGAGATCTCACTCGCCGTTCAAGAAGACCTTCAAGAAACATCAAAATGGGAATGGACGCCAACCAAAGTTCAGCGGATTCAAAGACCAGACTTCATGTGCAACTCCGACTCGCTCTACTTTGCCTACTATTGTGGCCTCAACACTTCTGCAGACACTGAGATCGTCGCCTTGAACCTGATGGACTACTTCCTGCAACCTCCCTGGGTTAAGGAGCTTTGGGGTGGACGACTGCATGCGACGTGCTTTCTGCTGGCTTGCAATCTCACAGGCGTCGACAACGACATTGAGGCGAGTGCGAAGGCGGTCGAGGTACAAGCAGCTGGACTGGCGGAGAGGTACGGCGTACACCCACAGGACCTCGAAGTGCCTGTGGAGGAGGTGAGGAAGGCGTATGCGGCTGTGCTTGAGCGAAGGGAGCATTTGAAGGGGTTGGTGGGCGAGTATGCATATGCTCTGGGACAGTTGCCAACAACGTTGATCGAGAACGTCAGCGAAGAGACTCCAGCCAATGTGGAGGAGGCTGAGGAACCGAGCGAGCGGGGGCCTGAATTGGTGGTCGAGGAGGTGACTGAGCCGGCGCAGAAGGATCTGGAGGAGGATCTGATTGACTTTGACGTCTTCGATGAGCCTGAAACGCAGAGTGCATAGATCTTTTGTACATTCTACGTAATAAAAAGCTCTCTGAACGGCAGAGGAAGCTATCGCATCAGCAGTAACGCTGGATATGATCCTTGCCACTTTCGAAACATAACACCGGACTGCAGCGGAGTAGAGTTGCTGTAGGAAAGGAGGTTATCATTCCACTGACATATCCCGCTCGGACCACACAGACCATTCCACGGCTGCGTCCCTGTCTGCCGCAGAGTCCCGATAGGTATCACGTCGCCAGACATGTCCCTATCCAATCCCTCCTCGGCTTCGAGAACTCGCTGAGAGACTTCAGCGGACCGTCCATCAGCCCTTGAACCCTCCTCGCTGGCTGCCTTGCCGTTGTCGGGCTCCTGTACTTTTCGCTCGAGAACTTGTACCCGATGTTTCGTGAGCTGCACTACTACCGAGGTGACACGGTCGACTCCATTCGGGTGGTACTTGAACGATACTCCATGGAGATCTTGTTCGCTGCCCGTATCAAACAGCCGCTTCTCTTCGACGTACTCTCAGTATCGATCAACGGCAGCGTCACGCTGCATTTGTTCTCTCCATTGATTGTTCACCATCCTGGCGAGCCGCGCAACTGCAGGATCGGAGTGCCACTGAAGATCTATAACCGCATTCATCACTCTGCTTTCAGCAAGTACGGCGTGCGAAGGTCTGATGCCTTCGAGCGGTTGAAGAAGTTCAACGACTCTGCTTGCTGTGGCTCCAGCATCGGCGAGATTCTTAGCCACGGCGGTGAGCCCTTGAACATCATTTTCCGTTGTACTGCCATGGCACCAGCCAGGGTACTTTGTCTTCACTTGGGACATGATGTTGCGCTCCACTTCATCCTGAGTCAAGTCTTCCCAAGGTCTCGAGACAGCGCTCACGTCACTCTCCCATTTCTAGACCAGCTCACATGCTGCGTCAGCGATTACCCGATCCTTGTTTTGTTGCAGGCGAGTCGCAGCAACGCTAATACTACTCCGTTTCAAAAAATCTCTTGTTGCTACGAGAGATCTGAGCGACTGAAGGAGTGAACCGAAGTCATCAGAGGATCCGTTGCTGCTGGCGATTCTACCATCTTTGTCGTCGATACGCATCGCTAGAGAACGCTGACTGACCATATCCTGGGTAACTTTGCCTGTCTCAGGCGCTTGCGATATTTGGTCATGTAGCTGCGCTCGGTCTTGTCGAGCTTGCCAAGTCTGCCATTCTGCAGCCTCGCTCTCATTAGTGGTCATTATAGTAGTCCTCATATCTGTGTCGCACATTACCCAGTCTGGGTGCTTCTTCCGCACATAGTCAAGGGAACGAGCATCCACAGTTTCTGGAGGCTGTTCTTTTTTGAACGACTGCGCAGCGCGCAGATCACGCTCCCACCTCCAAATGAGCTCGTGCGCCGTGTTTGTAACCTCCTGATCGCCATGCTGGCGTAAATTGCCGACAGCAGTACCGATCTTGCTTCGCCGTAGGAGATGTTCCGTTGCTATGACTTCATCAAGTCGCAATAAGAGTTGTAGAAGCATTGCAGGTGGTCCATTGCTGTCAACGACCCGGACAATCTGCCTGCCGATGTCTTGGAGCTGTTCGACGTCCGTTGTGATCGACGTGTACGGAGAGGGTGTGTCGGAACTGTTTGAGTTTTGGCTGGCCAAGCCATCTTCGCCAGTCGAGGACTCGCCCGGTATATTAGACTCCGTGGTGGTCTTGTCGAGGGACAGGAATGCAGACGCTGGACTGTTGCCAGACATAGCTGCCTTACAATTACCGCGAACTCTGTGGTTATTGATTGCTAGAATTCCAAACAAATAAAGTCGAGAGCTGGGTATAACGCTGCAGATGGCTAGGGATCGAACGAAGGCTTCGACAATTGAGTGTCGATAGGTTCTTTGCCTTGGTACTGGTACACATGGTGCAGCTGGAGATGTTGTAGGAGGGTGTCGTGGAGTATAAGAAAGCTTGAACCCAGCGTAGTGGCTACCTTTGTATGCCCTACCATAGCCAGCTGGTGCTCCTGCTCACTGACTTACACTGCATCTCAGTAGCTATAGATGTACCCCATACGGCTTGCCGAGAAAAGCAACACGCGCGACATCATACATGACAGCGGGCTCGGCATGGACCGGCATAAGGATGAGGCTGATGCGAGAAGCTGCCAGATACCGCTCGATCAACGACATCGTGAACATCATCACTATCACAACCGCGCCTCCGGGGAGCGTATAAATACCGCCCTCGAGTAGCGCTTGTGTAACCCTCTCTCTCCACCTACCCACCTACCTTCTTCAAAGGCCTTACCACTTTCTACAACACCACAACATTCGTTCGCTCGCTCAGTATTCCGGAAGTTCTTCCTCACATACTTATATATTTCGGCTTCACAGTCCAACACATACCACTCTCTCATGGCCCACGGCAAGCATCGAAGCCGCTCCTCCAGATACGGCATCAACCTAGACGAGCCCGACGAAAGCGATGGCTATGTCACGAAGTCACCGTCGCTGTGCTCTCAAGCAAGCACAGTAGCGCCGTCGCCCAGTATGTCGAAAGCGAGACTCAACAGCGCTCCCACCGCGGGCGAGTTACATAAAGCGTACAGGAAGCTACAGCTGGCGGCGCAGTCCACTCGAGCAGCTACCTGGTCAGAGACCGCCGGATACGGTGGACCGCTTGACCACGGCTACGGACGAAATCAGAGCCCAATTGAGTTGCTTTGGCATGGCCTCGAGCAGCCTAGCAATCATGTTAGGTATATCGCACCACTCGCGCAGGCACCAGGATCACCTGAGGCGGACGGGAGCAGTCAGTGCAGTACGCCGACACAAGCCACGCACCGGAAAGTTGGCCATCTGGGCAGCACCAGCAGGTCGCAGAAGCGAGTGATTTTCACAAAGCAGTATGAGAAGATTCCCATGGATATAGTTCCGCCAGCTCCGCTTTACGAGAGTGACAAGGTGGTCTTTAGACCGAGGAGTACAGTGGTGCATGGCTCCGGACAAGTTGCAGGCTTCGCGGACCGCGGTAGAGTAGGGCATCAAACGTAGTTTGCATGACGAGGCGGGTACCTAGGTGCATATTGTCGCTTGCTGCACCTCCTAATTCGGTCGTTAGGGCGCTCTCACGAATCATCGCTGCAAACATCTTCTAGGCATAGCTAGATGCCTTTGGTAGCCGTAACACCGTGACACCGTAGTCTCGTCAACCTTGTCGGGTGCTTTTCAGTGTGCCGTCAAAATTGGGCCTGCAAGGCAGCTGCACGCATGTACGGTGTGACTCGGCGCAAAACTTAGCCTTCCACCTCCACGGCCCTCCCACCACCAGCATCCGTATCCGGCATCCACCCCAGCGGCCTCTCCGCGCCTCTCACAATCAGCCCATACAAACTCTTCTCCACCTTCTCAACACTCGTCCGCATGACGTCCGCCTTCTTATCCGCATCCTTCGCGAACGGCCCCGTGCCCGCATTCAACCCTTCCAACGCCGACCTAAGCTGTCGCATGTCCGTCAACACATTCCTCTGGCTAGTCGGCTGGCCTAACGCCGGCTTCTCGTCCACCTCCATAGCATCCCCCTCCTCAGCAGAAGCAGGTATAACAGGCAGCCCACCCATCGCCATAGCCGTGATAGCAAACCTCATCAACTCCCCCGTCATATCATAGATTCCCAACACATAATCCTCCGGACTCAGCTCCACCCCCACCTCCTCCCCACTATCCTCATCCACCGCCTTCCCAATCTCCCGTATCAAGCTCCTAGCCTCCTCATACCCCATCAACCTAGCCGTCTCAAGATAATGCTGGAAACTCGCCGCCTCCATCCACTCCTGACATCCTCCACTAATCTGCCTGCTGTATCTATACGCATTCAGACCCTGCAATTCAGGCGCGACGGAGGATAACTGGGTGGAGATGGTGTCGTGGTACTGCTTATTGGCTTTAAGCGCGTGTTGCGGGATGGGTTCTTTGAGCTTGCGTGTGCGTTGAAGTGTGAAGATGATTTTCTTGGAGGAGGCGGTGATGTCTCGGCTTGCCTTTATGATCTTCTCGCGGCGGTCGTGATGAGCGTCGAGCTCGGCGCGGAAGGTTTCGAACATGGGTAGGAAGGGGGATTGCGGTTGCGCGTTGCTGGCGGGTTGCTGGGGTTTAGAGGGTTGGCCTTCCATGTCGGCTCGAGATCGCTTGACGCCCATAGGGCCGTCTGTCTATTTCGTGAGAGAGAACCGTGCCTGATAACTAGCAAGCTACGGCATGCACGCAAGAAGATGGCCCGAACGATGAAGTCAAGCTTGCGGACCTTGGAGGTGCGGGGAAGGCTTGCCGAGGCGAACGTCACGTGCAAAATGATGGCGATGATGTGATATGCGACGTCAAATGTGTAGATTGTCTATCTAGCTAGCCTTCAGGAGATGCCTGCCCCGTTGTAAAGCGCTCCCAATGGTTCCCTCAACAATCCTCCTCGTCTCAGCAAATCCGCCAGCCCTCCTCACACCCAGCGCCCCAGCAGCAAGCATACCGCACACGCATACCGTACTCGCAAACTGCCGTACCCCCTTCCACCCACCCACCATCAAACTCTTGCTCCCATGCTTCCCCTTCTTCTTGTCCACAACATCATACGCGAAGTCCTTCCCAGGCACAAAGACCGACCGCCACCAAAACCAAAACTGATACTCAGGGTACATTGCAATATTCACCCCCGTCTCCGGATCCAACGCCCAACTCGTACATCCCGAAGACCATACAAGCTTCGAGAGTTTGTTCTGCAACCAAGTGATATGCTCCTTTGTGGCCTCTGGCCGCACATCCACAGCCTTAACCTCTTGCTTCGGTGTCATAAGGCCCCTCTGCGGCAAGTGCAGACTCCCGAGGATGGGTGTGATGAGCCGCAACATGAAATTGATCTGGCACTCTACCGTATAGATGACCGAATTATGTCCAGTGACGGTATTAGGCCCCATAAGCGTAAAGAAATTCGGAAACCCAGGCACGCACGTCCCGAAATACGCCTGCGCTGCGCCCTTGTAATGCGCATCCCAGTGCTCGTTCAGAGTCACGCCATCCCGACCGTGTATCTGCATGGGGAACAGCATGCGGAAGACTTCGAAGCCCGTCGCCAGCACAATAGCATCGGCTTTGACCTCTCTTCCGGATTTGGTCAGGACGCCTGTCTCCGTGATGCGCTCGACGGGGTCGGAGGAGATGAGTTCCACGTTGGAGCGGTGCAGGGTGGAGAGGTAGTCTGTATCCATCACCTTTCTCTTACATCCGATTTCGTGCTTGGGAATTAGAGCGTTCCAGTACTTCTCCGGAGCCATGCGTTTGACGTACTTCTCGTTTTCTTCCTTCAGGCCTTGGCGGATGGAGGCCCCAGACTCAATATCGAAGCCCGCGAAGTCCTTTTCCATTTGCGCGTAGAGCCAGAGGCGGTAGGCGCGCATTGCGCCTGGGACGTACCTCATCAGGTTTTTGAAAGTGCTGGAGTATGTTGGGTTAGGTCGCTCGGCCAGGAATTGCGATTGCCGAGCGAACTGCGTGAGGGACTTTGTCGTCTGGGCCATGATGGGCACGAATTGCGTGGCGCTGCACCCATTTCCAAGCACAACCACATCCTTATCCTTCCAGTCAAATGAATGATCCCACAACGCCGAATGGAAAAGATGGCCCTTGTATTCATCCGCACCATTAATCTCGCACTTCTTCGGAATACTCAACGATCCCACCGCACTAACCAGCACCTTCGCCCGCCTCACCCTCACCTCCCCCGTCCTCTCACACCTCACACTAACCTCCCAAAATTGCCCCTCCTCACACCATACAGCCTTCTCCACCGTAGAATAAAATCGTACATACTTCACAACATCAAACTCCTCCGCCACATCACGGAAATACTGCTGTATCTCACCCCTTAAACTAAATTTCTGGCTCCAGTTCGCGTTTAGAGCGAAACTGTAGCTGTAGAAGTGGGATGCGACGTCGCAGCCGCAGCCGGGGTAGGAATTGACGAGCCAGGTTCCGCCTACGTCGCCGCACTTCTCGATGATTTCGATGTTGGTGGTGAGGTTGTGGCGTTTGAGCTGGATGGCGGTGCCGAGACCGGAGGGGCCGGCGCCGATTATTAGGACGTCTGTTGTTATGGGCGCCATTTCTCAGGATAAGTGTGGTGAGAAGGGTGGAGAGCAAGTGGATGATGAGAACCAGACGGGTTTCTGTAAGAAGAGAGGAGGGGAATGGTGAGTTTCCGAGTGGTGGTTGGGATCATTGAGGAGGGATAGTGAGCTTTATACTTATCATCTCGCTAAGGTTGTATGTAAGTATGACCTGCCCACCGCGGCGGACCTACTGATCACACAACGTGGACCTTTTGCGCGACAAGATGAGGAGGTGGTGGGCAAGATGCGGACACCGGAAAGGTTTGCCGCTCCACTTGCCTCGCTCCACTTGCACACATGTTTGTTGGCGAAGCAGGTCTGCCGAACATGGGTTCGGAATTGGTTTCTATCTCGACTCAGACCTGTCAAGCTGTCCCCGTCCCCGGAATGGCGTCTCGAGCCCGCTGAGTCACAAAAGGAGCCTGAAGAAGACCAGGAGCAGCAGCATCAGCAAATCGGCCATGCTTCCCAGCCAAACGGCATCGTCAATCCCAGAACCTGAACCAGGTTCGACGCCTACGAAGTCCACCGTCCAGAAATCGAGGCCCGCACTCGCTCCGGAGAGACATGCGAGCAAATCGCCGAAACACTCCGAGCAAAAGGCGTAGCAGCAACCCACGCCGCAGCTGCCCGTCGGCGTCTATAATGGGGTCTCCGACAACGCGAGACCCGTATCTTCGGGCCCCTTGGCCCCTGAGCTGTGCATCCTCCCCGAGAGGAAAGGGAGCTGGGGGGTAAGAACCAGACGCGGGCTGGCTGGCAGAGGGACGAGATCACTGCTTTGACTTACGAAGGCAAGACTGCGGAGGAAATTGCGCATTATTATTTTTTGAGTGAAAGAGGGGTGGAGTTTAAGGCTGGGGCGGCGACGGTGTGGAGGTTGCAGACTTATTGGAAGTTGGTTGATTATGATCCGCAGAGGGCGAAGGGGGTGCCGAAGTATAGGAGGAGTAATGGGGGGTGTAATCCGCCTAATATGCCGCCGAAGCAGCCGAGGCAGAAGTTGACGGAGGAGGAGTTGGTGGAGAGGAGGAGGAAGAGGGATAGGCGGAAGGGAAGGGAGAAAGCGCGGAGGAAGCGGGAGGTTAGAGAGGCTGCGATGGCTGCTGCGAGGGCAACTGGTCATTATCCGAGGAATTGCTCGTTTGGACCTGTGCTTAAACCGCGGGTTCTGGGTGACCAGCACGCCAATCACGGAGTTTTTGAGCACGATATGGAGGGCACGCGCTCACTGCACTGGACGCAGGAGAACTTGACTCCGGAAGAAAGAATTGAGAGGAGGAAGGTGAATGATCGGTTGAGGATGCGGAAGCGAGTGCAGATCATGCGGGAGGCGAGGGTTGCGGAGCAAAAGCGGAGGGTTTTAGGTGTAGAGTTGGAGGAAGGAGTAGGTGGCGTGGCGGCAGACGAAGCTATTGACCATGAGGAGGCGGATGGCGATCCGCTCGAAGATGGAGACAATCTTGAGCAAGGTGATGGCGAAGCTATACACGACCCAATACAGATCGACTCCGATGCAGACCCCGACTTCGATTCCGAGAACTGTGTCACCGCCTCTGGGCCATTATACGCCACTGACAGACACTGACGTCTCTATCATGGACCCGCGACCGAACATTCCGCAGAGGTCCCCAGAACAAGAGCAACAGCAACAGCGATCGCAGTTCAACAAAAGCCAGCAAGTAGCCCTAAATGCCCTGTCACTACCTCGCTCAGGCCAAACCATCACACCAACATAATATCCACATCAGCACACAAAGTCCACGCCTGAGGGGCTCTCGCGAGGATCGACGCAAGAACAGCAACGGGCGACTGTATCCTCCTCGCAGCCGGCACCACCACGATCTCAACCTCAGCACATCTCAGACCAACAATGGACTCAGCCAACACTATATACCCCTTCGCATGACTCTTACCACCCACCTCCACACCCGCACGAGCACCCCCACCCACACCCAGAACCAGCATCACTGCCACCCACTGCCGCTATCCAAACCACCTCCATAATGTCCGCCGAAGTCCTCGTCGATCTAGCCTCCAGCGCGCTGTCCGCGGCCAACAATCTAAAAGACCTTCTGTTTGCTGTCCAGATGCAGAGACCCGCGCCAGGCTCCATGAGTGCCTTACCGCCTAGCGCGGAGGACCTGGCGACGGCGAGGCGGAAGGTGATGGAGGCGGCGAAACTTGTTGTTGAGTTGGCTATCTAGAAGCTGGTTAGCTCGCTAGGGATGGGGAGATGGGCACGTGATGAGGGATGTGGTGAGGAATAGTTCGTTGAGCATATGCACGCTTGGATCGACCCGCTGTGAGGGATGGCTTGACTAACGTAATGGAATGATGAACAATAGAGGGAGATGGTTGAGTTTAACAGAAGTGTTTTGATCCTTTTGGCACTCAAACTGCCGTATGATACCCCCTTATACCTATAGCGCCTCGCTATACTCAAAGTACTATACAAATGAAACCCAATGCTTCCGAAGTACTGCTTTCACCCCAGCAATACATCCTTTTGCCCCCCGTGATGAAACCTGCCACTACCACAATACCCCAATTACGCCTCGAGCATCGCCTAAAAGATCACACCCCAATCCAGAGGCCAAAGCCAAGACGACAAGTAGAGGCATTCTCAGCCTCGTCCAGCGCTCGGTGCCCCTAACCGGAGTTGTTGTTGTTATTGTTGTTGTTGTTGTTGTTGTTGTTGTTGTTGTTGTTGTTGTTGTTGTTGTTGTTACTCTTAAACCACCCTTGTGTCGCGCCGTAGGCCAAGACGATGACGATGATGATTAGGATGACGAGGACTGCAATATCAGCGTCAGCACACTCTGCACATCGAACCGAATCGGTAGCGTAAGTTTGTACTCACCGCATATCCCCAAGCAAATCCACTTCTTCTTCCTCGCCGCCCGCGCGCTATCGACCGCTTTGCCCACGTGCACGTTACCGGCCTCCAGATGCTGATTCGTCTCTTCGGCTTTTTGCTCGATATTCTGCACCATGGGCTCTTGCTGCACAACCAGCGTGTCTAGATCTTGGAAGAGTTGTTGGAGTTCCAGCATCGTGCGCTCGATCTGCTGGATCGCGTCGTGGCGTTGCCTCACGTTCGCCAGTGTGCTCTGAGCCTGCCCACGACGGTCCGCGTTGAGGAGTGCTTGCTGGAATATCTGCGTATCCCCGCCCGCTTCGGTGGCTTCCTGGATTTCGGCCTCAGTCGCATCGGGACGCACGATGAGGTACTGCCGGCGTTGCTGTTCTTGAACTTCGCGACGGAACTGGGATTCGGTTTGCTGGTAGGTATTGATTGCTTTCCTTATCCGCCTGTCCAACGCATCTACCTGCGGCTTATTGCGAGGAAGACCAGCATCGGGTTGCGACTTGATGCGCCTGACGCGATCGCCCAGGCCACGGTAGCCGGTCATGATGTCTGCGCTCATGCCATCGATCTCCTTGTTCGTTGCGCCTGTGCCGGATGTGAAGCCTCGTTGCAGGCGCTGGAGCTCTGGTAGTCGACCCTCTAGCTCATCGATTGCGCGGCCGACGGCGCGGCAGTCGTTGAGGATGGCATTGGGGTCGCGCTGAGACGAGGCTGCCTGGTCGGAGAAGGGGTTGTCTGCAGCGCCCCCAGTGAGAGGCTGCATCTCCACATCGTTCTGTCGACCGCCGCCGTAGCCTTGGTTGCCATAACTCTGCTGTCCACCGTATCCTTGTCCACCATATGCTTGTTGCTGCTGACCGTACTGAGGGGGAGGGCTACCATGGGTATCGTAGGGGTTGGACTGGCCGTAGCCGGAATTGTAGTTGTACTGCGCCATGCCTGTCAGCTTGCGATGCTCCCTCTCCACCAATTTGCGCTCAGTGGTCGCCCTTTTCAATGCTGCGATATTCTGTCGCCTAACTCATTGATGTCTGTATCGTATGATCCGGGCATTCGGGGCATGACTTACAGCCATGGCTGGCGCCTAAGGTGGTTGGCAAGTAAGACCCGCCGATGCGGTCGTGTGTTTACTCCTGAATCAAATGTATGCTGCCTCCTAGCAACCAAGAACCCTTCTTTCTCGCAGTGCTTTCTACTCGAATGCCTGCTCGTTCGCCGATGCGTCAAATATTCAGTAGAAGTGGTGTTGGAAGTGTAGAGTCTGTCGACACGTTCGATCTCACCCTCAGGGCCGGTTTCACCTCATTAATTAACCTCGAGCGCCGTTTCATCGGTTGAGGCTAAGCAGGCACTTCCCGCGCGGCTGTGTCCCCGCAGACGCCACGAACGCGTCAAAGCTCTCGAAATAGTAGCACACGGTGGCGGGCAACAAAGCTGCTGCATGTGCAATGCAACTTCGACGTGCGTCTTGAGCTTGCTACGCGAAAGAGCGAATGAGCGAGCAGGGATGAATTTGCGATACTAACGATGATGCACCAAAGGCAGAGGTAATTCGACCGAGTGAGTGCGCAGCATGAGAATGTCAGGCTGTGATGAGCTCACGAAGTGGCATGAAATGCTGTAGCCTGTGACACGGATCTGATCTGGTACCGACAACCCAAAAGTTCATGACAGCACAGACCTTTGCAACTGGTCAGGAAGATATCGACTACCTAGCTACAAACTCCCCTCC
>Ga0058704_10000987_pt1 | contig 13658 bp, 11 predicted proteins | sample AgamicMgSfe_FD_71363 | JGI IMG/M metagenome (GOLD analysis project Ga0058704, IMG submission 71363) | Agave microbial communities from Guanajuato, Mexico - Mg.Sf.e | ecosystem: Host-associated > Plants > Phyllosphere > Phylloplane/Leaf | place: Guanajuato, Mexico | collected 2012-05-30
GAGTCGTTAGCAGGTGTATTGTGATCGTAGTGAGGGTGGGTGACGATGATTACCTTGCTCAGAACGCCGAGATTGTGGATGAAGCATAGCATATGAAAGTCCGAGACGGCGATGACGCCTTGTGGTGTATCCAGTGCGATGCGGTTGGCGCCAGCTTTGAGCTGCTTCTGCAGATCTCTGGGCTCCTGTGCCTCCCCGATGATCTCCCTGTTCTCGATTGAAAACGCAGTCTTGACGAACTTCGGTTGCGCTTCGTTCGGAAAGCCGTGCGTGAGCGTCACAAACAGGTACTCCACGGGAAAGCTGGGCTTAGCATTCTCCTGTACGTTCGCGCCGTGCTCGTTGATCCGCCTGTAGAAGACTTCGGGGATGTACCGTACGCGGCCGAGCTCGTTGTCCTCATCCTCGTCTTGCACGAGCATCACTGTTGGGTCGGCAGAAGGCTCGATGATGTCTGCGCGCACCATCTCCACGGCAGCGTTCGAGGCCTGATATGCAGAGATGCCAATTTGACCCTCGTCGTCGCCGGAGATGATGCACGTCACGAAGTTGCTGCCAAAGCGGCCGGTCTCACTCCATTTGCTTGGTCGAGGGTACTTCGCCTGATACTGGGCTGCGAAGACAACCTCTAGAGATGACAAGAAGTAAGAATCGACGTGACGCTTGCAGATGGCATTGCCCTCATCAGGGCTGTCCGGCCGCACGAGATCAGTAAAGATGACGCCGACACGTTGTAGACCACACATCGTTGCCAGCTCATCAACAGACTGCTCACTGTCCCATTCGCCGAGCGTTGCGCCGTCGATCTCGTCCACTTGCGGCGGCTCATAGATGGCCTCAACGACGGCCTTGGTGCCTAGCGGGACGACCTCGTACTCCTCGTAGTGGCCGTACATAAAGCCTACTCTCTGCGCACCGCCCGAGTTTCTCCAGAAGTTCAAATACGAGTTGACGATCTCCGGGTTGGCGAACTCAACGTGGTCCACCATGCGGTAATCCTGTGGCTGTAGCGAGATTGCAGACGGCTGGCACTTCGTGCAGATACCCTTTGGGAATGGCGCGTGACCCGACGGGCAGTCTGGATTGACACGGAAGTACGGTTCGCTGAGTGGAGGGATGTAAGAGCTGCCGGATTGGTACTTATTCTTACCTTGGTTGAGCTTGCGCAGGTATGAGTGGTATGATAGATGCTTGATCTTCTTCTCGTCGAGGTAATCCTTGTTGTAGGGCTCGATCGGCATGCAGTAGTCGCACATGCCTTTGGGACCATGTCTGCACATCTTCTGATCGAGCTTGCGGTGGATCTTGCCATCTTTCTGATCTAACCGGTCGTCCAGTGATGACTGTTTGACGCTCTCCCATGGGTTCTTGATTAACTCCGGTGCACTGATTGATGGTATCGCTATGCTTGAGACAGCATCTTCCGCTGCAACATCCTTCCCGCTCAGTCTGTTCGCTGCCACCGCATGGCCGTTTGCAATGGGCGACTCCTGTTTGAACGTCAGGAATACCTGTGTGCCGTGCGTAAGACCTAGTCTGCCGAACGTGACACCTTTCAGTGACTGAATCGGCCTTGAGTCCGCGCCGTGCGGCTTCGGACTGATGGTGATAGATGAGGGTATGACATCCTTTGGCAGCTTCTCTTGGATGTCGGGGAGTATACCGGCGATGTCGGTCGTCGGCTCAATGTTGAGGCGGAACTGACCTTCGCGACTCTGGAACCGGAGTATCATGATGAGCGTAGTCGATATGCACGTGGAAGGGTCGTCGGTCGTTGGAGCTTCTGGACAGCGGTACTGAGGCGCTTCAGTACGGTAGGATGGTCGTCGCAGGTGTCTATGAGTTGTTTGCGGGTCGCCGAGCAATCATGCTTAGAGTTGTGTGTAGCAGCTCGGACTGAAGGTTCTTGCCTCTTGCGTTGAAGAGTAAGTGTGTCCAGGCGGCAAACGCTTATGAAGCTGCGCGTGTCTGAGCTGTCGGCAATTTCGCGATCTCTAAATGACGTCTCGCGTTTACCGGCGATCTGGCATCTGCGGGGTGGGCCGCCCGCTGCAGGGCCGTTGGTCGGTCTCAGTTGTGAATTGGAGAAGCCAGCTGTTGCGCTCGTGGGAAAGTACAGGTTGCGATAACTCCAAGACAGCTTGACCCAGACACTCTCAAGCCCGCATTACAAGTTGCACACGACTAAGCCACATATACTGATCCCTTCACGACGAGAGACTTGCCACATACGGGAGGCGCTTCGTAAGCGCACACGAAGAACATGGACAACGGGACGAATTCGACAAACGGCACATTCAACGGCACCTCAGAGGGCACCTTCACACCACCGCCTCCGAAGAGCTTTTGGACAAACTTGTTGCTACCGACACTCTACCTCATCATCCTCATAGGCAGTCTATACACCTTTTCATCACTCTACCGAAAACGACAACTCTCAAAAGCCGCCAAACTAGAGCCATGGTTTGGGGCGCACAGGCAGCGAGATATATACCTGTCACTACTGCACCTAGACCCTGCACAGGCTAGCGAAAGCGGCGATAGCGAGAAGAAGCTGAAACAAGTGCCGGACTCAATACTGAAGGCTGCGCTGCTGAAGAGGGCTGTAGAGGACATTCAGCGGATAGTGCAGTTACGGTCCTCGAAGCCGGCGCTGCAGACGCTATTGCAGAGAGGTTCGGTAGGCGATGAGCTATGGCAGCGGTTCCTGAGAGCGGAGAAGGAGATGGAGGAGGAGGTTAAAGATGTTGTGAATGAGGTAAGAGCGCCGTAAGTGCTGCACATAGCGACCGGATACTGACGATTTGACTGCAGGCGAACGCCTTCGCACCTGGCTGGGGCCAAGTCATCTTCCAATCCGCAAACGAAATCAACCAAAACCGCATCATCAAGGAGCGAACAGCAGAGATCCAAGCACAGCTTGAATCAGAGAAGGCGTGGTGGGAGAAGAAGCGGGCGGGTATACAGTCGGACTTTATGAAGGAGCTGGAAGCGGATAGCATACCCTCGACACCAGACGCTACGCAGCAGAGAAGGAAAGGCAGCAGTGATGATGATGCCGTGCTGGTAGATGCTGGAGGTCCGGCGCAGGCGCAAGGTAGTGGGAGTGGCGGCAGCGTGAAGAAGCGGAAAGGCAAGAAGTGATGTGCAGCTTTGCGTGTTCTGTGCTTTGCTAGCGATGGGTATGGTGCATACGAACGGTGTTATGGAGTAGGAGGTTGCACAAGAGCATTGGGAGACAGCATTATGTGCCATGGGTGGCGTTGCTGGTATTCGGGTAGTTAAGAGCGCGTATCTCGACTAGGGATAGTTGATGCAACGCAGATTACACGAGATGGCAGCACAAGATCTGCTTCTTATCAGCAGACGATACAGCAAGCGTGTATGAGTTGCTTAAAGCTTTCTCCCTTCGGCATCTTATCTTGTGTGAAGACCGAAGGTGCGACCATTTCCTTCTTCGCGAGCGAAGCTCGATGAGATACGTTTCATTGCGTCCGAGGCTCATCATCAAAGGACATTGCCACCTCGCGATTGAGATGTCGACATCTGCGGCATCTCAGAAAACAGTTCGAGTGATATTCCCTTCTTCGAGAGAAGCAGATTAAATTTGGGACTACGCCTAGCGATGTGTTGGATTTGTTGTTATTCGACAATTTGGAAATGCTCTCGTTAGCAACAAGTGTTGATACGAGCCCTTGGTCCACCGAGCAGGCATACAGTAGCTCAACCACATGTATGTGACATCGCGCTCTCTCGCGCAACACCAGTTCGAGTATCACAGCCTCCGCCAGAGTACTTTCCTGAAAACCTTTGTATTGCGAGATGCCTGCGGTAGGTTATTGCGACTGGTGAAGTCAAGTTTGCGCGACGTGTGATGAGTTGGCTGTCTCCCGCGGAGAAATCTCAACCTCGCCACGGCGGTGTCGCCTGCCATCGGCTTAATCACCGCTCTCCGCCTCTTCTCTCAAGCTTTTCACGTCTGTACCTCGTACCTTTACCACGACTGGAGGACGACTCATCAAGGTACAGTATTGGCATCGCATCGCGGCTTCCGCAACCGAGACGTCAAAAAAGACGGTGCGGAGCCGTTCCGAAGCCCGCAAACCTTCTACAAGGTCTTGTGGCGCAGACGCAGTGGTCATGCCTCCGCAAACTCTTGCCGTTAACGGATTACGAAGGGGTAATGAAAACGCAGCTTCTTGCCGTTAAAGGATTTCGAAGGGGTAATGGGAATCATGCGGACAAGCGCACGTGTGCAGAATTTTCGGATTTCGTAAGTCTTGTCATCTTGGCTATGGTCGTACCAGGGTTGGCGGCTACGCGACTGGATGAAGTGTGACTAAGAGATCCAGCGCTTTGGATGACCGAAGGAACACCAGAGTTTTGGTGAAGCGGAGGTAGGTAAGTGCGTATCAGCGAAGATTTTCTCGCGGAGGTGGAGTGCTTGCGGTAAGGTCGTTCTTGTGATATATCAGTCACTGCTGCTTCCAGTCTTGCGGTTGGCCAATTGCCATCACTAGAGGCACGCTTCTGAACTCTCATATTGCGACATCACTCTCCCAACCACACACCGAACATTAACCTCAGGATCAACATCAGCACTCATTATCCGTCTCTGATTATTCCTGAGATGCACATCAACGACTTACCGCAGGAGATCTTATCCGACATCCTTCTTGAGGCCACGAAGACCAACGAGGCTGAGGGTGTAGGATACACCTACGGTCTAAGCCAAGCGCCACTTCCACTTGAGAAGGCCAAGCTCACCAAGTACGTCCGTGGTCCGCTCAGCGCGGAGTGCCTCCGATGGGACTCAACGAGCTCTATCCGTCAGGTCTGCGGTCGATGGCACGAATGGGCGTTGGGCTACAATCTGGAGCACGTCTATGAGCGCAGATGGCGAGGCTCCGAGCGCTGGGCTAACATGCCTATGCGGCGTCTGAGCTACAGCATCTACGAGCTCATCGACAAGCCGAGTGGGTACGCTGTATACCGCGACCCCTTTGGGTCTCTGAAGCACACGGATCTTCTCTTTACAAATGTGCCATCTGCTGCAACGCATGTGCGCCGGCTGTGGTTCAACGGATTCCATACTGCGGAGACGGATAAGCTCATACTTTCTGTTGTCTCCAATTGCCCGCAGCTGGAGTATCTGAGCGTGCCGTGGACCATTTTACGTAGAGCGTCGGCGGACGACTGGGTTGATCTACTGAACGTCAATACCGGTGTCGGCAAGCCTCTCCACTCTCTTGAGCTGCAGGCTGTGTGCTTGCCGCCCGATCAAGCAGAAGCACTGGAAGTAGACGACACGCCGAGCCCGTTGGGGGATGCACGAGTTGACTTCAGCGCTCTTAAACGCCTCAAGATCTTCGGAAACACTCTGCATAAGCCGGTGTGCGACGAAGATCTCGAAGTTATTGCCCGTACCGCGACCAATCTGGAGTGTCTGGACATCACCAACCTATCCACGATATCGGTAGCCGGCATGCTCGCCCTCGTCAAGGCCTCGTATAACACCTTGCAAGTACTTGAGCACTCGCCGAGATCCGACGACGGTTTCTATCATCCGTTTCCGGGCCAGCTACAGACTGGCGAGCACATCTGCGAGCTTCTAGCCAGCTTGCCGCGTATGCGTGATCTGTCTATCAGCGTGCCATACGTATGCTCAGCGCTCTTTGCGAACCCGGAAATAACCTGGTCGGGCGAGCTCCAGGTTCGCGCGACCGATATATGCGATTGCTCAACCCACACCGGTCCCTTTACTCGCGCTGAAAAGCTTGGGGCTGTCCTAGAGGCAGCTCGAGGTCTCATCTCGGCGAGACGGAGGACGCATAATGAGCTGGCGGCCGAGCTGTTCTTCGCTGGCTGTATCTTCCAGCCGGAGAAGGGCAAGAAACTGGTGCACGGTGACTTCGCCCTCGCCGAGATCAGCTCTAGTGGACAATGGCCAGTGCAGAAGCAGCCAAGCACTCTCGGACCGTACGGGCAAACAGGCACCTACGGAAAGGAAGAAGGCTACTGGGACGCTGTGAGCGAGGAGGAGTACCTGCATGCTGTCAGCAGAGGGTGGATTGCGCTTTGAGCGTTTATATGGTCTTGGCGGCGTTGAAGTATTTCTCTGAATGACTTGAAATTCTCAAGCAGCTGTATCGGACGGCATGCGACTCGACAGGGCGTTCCGAAGCGCGGCGTCTGAGATGCACAAAAGTACCTAATGATGAGTATCATGAGCATACGAAGCGAGGCTCTCTCCCCTCTTATTGCGAGCGAGCTGCTGAGCTACTGTAACGGACGGCGTAAGATTCAGCATGGCGTTTGGGGCTTGGAAATGTACTGTAGCACTAGTCAAACAAAAGTATTCTAATCCAAAAGTGTCTTATCCAGCATCGACATCGAACCCAATACTATCTCTATCATCGTCAGTCAACCGACCCCACTCGAGCAACAGCCGGAAGAAGTAGATCTCCATGTCCTCCTTCCTCAGCACCTTGTTCGCCCACGCCTGACCTCGTTCAGCGATCCGCTCGCCTTCAATCTCGTGCGCATCCATATGGACGTACCGTCCGTTGACCGTACCATTGATGCCAGCGAAGTAGGCCAGGGTAGCCCACATACCGTGTCCGCGGACGTCGAGTGGAACGAAGTGCTGCCAGGCCGTCACCCTGTCGTCCCACCACTCCCGAAATAAGCCTGCTTTGAAGGGCAGAGAGTTGGAGTATAGGAAGGGCAAGAAGCGACCAGAGAAGCCTGCGCCGTCTAAATCGAGGAGGAACTTATTCTTCCAGTGGTCTTGAAAGTCGCTTGGTGCGAAGAGAGGTGCGAACTCTTGTGCTTGTTGCGGACAATCTTTGCCGCCGCAACGAGCGATGAAGTCAACGACGTGTACGTCCGTTGACAGCAGATCGGTAAGTTGAGAGATGCCGAGTTGCTTGTAGCTCAGCTTGTGCTCGCCGTGGGGCAGCAGGATCGGCTGCGGCGCCTCACTGCCATTGATATTGTTTGCTATGTGGATGAATCTCTGACGCGTCATGCCACGCCACTGACCGAAGCCTTGCGAGACGCCTTCGGACGTTGCGCCACGCCAGAAGAGTGTGGTGTTCTTCAGCGTGTAAGGCTCGTCAGGGTGCTCATCGCTTGGATCATACTTCGCTTTGTCGATGTAGTTCCATGCGGACGGGTAAAGGATGTCGTTGAACCCGTGGACTTTGGACTGTGAGAAGATTGGGTAGAGATCATGCGCGCCTTTGAAGGCTGCTGGTGATAGATAGATGCCGTGGAGATTGGCCAGGTCCGGCTGATGGCATATGTCGGCAGCCTTAGACCAGTTCGCTAGGAAGGCTCCCAATGATTGAGGGTGTGTGCAAGCGGCGCAGATACCGCTAAAGTCCCAGATACGTTGACTGCGGGCAGCTGAGCGGGGTGGGCAGCCAACACTGCCAAAGTCGTAGAACGTTCGTTGCCATGACAGCTCCATCAAGGGCGTTTCCGTGATTGACTGATCTGGGATCAGCTGCCACTGATCGCCTCGTCCTGGGGTGAATGCGTTCCTCGGCGACTGAGTAAGCACTCCAGACCCCTCACCAGCCAGTCGCATTGATTCAATCTGCTGGAAAGGCACAGCAACCCGACACTCATCGTTGAGATTGAACGCTAGGTCCATGTCCGGCAAATATTCCGCAAACTTGCTGATCATCTCCACCAAACCGTCAAGCATCCATCGATGCGTGGGCACAACGTTCGGACTGATAGCAGCTTGGCCGCTGCGGATGCTAATACCAGCGGCGTCGTTCCAAGGGTTCGATATCATCTGCCACGTCCGCAATCTGATCTCCTGCGGACTCAGTGCGTGAAAAGGCAGCAAGTCTCGATGGATGCTGTCGAAATCGTCGATGACTACGGAGTTGCGCGCGGTAGCATACTCGTACCAATGCTGAAACCCAGGTGGAGGATATCTATTGTAACGTTCCTTGTAGCTGCCCACCGCCTGAACCAGGCTTTTGCTGGCAGACGTCTGATTGACATACAGATCGTGGTGGGTCTGCGCATCGTAGATGAGCATGTCGATAGGGTGGTAAGTGACTTTCGTGCTGTGTGAAGCCCAGAGGCTAGTTCGGACGAAGAAAAGAACGAGAAGGCTGAGGTAGAACCAGGATGGCACAGTGTTGAAGGTGACACGACTGGTGCTTGAGGCTCTCTCTTCAGACACTGTTTCAAGGTGAAAGTATGTTGCGAAGCCAAGCATCGCCATGGATATCGCAATGAGGGCTATGCCGGTGTCCACAGGTGGGAAAGGGTGAGGGTTGTTCCAAACATTAGCGGTTGTGACACTTGCCACTGTAGCGAACGTGGCGATGACCGAGGTGCTCACAATGCCGATATGGTGTATCTACAATAGTCAGTTGGTGGAATCCGCAGGGGTAGAGAGATGCATGGCACTCACCGTCATGATTGTGCAAATGGCTACAAAGCAAACAGAGATGTTGAGCCAAGCGACGCTCCAAATGTACAATCGTGGTATCGTTAGTAGCCATTTTCGATCCGTCTCTTGTACAACATAATACACAACACCCTCAATAAAAATTGCCATCGCGGAGAATAGGAACGCCCAACCGACGGAGATAACGCGCAATGAGATGCTCCTCGCTCCTCGACCATCTTGCTGATGCAACAGTTGACCAACGCAGTAGGCTATCAAAAGGTCCAGAAGTGTGCCGAACTTTTGCAAATTCGGCACTATCCAGTTGAAAGGTAGCGATGCTGCGCATATGTATGTCGACGGAGGACTACCTGTAGTGCCCAGCGCAAGCATACTGACAAGGCCAAGAACAAGGGCTGCGACAACGTAGCGGTATGGCGCACGTAGTAAATAGACCTCCAGCTCATCATACACGCTACTATCCGGATCGTCCGATAGCACTCGCTTTTTGTGTATCTGTACAGTCCGCCAATCCACGATCGCAATCGCAAATGGTAATAGCGGCTCCCAGCTCCTCCCAGCGCATTGAGTGTTGGCCAGGACCTCCCGCAATACCTCAACTCGGAGACAGATGGTTGTAACCAGCGTAAGGAACAATATCCGCAATCTGCGCAAGCTCGACGGGTATCGTACATCTTCCGCGCTGGGAGAAGGCTCTTGCGAGCCATGTGATCGTCCGATATCGTTCAAAGGCACTGCATCGTACTGCTGCCCTTTATGCGATCTGCCTCCATCCTTCGGCAAGAACCTGCTCAGAGCTATTATTGCGGCCGCGCAAGATGCCAGGATAACGATGCTGGTATGTATCGGCTTGTCGAAGGCGAAGGTCGTCGGCACACTCCGTGAGAGCAGGATGGTTCCAACGACCAAGCCGCTGATTGCAGGCCATTTGGTTTTGTCCATGTCATCGTGTCCGGATTCGTGCAGTGTTCGTCCTTCAGCCACTCATCATGTCTCCCCCTTCCAATGTCCAACTGCTTTCGCCACGACTGTTCGGCCTGCGATCCGTTGCTAGCACTGCGGCGTCCTGAGTATGTTGCTGGTAAGGTAATTCTATCGCTGCTTCTCCTGTTGCGAATGCCTTGGCGAGGTTGGCATCTCAGAATCTTCCCTTCAGGGTTGGCGAGCCACGGCCCACGAGATTGAACCCGACAGCGCGGCTTGACTGTTTCAACGGGCCGTTGCGGATCGCATAGCGCCGCCGATCAGTCTGGGGAATGGTCCGAAACTTTTCGGTCGCGCCGAATGTTGAATTTTTGCGCCAGTTGCCAGGTCCCAGACCTTTGACTGCGCATGACGAGCTGGATACCGATTGAGTCGGCGACGAAGCGGACAGGCGAAGGGGTTGTGAAGGCAACATGGTTAAGAAAGCGATTGATGCGCGCATCCCAGCGCTCATCCGCAATGGCATGCAAGAGAAGAAGCGCAGCTTTTTCGTGGTAGTGGGTGACAGACAGAAGGATGTAATTGTCAACCTCTACCACATTCTGCTCAACCTGGACATTAAGCTCAACAAGAACGTACTATGGGCTTACAAGAACAAGCTGCTTGGCTTCACCAGCCATCGGAAGAAGCGGGAACAGAAGATCAAGAAGGAGATCAAGCGAGGCATAAGAGATGTCGATACCGAGGACCCGTTCGAGCTGTTCGTTAGCACGCAGAATATTCGATATGTGTACTACAAGGAGACGGACCGGATATTGGGTAACACATATGGGATGTGTATATTACAGGACTTCGAGGCCATCACACCGAACTTACTAGCCAGGACGATTGAGACGGTCGAGGGAGGCGGATTGGTGCTGCTGTTGCTGAAGGGCATGAACAGCTTGAAGCAGCTATATGCGATGTCTATGGACATCCACTCGCGATATCGGACAGAAGCGCATGATGATGTGATCGCACGGTTCAATGAACGTTTTATCCTGTCGCTTGGTAGCTGCGAGTCCTGTCTGGTGATCGACGACGAAATGAACGTGCTGCCGATATCTGGTGGCAAGAATGTCATCGAGCAGAAGCCATCAGAAGACGACGAGAGCAAGTCGAAAGCGCAGCAAGAACTGGAAGGCATCAAGGAGAGCTTAGCAGATACGCAGCCAGTCGGTTCGCTTGTACAGCTTGCAAAGACCACAGATCAAGCCAAAGCACTTCTTACATTTGTCGAAGCCATATCAGAAAAGACACTTGCAAGTACAGTCACTCTCACCGCAGCTCGTGGACGAGGCAAGTCTGCAGCTTTGGGCGTGGCAATAGCAGCTGCAGTCGCGCACGGCTACAGCAATATCTTCATCACCTCACCATCTCCAGAAAACTTGAAGACGCTCTTTGAATTCGTGTTCAAGGGCTTTGATGCGCTTGGCTACCTCGATCATGTCGACTATACGATCATTCAATCCACTAACCCGGACTTCAACAAGGCCATCGTTAGAGTCAACGTGCACAGACAACACAGGCAGACGATCCAGTATATCCAGCCTCAAGATGCGTACACTCTTGGACAGGCAGAGCTACTCGTCATCGATGAAGCTGCAGCTATTCCTCTTCCGTTGGTTCGGAAACTGATGGGTCCATACCTTGTCTTCATGGCTTCGACGATCAACGGTTATGAAGGAACTGGTCGGTCGCTCTCGCTCAAGCTGATTGAACAACTCCGACAGCAATCTCGAGGAGGCGCAAAGCTCAACGGCGACCAGCAAGTCACCAACCGCTCGAACATCGACAAAGTCGCAGACGGCGCGTACAGCTCAGTATCATCTCGATCCTTGCGCGAGATCACGCTTTCAGAACCCATTCGTTATGCGCAAGGCGACTCGGTAGAGCGATGGCTGAACCGTCTGCTTTGCCTCGACGCGACGCTGCCTCGGAACTCAAACATCCACGGCACGCCTCATCCCGCACAATGTCAGCTTCTGCAGGTCAATCGCGATACGCTCTTCTCCTTCCACCCTGTCAGCGAGAAGTTCTTGCAGAACATGATGAGCCTATACGTCGCATCGCACTATAAGAACTCGCCGAACGATCTGCAGTTGATGTCAGATGCTCCTGCGCACCAACTGTTCGTCCTTGTGCCCCCAGTACAGGAAGAAGCGAATCGGTTACCGGAGATTCTTTGCGTGCTTCAGGTCGCACTCGAAGGCCAGATCAGCAAAGAGAGCGTGCTCAACTCGCTATCTAGAGGGCAGAGAGCAGGCGGCGACCTGATACCGTGGCTCGTAAGCCAGCAGTTCCAGGACTCGGATTTCGCGACCTTAAGCGGAGCGCGTGTTGTACGCATTGCAACCAACCCGGATTACGGTAGTATGGGTTACGGTTCCCGTGCGCTTCAGCTGCTTACCGAGTTTTATGAAGGCAAACACGTTAGCTTGTCAGAGGCCGAGGACATGAATGCCGTACATGAGCAGGAGATGGTCCGTGTCACGGACGCGGAGCTCGAGCAGAGCAGTCTCATGACGGATAATGTCAAAGTGCGGGATATCAAAGCCATGCCACCGCTTTTTGCTCGGTTGTCAGAACGCAAGCCAGCTGCGCTAGACTATCTGGGTGTCTCGTACGGACTTACACAGCCTTTGCATAAGTTCTGGAAGCGAGCGGGTTTCGTGCCAGTGTATCTACGCCAGACGGCCAATGACCTGACGGGCGAGCACACCGTTGTGATGCTGCGGACGTTGGAGACTGGTTCAAGTGATCCTAGCTGGCTTGGTGCATACGCGAAGGACTTCCACAAGCGTTTCCTGTCGCTACTGAGCTATCAGTTCCGGACATTCGGCAGCGTACAGGCGCTGGCTATCGACGAGTCGGCGTCAGTGGGCATTAATCTGCTCGAAGACACTGAGAAAGCCAAGGCACTGGACAAGACAGCCTTAGACGAGCTCTTCACGCCTTTCGACCTCAAGCGTCTAGATTCGTATGCGAATAACATGCTGGACTACCATGTCATTCTCGACCTCATGCCTAGCATCGCGCAGCTGTACTTTACCGGCCGCATGAGGGACGACAACGGCATCAAGCTGTCTGGCGTGCAGAAGACCCTGCTTTGCGCTATCGGCTTGCAGAGGAAAGTACTGGAAGATGTTGAGAAGGAGCTTGGGCTTAACATGAGTCAGCTGCTCGCGATGTTCGTCAAGGTGATGCGAAAGATTAGCATGCATTTCCGGCAACTACAGGAAGGCGCTATCGCCAAGACTATGCCTGAGGCTGAACGGACAGCTGCACCGGATGATGTTGATGGCGACGGCGATGTCGATATGGAGACCGTGGGTAAAGACCTGGCGGCCGAGCTCGCGCAAGGTGGTGCGGAGTTCGATGAAGAGGAGCGTGCGAGGAATAAGAGGATGGTCGATGATCTACCCTTGAAGAACTTCGAGATCGCTAACGGCGATGCAGGCTGGGAAGAGGCTGAGAAAGCGGTGAAGGAGGGAAAGGGAAAGAGTACGTTTAGTGTCAAGTCGGCGAAGCGGGAGGAGAAGGCGAAGCGGAAGGCTGGGGAGGCGTTGGCGGAGGTGCAGAGGGAGGCGGAGAGTCTTGGGAAGAAGGGCAAGAAGATGAAGAAGAGTAAGGCTTGAGTAGCATGGAGCAGTGAGGTTGTGTGTAGTCTTAGAGCATAGCGAGCGGCGTTCGGAATGTTGGAGATACCCTGTAACAGTGGTCGAGCAGACTTTGGCTCGCAATGACAACCCCCATATCCGAAACGTGTTGGCCCATCGCATCGTTCAGCTCAAAAGAGTCTCGTTCGCTGTATATTAATTGTCATCAGTGACGGGTGATCTGATTTATCTCTGCCTCCGCTCCGGTAGCCGGAATGGCCGAGGCAACGATCAACGGGCCCCGACCTATGTAGATCTCTGCCGATCACCTAGGTACCTTCTTCACCGGTCGTCGCTCGCTGACACGGCATGGCCTCCAGCACTCTCGGGCATGTAGTCAGATACACCTAGGCGGACAGCTGTTGAGGGCTCGTCGCTGGCTTCGCCGGCATGCTTGCCTTGCGCCTGAAACATGTTGTTTGTGCTAAACCCAAACACACCTCCATACTGCGAGCTGCTGTTCTGCAGCAAAGAGCGAGACATGACCACTCACGAAGTCGAGACCCGCAACTAGGCCTCACCACACCTGCGCCCGAAGAAGCAGCGACCCATACCAGCGTCAGCCCCTTCTACTTCGAAGCCGGCTACGCAGGATGGGC
>Ga0058704_10000988_pt1 | contig 13656 bp, 6 predicted proteins | sample AgamicMgSfe_FD_71363 | JGI IMG/M metagenome (GOLD analysis project Ga0058704, IMG submission 71363) | Agave microbial communities from Guanajuato, Mexico - Mg.Sf.e | ecosystem: Host-associated > Plants > Phyllosphere > Phylloplane/Leaf | place: Guanajuato, Mexico | collected 2012-05-30
CTCCAAAACCCTCTCCACCTCCGCCTCCCCGAGAACCCCCCTCAACACGGGCCCGAACACCTCCGCTTCCCCAATCGGACCCCGGCCCTCGACCCAGAAGGCCCGGTACAGCGCCGCGAAACTCGCGACCAGTTTTCCAGGGTACAGCAAATGGACCGCACAGAGCGCGCGTTGGACGTGCAGCGTGCTCTGCGGGAAGGGTTCGGGCATTCTCTCTCCGAAGGGGATCTCGAATGCTCGCGCCCAGCGGGTTTTTTCCAGGGTGATGTACGCGCCTTTGTTCTTGATCGTCGTCGGGGGTCGGTTGTCGCAGGCTTTCATCACGCCGCCGAGGAAGATGGGGATGTAGGTGATGTCGCACTGCTGGAAGAGGCGGAGGTGCTGGGTGGCGTGGAAGGCCATGTAGGAGAAGGGGCTTACGATGTCGAGGAAGAGGGTGAGTTTGGGGCGGGGCATCTTCGATCTATGCTGGTGTTGTGATTCTCGATGGGCGGATGGATGAGTATTGCTATGGTTTATAAGGAATACGATTCGAAAGGGGTTTGTTCTTGGTAGTTACTACAAGGAGGGATTGCTCCAGGTGGAGGATGCTGTACATGTACATGTTGTAGCAAGCTCGTGGTATACGGAGGGATGGTTGGGAGCTGCCGAGGTCGGGCTCGGCTGACTGGACCGGATTCATCACATGACTGCGGGGATTGCATGTGACTGATTGACACGCTTGAACTGGCTTCAATTGTGTCGGAGAACGAGAGAGGGGGGACACCTTGGCTACCTGGGTGGCTGTGAAGTGCGTGCGGGCTGAAAGATCAAGCGCGCGGAGATGTAACGCCTGCACGGCTGTACCGGCGAAGTGTAGACGAGAACACCCAATGTAATTGCCGAAACTTCATATCTACACAAACGCTGGAGTATCCGGATGGCAAAAGGATCAAAGCACAGAGACTCGAACACACAATGCAGAGACTGCACATCTACTGCGCCTCCATGTGATCCAACACGGCGCGCGTGAACTCATGCGTCGACGCGTTCCCACCCATGTCTCGCGTGCGCGCCTTGCCCTCGGCAATCACGTCGTACACGGCTTTGCTGATACGGTTGGCGTGGTCGTCGAGGCCCAGGTGCCGGAGCATCATGCTGCCGGACAGGATCAGGGCGGTCGGGTTGGCCTGGTCCTTGCCCTTGATGTCGAGCCCGACGTGTCGGCACCCCGGCTCGAAGACGGCGACGTCGCGGCCCATGTTGCAGCCGGGCACGATGCCGGGCCCGCCGACGAGGCCGGCGCCGATGTTGGACAGGATGCCGCCGTACAGGTTGGGCATAACCATGACGTCGAACTGCTGCGGGCGGCTCACGCACTGCATGCTCGCGTTGTCGACGATCATGTCGTTCGTCTCGATGGTCGGGTACTCCTCGCCGACCTTCTTGACCGTGTTGCGGAAGAGGCCGTCGGCGAGCTTCATGATGTTGGCCTTGTGGATGCAGGTCACCTTCCTCCGGTTGTTGGCCAGGGCGAAGGAGAAGGCGAATTTGGCGATGCGCTCGGACTTGGCGCGGGTGATGATCTTGAGCGACTCGACGACGCCGTTGACCGACTGGTGCTCGAGACCGGAGTACTCGCCCTCGGTGTTCTCACGGATGATGCACAGGTCGACGTTCTTGTGTCGTGTCTCGTAGCCGGGGATGTTCTTGATCAGGACGATGGACGCGTAGATGTCGAGCTCTTGACGGAGAGCGACGTTGAAGGACTGGTGACCCGAGCGCTCCACCGGCGTGTGCAGGATGCCCTTGAGACCGAGCTTATTGCGCTTGAGCGAGGCGATGGATTCGCGGAACAGCTCCTCCGAGTGCTTGTCGCCGGTCTCCATGCCCGAGACATCAACCTGTTCCCACTCGACGGGTACATTGTCGGCCTTGAAGATGGTCTTCACCGACTCGGAGACCTCGGCGCCGATACCGTCACCTGTCCGGAATCGGTTCAGTATCTGCCTACGGCGTTGTCCTCATGGTTTCTCCCAATGGCGTACCCGGTATCAGCGTTACTGTGTACTTGCCGCCAAACTTGGTAGGCTTGAAGATGTCGGCGTTGACGGTCGCGTATGCTGCAAACTCCTGTCAATCATGGTTCCTTCTTCCCTTTCAATCGCATTCGAGTCGTACATCTCGCAGCTATCGTAGGGTTGGCCAGGCATTGCGATCGGGGCGCGCTGCGGAGCAGAGTCTGCGGTTGGAGCTAATGTTAGTACGGCTCGTGCACGCACAGATTCTGAGGATGCCGTACCTGCGCGGCTCTGCGTGAGCCCGTGGACATCATTTTCGGAACAGTACGAGGGTGTTTGTTGGGGATACGAGGCAAGGTCAAGAGCTCGACATACACCTGACGATAAAAAGCACTTCAGGTTGTCGGCTTGAGGCGCGGGAGCTTCGCTTCGTGGTCTGTGCACCAACTCCGCTGATGAGATCTGGAGCACTTCACTTTCTCCTTCTCGTGCACGACCTCGACTCACTTTCTTCATCCTCATCGAATCCACCGATCGACAACTATACACTGGTAGGACCGCATATACCGTCTGTCGCTCCGGTGCAAATTCTCCTGCAGTGAGACTCGTGTGTGGACTTGTCAAAGAACTGCTGGTCGAAGGACCGAAATCACCGTGAACACGACGACGTGACGCTCCCGGAAACAATATCGTTGACGGGCGTCCTACCGCGAACGAGTTGAAGCCATTGCTGCAGTGGCATCACAGTACAAACTTCGCAGACTGCAGCGGTAAGAGCATGCTGTGCGGTCCGGTTCGGCGTGACTGGAGCTGCTGCCAGTCACCTGCCGTCACCCCGACAAGTCGATCATATACTCTTTCCAATCATCAAAAAGGCATATCTCCCTGTCACGACAGGGCCGTCTGGAACGTTTGTGAGTTGTGCTTGATTGCGGCGTGGCAGATTGCCGTGAGGGTGTCGTATACGGCCGTCGAGTGAACAATGAACCAGCCCGCTTACTAGCGTCAAACTTCTCTATTGACACTCATTTGCAGCAGGGCACCTTCTTCACGTCTACATCAAATCTGAGAACCTCACAATGAACCACCCCGAGTCCATTGTTAGTCGGACGACTCATAGCAGAACAGCTACGATTGTCGGTACTCTCAATGGCCGTCTGTCCACAAAGGAAACCTTATTGACACGCATATTCGATCTGACTGCACTTGTGTTGTTGAATGGACTCGTTCACGGAACTGCCTATTGAGCAGTGAATCTGGCAGACGGCCTCTTTATCCTTCACCCTATTCACAGCCCATCCTAGAACACAATTTTCACAGTCTCTATTCTCGACAGCATATATGGCATGTCTGTACACCGTTTGCATCTTCCTCCTCCACTCACCCACAAGTCACTCTTTAAGTCAAGTCTCCGGCTCGATTTATTGGTCACAGTCTTAAGACCATTGGGTTTTCTATCCAACCACACACCTTTCACCACCTCTCCCTCTATCGTCCATCGCACAACAGGATGAAGTTCAGCGTCACCGTCATCGCCCTCGCGGCTGTGGCCGCCCAGGCTGCTACCGTCCACCCATCTCACGCCCAGCCGGCTCATCCGGAGCACCAGCCTGCTGCCTTCGAGAAGGGCCTGGGCTACTGCCATGGTCCGGGTGGCAAGTGTTCGCACGCTCGCCGCGCCGCCGACGTCGTCGCCGAAGCCCTCGCCAAGCATGAGGAAATCGCCCAGGCCAGACGCGAGAGCGGCAGTCTGAGCAACTGGTGCGGTACCGTCGGCGCACCGTGCCACGATGCGCGAAAGAAGGCTACCAAGCTTGGCGCGCAGGCCGAGAAGACCTACCACTCGATTCACGCCCGTGAGGCCAAGGCGAAGAAGATGAAGGGCGGTACGCTCGGCTTCTGCGGCGCCCCTGGTATGTCTTGCAACAAGAAGCGTGAGGCTGAGGCCGAGGCGAAGAAGATGAAGGGAGGTACCCTCGGTTTCTGCGGTGCCCCTGGTATGTCTTGCAACAAGAAGCGTGAGGCTGAGGCCGAGGCCGAGGCGAAGAAGATGAGCGGAGGTAGCCTCGGTTTTTGCGGCGCCCCTGGAATGTCTTGCAACGGCAAGCGTCAGTCCGATAACGATTTCTGCGGCACCCCGGGTTCGGCTTGCAGCGAGAAGCGTGAGGCCGAGGCCGAGGCGAAGAAAATGAAGGGGGGCACTCTCGGTTTCTGCGGCGCCCCTGGCATGTCTTGCAACAAGAAGCGTGAGGCTGAGGCGGACGCCGAGGCGAAGAAGATGAAGGGAGGCACTCTTGGTTTCTGCGGCGCCCCTGGTATGTCCTGCAACAAGAAGCGCGAGGCCGAGGCTGTGGCCGAGGCGAAGAAGAAGAAGAAGAAGACCAACATGAAGGGCGGTACTCTCGGGTTCTGTGGCGCTGTCGGTATGTCTTGCATGAAGAAGCGCGAAGAGGAGAGCGTCGCCGTCACCAACGCCATCAACGCGTTCGACCCCGAACTCCTTCAAGCGGAGTGCTACCGTGAGGGCGGTGAGTGCAGCGCCATCCTGCAGGCCCACGAGGCCTTCCAGGAGGTGCGCCGCGCCATCGACCTCGAGACCCGCGAGCCCGTCCACGCCCAGATCGAACGGTGCGCGAACGACGTCCACTGCCACACCCCCGCCGCCGCCCACCTCGACGCCGCGAAAGAGCACCACCCGCTCGCCGCTCGCGGCGAGGAGGAGTGCTTCGGAGAGGACGGCTACTGTACCCTTGCCGCCCGCGATCTGGAGGAACTGGAGGACGCCCTCAACGACGCGGTCATCAGCCTGCCCTAGGCATTCGACGTGTCACGCCATCGCTTTCATTCGCCATGCACCGATCTTTCGTTCGATATATCTTGGAGTCAGCCGTTAGCTGATTGATCTTCGACGCGCCACTGGGATACACCAATCATACATACATGGCGTGCACGATGGTTTCACTCGCAATAATGCATGGAGTATAATGTTTATCGAGGGCGGTCATCCGGCTCTCTTTCGGGCTGTACAGGTTCGATCCTGTTCGTCTGGGGACTACGAGCGAGTCGGCGCACAGCATCCGCCTTGGTTGTTTGGGATGTGCGCTCGGCTGATATTTGGATTTTGGAATGATACCCCATCTCGCTCGCTCATGTTATAACATAGACATAGACAATTGTATATGTAAAGCTTGTTCGAGTTTACTCTCATCCTCTTGGTGCGATCATCCTTCCACTGCAAATCAGTACGATGTTCGGGTATCATGAGCGCTACAACAAAGTAATCATCAAGGACATCAAGAAATCCATGCGCAAACACCTCCCGCTTCTTCAAAAGGCGGTCTTCCGTCTTCGCCCAGTGTACTTCGAGCTCGCTTTGACCACCTTCCCCTTCCCTTCCATCTGCGCCTTCTTCCGCAAAATCCACGCCTTGCTACCCTTCTTCTCAAACTCCTTGCCCCGTTTCCTTTCCTTCCTCCGCGCATCCTGCACATCCACATCGCTCATCCCCTTGACCGCACCCGTGACATCCCCGCCGCCCACGCTCAGCACGAGGTACACCTTGACATTCTTCGTCTCCGGATCATCCTCCAGTATCCCAGCCCCGAATCCAGCTTTGATCGCCGCGTTGGAGATCATGGCCCGCTGTTGCGCGTTCTTCGGGTAAAACTGGCAAACAGCTTTCCCACCGCGCTTGAGACTCGCATACAGGCCGTCGAAAAAGCGCTTGAGGCGGCCTTCGGGCGAGACGTCGGACGTCTCGGCATTGCACAGCCATTGGATCGCGCTGATGCTAATGGCGGCGTCGAAGCTGCCCGCGCGGAAGGGCACGCCTTGCCCGATGTCCGCGAGGAGCATGTCGCCGTCGACGTCGCGCTCCAGCGCTTGCGCGAGCATGGAGCTGCTGATGTCCATGCCGATCCAGGTATGCGGGCCGCCGGCGTCGGAGTCGAGGTTGCTCAGGATTTCGCCTGAGAGGCCGGAGCCGCAGCCGACGTCTAGGATGAAGGAGGGTTCTTGGAGGTCGAGGAGCTCGAGAGCCCGGTGCGTCATGTCGGCTTGGATGTTCTTTATGCGTGACGAGGTCGTGTACTTGCGGGACTCGGTGTCATTGTAGAAGAGATCGGGTGGGAGGGTGTCTTCGGGTCGGCCGGACATGGTCACGGTTGGGTCGGTACGGGGATGACAGGGTGGAGTGAAGACAGACGGGAATTGTTATTAGTATAGGAACATCGACATGTCTTCCAGCACGGTCTGTTTCTCATGTAAAGATCTCCAAATTTCCTGATACGGTGTACGGCTACATATCGATAGGAACGTGGATCTGTGGGACGTTCCGCTGCCGCAAATCTGGGGTAGCCACTTGTCCCTAGAAGGAAGGAACAGCATCTTTGAAGCGGTCGCGTGCGACCCAACCTTCGACACACATCTCAAATCAACATGTGGATATTTCCACTTCTGGTACGCCAAGTCTTCAATGTTCACTTCATCTGAGTAGTCAAGCTGATGGGGCGTTCCCGCAGGGCTATCTCGGCCTGCTCATCGGCTTCCTCTTCCTCACCCTCGCCATCGCCTCCGGCCTTTACTACCTTTCCGAGATCGTCGAAGAGCACACCGTCGTTTCCAAAAGAATCCTCACGCGCATGATCTACGCCGTCATCGTCCTCCAACTCCTCCTCGCGCTCGTCGACCGCTTCCCGTGGACCCTCTCCGCCCTCTCCATCGCCAGCCACATCGTCTACCTCCAGAACCTCCGCCGCTTCCCCGTCGTTAAGCTCACCGATCCCGTGTTCATCCTCAGCTGCGCGCTCGTACTGCTCAACCACTGGCTCTGGTTCCAGCACTTTTCCAAACCGCCGCCGACGCGCAGCACCAGCTACTACGACCAGCCGCAGATCCCCACGTTCACGGAGATCGCGTCGTTCTTTGGTCTGAACGTTTGGCTCGTGCCGTTCGCGCTCTTCATCAGTTTGAGCGCGGGCGAGAATGTGCTGCCGAGCATGGGGAGCGAGTATGCGACGGGCGCGGGCTCGAGTTTCGTGACGCCAGGTCAAGAGCCACAGATGGGTGGGCAAGGCGGGTATGGCATAGAGACTGGCAGTATCGATGGGGGAATAGCAACGAGCAGAGGCAGGCATCAGAGGAGTGCGACGCAGTCGGGTATGGCCAAGGCTGCGGTCAATAGAGTTCGGGAATGGGTCGGCGAAACGGGCGAGGTACTTGGGTTTTGGAAGGGAGAGAGGACGAGACCATTATGATGCCACGAGGCTGCTCGGAGGCCTGCGATGATGTATGAGCATGTATGCCTTACATGATGAACTATGACCACTTTAGAGTCTTGGGCGATCTCTTCTGCGCGCTTTCCGTTCGTGGGAGGACATCCGCTCCTTTTGCGTTTCGACGTGCGCGCACCCCACGCCTGTGTCTGCTCTGCAGCTAGGATTCTGCCACTTCAACCCGCGATAGACTTGGTGATGGCCTGGAATCCACCTCAAGCTATCGCGTCTCCACCACTCCTATCCGCGAGTAGTTGCAAATATTTGTCGTCAGCCTGAACAGCCGAAGTTTCATCGTTTCGCCAGCGTGCGAGTTGGGCCTTCATGGACAGACAGTCAAGCGTGCCATTGAGGTCTTCGAGTTGCGCGTACACTGACACTCAAATTAGCACGGTCCTGAAAGCGTACGACTTTACGCCCATTGGTCCAGACAGGGGCTAAAGCGGATTGCAGTTCGATGAGACGTGGGAATGGGACTACTCACTTTCTCTGCTACGCTCAGCATGTGTCTCTGCGGCGCGCATGCTGCGAGACTGTTCTGCATTGTCGGACTTGCAGCAGTGCCCGGCGAACCCCACGTACGACTCAGTGAGCGTTGTGTAGAGTTCCGCGGACAGTCTAAGGCGGCGATGCTCGATAGCCTAGCACGTACATGCGACTCAGTCTCGACCACAATTGTCACAAACGCACATACATACCGCAGGTAAGGTGGCCTCCACTATGTCCCTTGCAGCCTCAAACTCCGAGATGTCGTTCAGGATGACAGCGAGCGCTGTAAGAGCTTCGAGCAAGACGGGTATAAGACGATATCTCTCTGCCGTTGAAGCTGCTCGCAGCGCGATGGAGAAGCCTTTAGTTGCTTTCCCACCGGCTGCGAACACTCGGGCCTTCAGGACGAGAAAGTGTAGACGCTGTGCTATGTCTTCGCCAACGTCAGTCATCGCACGTGCCACTTGAGAATACATCTCCCGAGGCACGAGGGAGCGCAAGTTGGCGTACCTGATAAGGAGGGACTCTTGAGCTTCGCAATTTGCTTGTTCACGATATGCAGCGCTCGATCTAGCTCTTGGCGCCGGATCAAGAGGTCGACCTCCAAGAGTTGCAGCTCAAATTCTAACTCCGGCTCACTAGAGTCGCGAAGGGGCTGTAGCTGCGCGAAATGGCATTTCGCTGCGTGCAGATCGTTCCTGTATATCACAACGTCAGCCGAGGGTCGCGATGCAGATTCAAGCGCCAAAGTATGAGGCGAACCCACCTGTGCAGGCTTCTGTGCAATTGTACAAGGCCAACGAATCCTGTTACCCGATGCTCGAGCTTCAAAATGCCCTGAAATAGAGGCATTTGATCTTGTAGCATGCGCAGAGATGTATCATATTTGCCATCCTGCGCTAATTCGTACGCAACGCGACAAACCGCCCGCGCTTGATCACTCATCGGACTATCGTTGCTACCTAGGTGCTTGGCAGATTCAACAGTGCGCGTGGCAAGATGCGCTTGTCCTGTTGCAAAGATTAGTGACCGCGTTAGCGTGGCATTGGAGGTGCAAGCAAGGCCTATCACCGATATACTCACCTAATCGGCTGTAGAAGCCACCTTGGAAAAGGTGAGCAGCAGGTATAAGGGTCCGCAAGTTATGCTGCACGTTCAGGAATGCAGACTGGAGGATATGCTCCATGGATTTATTGATACTGCCGCTCTGCCACGACCGTTAGCGACGGTGTACTCTGTATGAAGAAGCCGAGAAGCCACAAAGTATCATACATGGTACATTTCGAGCTTCGCCTCCTCGAGTAACGAGGTGCTCAACAACGACCATTGCTTCGAGTCTTTGGCTTTGGCCTTCAGGAAGGCGATCTCGTCCTGTTCACCGCTGCCACTGCCTGTCAAGCTTGAAGTACCACGGAAAGAATGCGTTCCGCTTCTCGGTGCAGCTTGTCGGAGATATAGCAGCCACGACAATGCGAAATTCAAGCAAGCGGTATCTTGATTCTCTCGAGCTACCAAAGATCAGTCTGGCTGTCAGGGCATCCCGATTGGCCTTGCAAAATCACTGTATACATACCAGTGGCGATGCACTCTTCCATAGCCTCGACACTCTCCTCCCAGCACTGGAAATCTGCGTGCAGCACGCTGAGATGCAGAAGTGCGTACTGATAGTAAACTCTCAGATTGCCGTCCGCGCCTGCACCCTTGGCTACGAGCGAGTAGTCGAAATACTGATGTAAGCTCTCCAATGCCATTGTATACTGGCCTGATCTCCAGTGCTCGAAAAAGGTTAGGAAGTGCTGTAGTGACTGCACGCCTGAATCGCTGCTCTGATCTACGATCCATTGCTGTAATGTGGATTTCAGGGAGGGCGGAATCCGCGTTCCCAGCTTCTGAAGATGATTGACGGAGAACGCGAGGAGGGTATCTGCATCGTCGGCGCTTACATTTACTCGCATGGATGAGCCATTTTGCAAAGGAAATGCGTCACTCCTCCGGTTATCCGATGTTGCGCTCTGATTCATGAGCTCGCTGGCTTTCCCTGGGTTCTTTTGCGCCCAGTAGTCCCAACTCGGAGCACGGTATACTACGAAAGCGCCCCATAGCGCCTGCAGATCTGCGAATTGCAGTCGCGTGAACTCGACGTGACATCGCCGGATGTACTGACCCAATGGTGATCCATGAGAAAGTGTGATTGAAGCCGGCCCCGTGGTAGGAGACGGCGGACACAAGCGGCCACAAAACGTTTCGAAGAAATCTTGGAGCGAGTCGAGGCTGGTCAACCCAAACAGATAGCCAAGGAAGACATCATGAACACTTCTTCCAGGCACGTCGGAAGCCAAATGTCTGAGCGGTTTGGACAGCCCCGCAATATCGTTGACTAGGTTGCTGAGAAGCTCGTCGGTCTGGTGTTGCCGGTGACCTGCAGGCGAGTGTATGTGTGAGGCGACGAAGTTCAGGATGCTCAATCTTGCACTGTCTGCAGCATGCCCGTCCAGGTAGAGTGCGATCACGGCGAGCAACGCGATTCGGCGAGGTGTCAAGTATCTAGCCATCACAGTGAGCCAGCGATGGCAGAGCAGTGAGCATCTCCATGGTGCTCATCGCTGATGAAAGCGAGAAGTCGCGAACCGGCTTGCCATTCATCGCGTGATCACGTGGTGACGCGGAAACGCTCCGTGCTCTGACTTCATGCCCTGAATCTTCCCCAAATCGCGTCGCATCGGCTGAACAATCAGCGCTACTTCTGCATTGTCGCGTGAATCAAAGCTCTGATCGCGTTGAAAAGAAGATGCTTCACCACCTCTTCGCAGCGAAGGGTGAAGCAAAGCTGTGGCCAGGATGAGGCTCACGACATGGTAAAGCGAGAGCGTGTCCGCAGCACGTGAAACCGTTCCACTGACGCTGTTGGCTCTGACAGGAACGTCAACGGCATCCGCAATCCATTTGCATATCAGCCATGGAACAGTGCCCGCACCTTTCCTGCCATGTTCGACATCCTCGGCAGCGACATCGTGGTGATGCAGGAGCTCAAGATCCAGCGCAAGGATTTGCGAGATGATATGGTATTGCTCGACGGGTGGGACTGCTACTTTAGCTTGCCGAAGCATAAAAAGGGGTACTCTGGGGTTGGCATTTATACTCGGAATGCGACCTGTGCGCCTGTGAAGGCTGAAGAAGGCTTGCTGGGAGTACTCCCTTCACCCTCGGGAGTCCCTTACGGTGAGCTACCCGACGAACAAGCAATAGGAGGATATCCGAGCGCACTACAGGTTGCTGAGCTCGGTCTGGATCCGGCTGCTCTCGACGCGGAAGGGAGGTGCGTTGTACTTGAGTTTCCAGCCTTCATACTGTTCGGCGTCTATTCTCCCGCCAACAGCAATGGCCTCCGTGATGACTTTCGCCATGGCTTTGTTTGTGCCCTCGAGTGCCGCATCCGCAACCTTGTGCGTGACGGGAAGCGCGTCGTCCTGGTAGGCGATCTGAACGTCTCGCGTGACGAAACAGAGACAGCTTCTGCCGCCGACGACATGCGCAAGTCTGGCATCACGCACGAGGAGTACATATCCACTCCCAACCGACGCATTTTCAACCAGCTCCTCATTGGTGGGGAGGTGGCGGGGGAAAGGGATGAGGGTAGGGAGGAGGGCATACTGTGGGATACCACTCGAGCCTTTCATCCCGACCGCAAGGGCATGTACACGCACTGGGAGCAGAAGATTAACGCACGGCCGGGCAACTTTGGCAGCAGGATTGACTATGTCTTGGTATGCGGGGATATGAAATCGTGGGTCAAGGGCGCGAACATTCAAGAGGGCTTGCTCGGTTCCGATCACTGTCCGGTGTACGCCGATTTCCATGACACAATCACAATACGCGGCGAGGAAGGTCCCATGCTTGACCATATGAGCCCGTTGGGCGTGTTTCGAGGCGGATCTCGGAAAAGGGATTGGAATTTGCTTGATGCACCGGCATATTCCGCTAAACGGATGCCGGAGTTTGATAAACGAAGAACCATCAAGTCGATGTTCGCGGCTCCTGGTCTGAAGAAATCACAGTCCTCTCATCAAGAAAAGCCTGCAACGAATACACTCGCTTCTGCAGACCCGTCAATAGCGCCAGACATCCTTACCCAGAGCACAGCACCAGAGATATCCGAGGCCAGGCGAACGGCAGCACCTCCTCCGCCGCGAAGAACGGTGTCGCCACTAAAGCGCAAAAGTTCCGCCGCCGCAACGGACAAAGGTACTAAACGCCAAAAGCCTGACGCTGCGCCGGCGAAGCTCAAAGGGCAGCAAAGTCTCAAGGGGTTCTTTCAGAAAGGTAAGATAGAGAAGGGGGTTTCTCTAGACGCATCTCCACACGAACAGAACGAACCACCGGTATCGAATAGGCCCTCCACTCCTGCAAAATCTGCGCAATCCCCTGCTCAAATCCCCGCAGCCGCCCAAGACAGCTCGCAAGTGAACGGCACACCATCTGTCAGGTCAGGAGACGACGACCGAGCCGCCTCTATCGCCTCCAACACCGCGTCACCCGCTAGCGCCATGTCCATAGACATCTCGCCGTCCAAGTTCTCCGCACATATCGCCGCCGTCGAGCAAAACCAGAAAACTTGGGGCAAGCTCTTCTCTCGACCTGTTGCGCCGCTCTGCGAAGGCCACGACGAACCCTGCAAGTCGATGCTGACAAAGAAGAAAGGCAGTAATCAAGGCAGGTCCTTCTGGATGTGCGCCAGACCGCTGGGGCCGAGTGGAAGTAAAGAGAAAGGGACACAATGGCGATGTCCGACATTCATTTGGTGCTCGGATTGGACTGGCAAAAGGGAGGGACAAAGTACTACTGGCGATTGATGAAGAATTGGTCCGCCGTGGCAAGACATTACAGGGCTGGAAAGGCGCGGGATGAGATATTGTTACTGCGTTAGCGATATCAAGAGGATTGGCATCCCATCAACCGCTGCTTGTTGGGGGCGACGAAACCCCGTTCGCATACTGATTAGCACTATGCGCTTGTGCAAGCCCATGACCGAGAGTATGGACGATCTTTCTCAGCATTCACACGGCATAATATTCGGGGCAGCATCCAACACGTCACAGCGGAGCCCACGCTTCATAAGAACGTCGCCAACCATGGCCGGATCATGTGAGCTCACGCTCTGCACTGTTCAATGTCATGCTTTGCCGCCTACGCACTTCCCATGTTCGAACCCGGCCAACCACCAAAGTCCTGGATCGGCCGATGAAGCTCGCCATCGAGCCTCGACTTCGCTGCCACGGAAACGGAGCATCACACCGAGACCCTTTTCCCAGCCACCGGATTAAACGACCAAGCTTCATTCGATGTCGAGAAAATGCTGGAACCTGGGGCCGCAGCTTCAGCGGCCCCTCAGGTGCAAAATCTGAAACGTTCAGGGGTCCGTTTCCCAGCCACCGTGTTTTTGTGTTTCATGGTGGGGCCTGGCTTTCCCGCTTAGGCAGGCACGTGGGAAAGCGGGCGAAGCTGAACAACATCAAGTTCTGGGAAAGTCAGGTGATGAATGCCACTGTTGCTGTATGAATGTGGTCATAGCGATACGATGATTTCGAGAGACATTCAGGAGGCGACGCAGAGGATCCAATGTACGAGCTGTGCAATACATGGAGGCTGTGAGCAGTACGGTGACTATGCTAATATGAATTATGCCTTGCGCTGCTGCAATTGTACAATGAAGATGAGTTCAAGTGGTGCAGCAAGCAGTGTTGGGGTATATGACATGTATCCTTCGCTTCCGGCACTAATGCAAGACTCAAAGCGACCTTCTCGCCCGCTCATAAAACTCATGTGTGCCTTGACTGCTTCTCTTCCGCGGTTGTGCACACGTCGCTGCGTGTGAAACATTGAACCTCTGTTAGGAA
>Ga0058704_10000989_pt1 | contig 13643 bp, 18 predicted proteins | sample AgamicMgSfe_FD_71363 | JGI IMG/M metagenome (GOLD analysis project Ga0058704, IMG submission 71363) | Agave microbial communities from Guanajuato, Mexico - Mg.Sf.e | ecosystem: Host-associated > Plants > Phyllosphere > Phylloplane/Leaf | place: Guanajuato, Mexico | collected 2012-05-30
GATGGGGAACGGGGAGAAAGGAGGAAGGGGAGGGACGGGGGAAGGGAAAAGGAGGATCAGGGGGGAAAAGCGACCATGGTGCTGCCGGCATGATGATGATTTGATGTGTTTGGTGCTCTTTTTCTTTTGGGAGGTTGGGAGGTTGGGCTGTTTAAATTGTTTTAACTATCATTACAGTTTTTCTTTTCGCCGTGCGAATGCAGGAGGCCCTTCGTATTTGGCATCAACGACGGCTGGTTTTCTTCTTGTTTTCATGTTTCACTTTGCCACTGTCCGTTCTTCGATCCATCGCTGTCGACTTCAACCATGACGAACGGACTGTGTACGGAAACACTACGCATAACTCGTCGCATACGGCAATTTGCCCAACCGCTCCGCCAGCAGCGTCTCCGTCAACTTCAAGCACCGCTCCTGCAACGCCTCGTCCTTGCTGCGCTTGGAGACATCCGTGACCTTACGGTCGGGCACGATGTACGCCCCGTCCAGCTTCTCCTTCACGACGTCCTCGCTCGTGGCGGCGAACAACACGGGGCGACAGCCTTCGTCCACGGGATCCTTCATGAACGGCTGCACGGCCTTGACGCCGATTTTACCTTTGGTGCCGTACGCCTCGATCGCCTGGTCCTGCTGGCCCGTGACGACGCCGCCCGGGTGCGTGGCGAGGAAGTACGGCGCTCCGTCTGGCTGCAACCCGAATTGACCCTGGGCTTTTCGGCGCGCGAGAGCGAGGGTGAGCACGACTTGGCCGAGTTTGGTGCGGGCGTAGAGTTTCGAGGGCCCGATGTCGGTGTTGATTTCGGACAGGTCGGCGAAGGCGACGTCGTCGGTGCCGATGCGGTGGAATTCGGAGGATTGCATGACGACGCGGCTGTGCGGGGTGGCGATGAGGGTGGATAAGAGGTGCATGAGGAGGTGGTGTTGGGCGAAGACGTTGACTTGCATGTGGCTGTCGATGCCGTCTTTGGTTTCGGCGTAGACGCCGACGCCCAGGCCGGCGTTGAGGATCAGGGCGTCGAGGCGGGGGAGGTCGGTGGCGAGGCGCTGGGCGACTCGGTCGACGTCGTGGAGGTCTTCGAGCTCGATCTGGATGGACTGGACGCGGGAGAGGTCGCCGTACTTTTGCAGGCCTTCTTCCGCCGAGGCGATGTGCTCGGATTTCTTGCCGAGGAGGTAGAGCTTCTCGCAGTTGTGTTGGAGCAAGTGCGCGCAGATGCCGAAGCCTGGATTTCACGTTAGCTGGTGGTCGTCTCGGAGAATGGTAGTCGTTGGTCGTACCGATGCCAGCGCTGCCACCCGTCACCACGTAGACTTTGCCACTGAGGTCGGGGATGTCCTTGTTGGGGTCGAACTTGTTGCTGCTGCCGAACATGCTGGCGATGGTGGACATGTGGGATAGTAGTTCAAGGTTTCAGTTGAGCGGCAGGAGGAAGAGGCTATTGGATATGGGAGAAGAAGCGGCTACTGTAGGTGTTTAGATGAAATAGTGTCTCCTTCTTGGAAACATTACCTTATGTACACGTACTTGACCTTCTGTATGCTGTGACGTCAAAACGTCACTGATGGTAACCAGACATCAGTATTTGATGACATTCGCAATATGCTAAGGTATTTCGGCGTTCAACGTCTGAGATCTCCCAAGTGTAAGAGAGGGGAACAGTCGTATACCACTGCATTGCCTTTGATGGTGTCGAGATCCTACCTAGGTAATGTTCAATGTTTCGATCGGTTTACACTTATCATGTGACTGTGCCGCATGTGACTTGGACTTCACGCTGAGCGGTACGTACCCCAAGGTCCGTACCGAGCCTCCCGTTCCGCCCCGAATGCTCAATATCAATCACCACATGCACCTCACATGCCATCTGTCTGCCCATCACTACATACGAGGTAGTGGTGGTAACATGTGCTGACCTCCTCTTGACCGACGCACAACCATGGCGCTCTCCGACCACCCTCAGAACGACTGGCTGACATGGGCCTTCTCGCCCGCCATCTCGGCCATCCTCGTCACCCTGCTCATCAGCCTCCTCTCCCCTATCCTCATCCATTACTACCTCTACCGCAAAGCCAGCGCGAAAGAGTCGCCTACCTTTCTACTCATCGGACCGAGTGGAGCGGGCAAGACCGCCCTGCTGACGCTGGTATGTCGAACTCCTGCCTATATGCAACCGCTCAAGTCCCACTAATCTCGGACGATAGTTTGCAAATGGTACCGCATCCACCACGCACACCAGCCAGGCACCCCAGACGGCCCTCTGCCAACTCCCGTCCTCCACCCGCTCATCCGAGGACCTGTACCGCTCCGAGAACGACACCTCGACTCGCGCACAGCCTAGGTTCCTGCTGATAGACACGCCCGGACACGGCAAGCTCCGACACCACGCCGTCTCCTCGCTGACCACGTCGTCGACGCTGAAGGGACTCTTGTTCGTGGTAGACAGCGCGGCGGTCAGCTCGGCGGCGGGATTGACCGAGGCAGCCGAATATCTGCACGACGTACTGCTACTGTTGCAGAAAAGGCATACACAGAGCAAGACATCCAAGGATCCACAGGCCATCCCTGTCCTCGTCGCGGCGAACAAGCAGGACGTCTTTACGTCGCTGCCTGCTGCACTGGTCAAGGGTAAGCTGGAAGCGGAAGTCGGTAAGGTCCGACAGACCAGGAGTAAAGGACTGCTGGATAGCGGGGTCGGCATGGAGGATGACGGTAGCCAGGATGAAGAGGCGAATTGGTTGGGTCAGTTCGGAGCGAAGGATTTCAGGTTCGCGCAGATGGAGGAGCACGGGGTGGACGTCAAGGTCGTTGGTGGCAGTGTGAAGGCGGATGGCAACGAAAGTGGCAAGGTTGACGAGTGGTGGGCTTGGATCGGCGAGAACATCTAACGTCGACGACCTTGTGTGCGGACACTCCGTCGTCGACCATCGGTCTTCGGCTGCTTTGCCTCCTCCGACAAGTCACCGACTTCTTACATGACCGGTCTCTCCCGCTCGCGAGAAGCAAGCTCGATGATCACGAAGCCGAAACCACCCACGACGGAATCACGCTTTCCGACAAAGGAAATCTCCGGCTGTTTCATGCATCCTCCCGGCTGAGTGGGAGAGTTCAATCCGACAGACTCGGCTTCGCGGTTGCGCATCGCGATCAACTCCAACGACCGGCTTCCTTGAACACCACGGACCAACGCCCGCCAACATAGTCTCGACATCCGGAAACTCCTCCGAAGCCACGACGTGACAAGATTACTAACTCTTGCGACGTCACTTCCGCCAGTGCACAAGTCCGGGTCGTCTCAACGACCGTAAAGAGAACACCGTGGGCGTAGTGATCGATGTGCGCCTGTACCGTGAGCACGGCACTTTCGGGTAGGAGATTCTAACGATACACGCTCTTGAGCCATCCTCAGACCGAAACCGTCCGAGGAAACCTAGGGTGACTGCGGAGGGGAAATCATGTCAGCTCTGAGACTTGCGAGGACCTCCGCGCTTTCCACCCGCCCGATGCACGTCGCGTTACTGCCTAAAAATTAGAACTTTGATGATTCATGAGCTCGAGGGAGCCCCTGAACATCTGGAAGACGCATGTCGGTTCTTGTGCCTGGATGGGTACAGGGGATGGCGAATAGCGGATCTCGCGTCGAGCCGGGCCGAGTTTCGCGGGTGAGAAACGCAAGTGTGGAGTCTAGGGAGCTCAGTCCCGCGACGTCTGCGTATATAGTATACATAATGAGCGAATAACCAAGGGTGGGTAACCAATTACGTGACGTCTCATCGCGCAAATCTCTAGCAATCTCTTAATTTTCACACCGTGCTGTCTTCCTCTGTCCGGTCGGCTGCCACCTCACCCGAAGGCATCTGATGATCGACGCAAAGGTCCTCAAGGCCATGCACTCCGTCGGCTTTAGCTTTCGCCTGTTCGACCCGGACCCTCCTCTCTTCGCGCCATCCCGGACCGTATCGTTGGAGGACCCACAGCATAGGGCTAAAGAGTGCGACGATGCCCGCGAGAAAGGTAAAGCACCAACCCCGGCCCATGGCATCGATCATGTAGATGACGACGGCCGTCGCTCCCGCGCCCATCAGACATCGGATCAGGTTGTTCGCGGCCGTGGCGGTGGCGGGCGACAGCGGGTACAGGTCCACGACCATGACGCTCATGACGTTGAAGGCGCCCGTGAGCGTCAGGCCCATGATGAACATGAGGATCAGAGGCGCGGCGAGGTTGGTTTCGGCGTACATGACCCAGCCGTAGCACAGCAGCGCCGCGTCGCCGACGACGAGCATGGGGAGGACCACGGTGATCCGGCATCGCTCGAGCGGGAAGTTCCGGAGGTCGTCCGATTTGCCTTTGACGATTTCGTAGTTGATCTCGCGGGCGACGCGCCGGAAATACCAATCCATCAGTTTGCCGCTGATTTGTGGGGCGAGGAGGCAGCCGACGCCGAACGGGAGGAAGCACAGGCCGATTTGGAGGGCGTTGTAGCCGTAGATGGCTGCGAGGAGTTGAGGCGCCGAGGCCATGAAGTCGTAGAAGGCGCTGTAGACTAGGCTGTTGTAGAAGAGCAGCAGAGCCACGTCCTTTTCGAGAATGACGGAGAGTGTGTGCAACGGGTTGGGCATGCGCAAGTGCCGTACCTTCTGGAGGGCTTTTCGGGTGTTGCGTTGTGATTCGCGGGTGGTGGTTCGTTCAAGGGGAGAAGCGTTGTGAGCTTGTCGGCGGACCTGAAGGTAGCTGAGTAAACTCATGTTCCATCCCTGTGCTGGAACCGACCCATTCCCCACGACGTTACGTCCAGTCTCGGGGAATATGAACGCGAGCGGGATCAAGAATGTTCCCGATGCTATGACCAGGAACCAGAATATCCATCTGCGGTGATTGCTGTCAGCACAACTCGGACATCTCCGCCCATCCCGGGTGCGATAATCGGGACACTCACCTCCAGCCAAGGAACTCCGTAAAGATTCCACCTAACACAGGGGCAATGGCGGGAGCGACCATAGGCCCAGACGTGGCCCAACCCATCCAAACCCCTCGCTCGGCCGCGGTGGCGATATCCGCAACGACTCCGGCGCCTAGAGCAACAGTGCCAGACGAGCCGGTACTCTGCAAGCAGCGAAGGACCAACAGCGCAGCGAAACTATCGCAGCATGCGATTCCGATGCAAGCGCCGATGTACACCACGAACCCGATCAGGTACGCCGGCCGGCGGCCCGTCATGTCAGCCAAGTCGCCAAAGACGGTGGGTGCTAGGCCCTGAAAGATCATGTAGGATGTCAGGGTGAGGTTGATGATGGAGGACGAGACGTGAAAGTCCGTGGCCAAGGTGTTCAGGGCCGGGAAATAGATGTTGGCCGACAAAGGCGAGAAGAAGCCGGCGATGGCAACCATGAAGACGATTGAGACGCCTTTGCTGGAGTGTGAAGACGGACCATTCGGGCGTGTTTGTAGGAGTTGTATGCAAGGCCTCCAGGTCGCGAGGCTCATGGTCGTCCGGTGCCGGTATATCATCAGGCTGCAAGGCGGAAGAGGCAGACTGCGTCGGCACTAGTTCGTGGGCTTCCTCGACGTCCTTCTCCAGATCCCTCATGGCTCCAAGATTGCCGACACAACCTCGTGGTTCCTCCGCAGCCTGTTGTAGTGGGTTGCCTGCCATTCTCCAAAGTCAAACAAAGTACGGCCTTCAAGACGATGGGGCCAGCGGAACTGCAGGTGCGAGGTAAAGTGTGGATGTGCACTTCGATCCATGATGGGAACCTGGGGGATTTATAGGTCGATAGGACTGAACCGATGTCGAAGGCTTCCACGGACTTTGTTGAGCTTGTCGGCCTTGTCGCGCTCCTCACTTCTTTGCAGAGGGAAGAGTCGTCCGTGATCGCAACGGCGTTAACCCTGGCCCGAGGTGTGCGGTGCAAGCCCGATCTCGCTCGGTTAACTTGCCCTTCGCGTTTACGGCGTTCACGCGCGCTGAGCGCTCTTGACGTGTGGCCGTCTTCTTGTGCAGGTGGGCTGGCGAGGGCGACAACCAAAAGGCATCGGGAGAGTGCCATGGCAGACATCACACCCGACTTCAACATATGTCTCAAGGAACGCGGTGTCCACCCGGCATCGAGGAGAAGGGATCTCGAGGTTGAGAAGATCAACAGCTTCTTGCAGGAAGCGTACAGCATCGTAGGACACTCATCCACAGGACGGCCTCACCAGCCATGCTAACGACCAAGCCAGAATGCCCGCATAGCTGACCTCACGCATCATCTCCGCTCTCTCCGCCCGGCCTATCTATCCACTGCCCCTCCGCCACGCCGACAGCAGCTTTCCACTGCGAATGGATCCCAGGACCGCAGTCGGCCGTTGACGGACGCTGAGCGCGACGCCATCGATGCACAAGCCAAGCAACTCCTGCGCCAGCTCAACGGTGCCATAACTGGCCTGAAGCAAGCCGAGGAAGTACGCAACCAAACGGCAGACTCTGTGGCTCTCTCCAAAAGGGCGCGTAGTGGGCTAGGCGCGTTGGGAAGATGGGCAGCAGGCGGAGCGGTGACGGCGAAAAGTCCAGACGAAGAGCGGGAGGATGCGGAGCGAGAGACGATTGCAGCGCACCGGGAGAGTGTGATTATGTACCTGCGGAAGAGGCTGGAGGAAGCGGGCCGGGCGCAGAGTGAGATGATGGAGGTGCGGCTCGGCAGGGAGGTGGAGAAGAGCAAATCCATCCTTTACAAATCGCGCATGGCCGGCGGCATACCGTATGCGCAAGACGAAGACATGCCAGCACCGACAAGTCTGAGCAAGCGCAAGCGGCAGTCCGGCAATTTCGCCAACGACGAGACGTCGCGCGCGGGTGACGAGCTCACGCAAGAGCAGCTGCAAGTTTTCGCGGAAGAGAACAACGCACTCCTCAAACACTACGAAGATCAGCTCGACCAAGTGCGCACGGCCGAGCGCAGCGTCCTCGAGATCTCCGAGCTGCATAGTACGCTGCACGCGAACCTCCAGCAGCAGAGCGAGCACATTGAGCAGCTGGTGCAGGACTCGTATTCTACGACGGAGAATATGGGGAAGAGTAACAAGGAGCTGAAGAAGGCGAGCGAGAGGAAGAGCACCGCGCAAGCGGTCTTCTATGCTACCGTCGGCTTCTGCTCGGTCTTGGTGGTTTGGGACCTGGTCTTCTGATCTTGGTTCGCTTTCGATTCTGGACATCGTTGACAAGACGAGGGCCGAGAGACGCAGGGCTTGTATGATGCACGTATCTTATGGTCGACTATATATGGCCAACTGGAGCAAGACCCTACGATGGTTCCGTTCATCATCCTCTCAGCAGCAGGTCTGAGGAACAGGTTGCGAGCCGCATATACAGGTTGTATGTTCCTAGCCTGACGACTGATCGATGACGGTCGGCAAGACTTCGGGGTTATGTAAGCGGGAAATGCTGAACCACAGCCCGAGAAAAGACAATCATCCTTCGTCCAACATCAGCGTGGACCTGTATTAACACATCGGAATCAACGGTCTGAGATCCTGACCGTGCTAGGCCATGAACGGGTACGAGAAGGCACCCCGGCAGAATGTCGAGGGCATAGCTCGCGAGCCGAGAGTACTACTGATCATGACTGGCGGCACGATATGTATGAGACCTAGTGCCGATGGGCTGGTGCCTGCAAGGAATTTCCTCGAGACAGGCATGGCTCCCAGGCCTTCGTTCAACGACGGCTCCCCTTCCATCACCCTACCGGCTTTCCCAGAGACTGGCGAACATTCGATCTTGCTCAAGAGTCTTCGCACTCCTATCAGCCGCTACGGTCAACGAGTACGGTATGCCATGCTGGAATTTGACCAGCTCCTTGATAGCAGCTCCGTTGACGCCAAAGGGTGGACTCAGATTGCACTCACCATCAAGAAGAATTACTCCTTATTCGACGCCTTCGTTGTGCTTCACGGCACCGACAGCTTGGCGTATACCAGCTCCGCCCTGAGCTTCATGTTGAACAACCTCGGAAAGACCGTCGTTCTGACCGGCTCGCAAGCGCCCATCCACGAATTGCAAACCGATGCTACCGACAACCTGTTGGGCTCTCTGATCATCGCAGGCCACTTCTTGATCCCGGAAGTCTGTCTCTTCTTCAGTCACAACCTGTACCGCGGCAACAGATGTACCAAGGTGTCGTCCGACCAATTCGCCGCGTTCGCATCGCCCAATTTCCCCCCTCTCGCCACCATCACATCTTCCCAAATCCACGTCGCATGGGACGCGATCCACCGACCGAAGGAGCTCGAGGCACTCAGCGTACACACGGATCTCCATCTTGCTCATGTCGCGGCATTACGTCTCTTCCCTGGAATCAAACCAGAGATGGTCGATGCCGTTCTGCGTGTGCCGGGGCTTCGAGGGCTCATTCTCGAAACATTCGGTGCCGGAAACGCGCCCAGTGGGTCTGACAATGCTCTTATCAAAGTCTTCACGGACGCCGTGCAGCGGGGCATTGTCATTGTGAACGTCACGCAGTGTCTCACTGGCAGCGTCAGCCCTCTATATGCTCCGGCCATGATGCTAGGCAAGGCCGGCATTGTGCCAGGCCACGATCTGACGACCGAGGCTGCGCTGACGAAACTCTCGTATCTCCTCGCGTTGCCGAACATCAGCGCAGCAGAAGTCACAAGGCGTATGCTGGTCTCTCTGCGAGGGGAGCTCACAGACTCCGATCGAGTCACCTTCCGTCAACCCCGCGACGATGCAGGCGCAGAGATCCACGAACGTCTGGGACATCTCTCGTATGCGATCGCCGGTGGCGACTTGAGTCAGGTAACAGAGATTACAAACCACCAGCCGGAGTGGCTTTTGAACCAGGCCGACTACAGCGGCAATACACCGATGCATCTGGCCGCGACAGGGCCGAATGTCGGGATCTCAAGACTACTCCTGCAAAAGGGGGCCAGCGTGCATATGCGGAATAAAGCGGGTAGGACGCCACTCTTCCTGGCAGCGAACACCGGGTCGATCTCTCACGTGTCTCTGCTTCGAGAGTCGGGAGCTCATTTACATCCGGACGAGGCGCCGGTAGCGAAGGCACTTTGCGATCAAAAGGTCGACGGCGGTCATCGGCGCTGCTGGCAGGTCGCTGGCGTCGACAGTGCGGTATGAGCAGCATGTTCGAGACTTGGCGAATTGCGAAGGTCTGGCTACCAGGAGTTGCAGTCACAATGCTGTGCCCGCGCCCTATCAGCTCCCTGCCCAGCTCACGAGACGCACAGATCAACAAGCGATCGAGGCTTCTCGTATTGACCAAACGCCAAGTGAGTAAGCGACTCGGCAGGTATGTTTTCGGCATCGAAGTTTGCACAACTGCGCCGGCGTGGCCTGATTTCCCGAACAAAGAAGTCGGTGGCATTGGTTGAGAGGACAGCGTCACAGTCAGGCACCAACCTTTGTGGGACCACACTGGATGTGTATGGTCAGGCAACCGTGTTCGCTCTTGATGAAAGTAGTGAGCATAAGAGGACGTCAACCCACGAGGGATGCAGTCGGTTGTGGAAGACAAAAGGATTCTGCCAGACACGAACAGCGCAGCCTCTCTCTCGCGAACCTGATTCAACATGAAAGTCACACTTCTCGTCTCGTTCCTCGCCTTCTCTCTCGCGCTCGCCAAAGAAGGCGGTCCTTGCACTTACGATGGCATCAAAGGCACTTGCACGAAAGTGTCCAAGTGTAATAACGGTAAGTCCACCGATTGCTGATAGATGTCCGACACAGCACCGCGGCTCAGATCCCGACGATTAGGCTTCACCGTCACGGGATACTGTCCGGACGACCCGGCCGACGTGAAATGCTGCTTGACCAAGCAATGCACCGACAAAGACGGCGACGGAGGCGTCTGCCTCAACAACGACGTGTCCCAATGCGACGGCACTTTCGTCACGGGTCGATGCCCGGGCCCCAAAGACGTGCAGTGCTGCGTCTTCGACCCGTCCCCGTCAGTCCCGCACACGAGCGAGGTCGACATCTACTTCTGGATCAGCGCCTTCATCCCGCTACACATGGACGGCGTGACCAAAGCCTGGCCGCAGGACCACAGCAAGACGATGGTCGAGGCGGTGAAGTGGTTGCCCGTGGTGGGCGGCTGCTTCCTCGCGGACGAACGGGGCTTCAGCGACGACGACACGGCCTCGGCGCGGATGCACTCCCGCGCTTGGGTGCAGGTCAAAGCCGACGGATACCATTGGTCCCAACAGCATTTCTGCGACGAGACGACCGAGGTCAAGTGTAGCGACGGCAAGGTCAAGAACCGGAAGACCCAGGCGAGCGACGATATGGCTTTCGGCCTTACGAGCGGTTCATCCGATCGGGTCGTGCTGGATTTCCAGGCGTCGGAGAGCAATCCGTTGGTTCCTCTGGCGTATAAGATCGATCTGGTGGGTACTTTGACGGTGGATCGGAAGAACAAGTTCGTCGAGTTCAATGGCAAGGTCGACGAGTTCCCGGCGTTTGAGGCGTATGTGATGATTAATGGACGAGGGCCGTATACGATTGCGCAGCTGGGCCCGAAGGCAGGCGTGGGACCGAGCGCGTTGTTTGGGGGTGCGAACCGGCCGTTTCAGGGGAGGGTGTATTACTGATGTAGCAACAGAGGTCCGAGGATATGGCGTGAAGATGCTGAAGTACCCTGGCGGAAGAGGGATCGACGATTTATTCAACGGAAGTGATTTTGTTTCGATCCCGACGTACGGTCTGATCTCGTTGTTGCAGACCTGGCCCGAGTGATCTCGTACTTCGCAAGTGTGGTTGATGATCTCGGCTCACAAGTCATGCGTTTAGTCAAACACGTACTTGCGTCGATAGCCTAGCGATGAGTTCCTGCTCGCAATGGAGGCGTAGAAGATCGTCCACGGATGCACACGCCCGAAACGCTTGAGTTAAGTTAAGGTCCCAGACTTCTGAACCGGAAGCCACCAGCGACATCTCAAAAGCTTCTTGCCTTTCCCACGCGGACTCATCCCCAGAAACTTCGCCCAGCCAAAAAGCTCACCCGGGTGCATTACGTCCGGGAAGATGCCACTTGCAGTGCTCTCGATCTTCCAGCCACTGACCCCACCACAGGTCCAGCCCACGATGGTAGTTTCGTGACGCACGAGCTTACCGGCATGTGAATGTTCGCCGGGGTATGCTCGCCCCGAGGGAAGTGATCTCACCGTAGAGGCCTGGATGGAACGGGGCTGGATTGTTGATTGGGAGAGTCCACGCTCGGATATCGAACATTTCAACACTCTCGAAGCCCAAGAATGTCGGGTAGACTGCCTTCCTTCAATCAAATTGACGGCGACTCTGAATTCCTACTACATGCGAAGCTGCTGCTCTGTCTATAACCCACGGTTGTGCGACCGTCGGGCGTCCTGGATACTCGTATCTTCTTGTATGGCCGACGTGAAAATCACGACTCGCCAGAATGTAGCGCTCCGCGTGAGGGAGGAACGGAGTTGCTGTGTATCGGGTACCAGTCAGAACACATTCTGTCTATACAGTACGTTATGACCCTTCCGTGGCAAGGCAAACGCAAACCCATATTGATCGGACAGTGAGGGTGATGGAGCAAAGTTACCTAAGAAAAAAAGAAAACGTACAACAGCGGGGATTCGCACGTGGTCACCCACCGTACTACTAATCCGCCGGTTCGCAGCTTAAGTACACCAGAGCGAACGGGATGGTCTGTTTTCTGCGACCTGTGGCCGTACGTGATCGAACTTGTAATCGACTGAATATATTGTCCAATCAAAAAAGGCGTTTACTATGAGGTTTGGATGGCAATAGGAGGCTTTGTTGAATGGGCCGTCGCCGTTTGCCACTGACGCGGGACGTCGGTTGTTCATGCTCTCCGTTCCCGTCCGACGTCGACATGGAACTTCGCCTCGCAGACCCCCCGCTCCGTCATCATGTTGACATGCGCGTGCATCAATCAGAAACACGATCGATTGACGTGCAGGTGGAACATGAACAGAACCCATCATCCCAATTCCCAATCGCTCCGTTTCCGTCTCCGATGTGGCGAATGGCCTGGACAACTCGAATGACCATGCGTGAGGTCATGTTTTACCCCTCGATCCTCCTCCTTCCAAGCTCAGCCCCTGAACGAAACATAACCCACGAGTCACGTGGTCTGTGTTTGCTGTCGTTTTCACGCGCACGCGGACGCGGACGCGGTCACGATGGCGAGGATGGGAGGTCCGATGGAGTCACATGCACTGTGATGACGAGTCCATTCCTACGAAACCGAGCCCGACCATGCATGTGACTCCTACCCCCGTTCATATACCTTCCCACTGGTTTTAGGAAACGTCATCCGTGAGGTGACGACGCAATGAGCACATGTGTTCGGAAGGAGGCACCAGCTATTGCTGCAACAGCTTAAGTACCCCTCCTTCTCCCTCCACATGATCAATCTTTCTTCCTCCAACCACTACATGTTCTCGACCTTCCGAACCAAACCCATCACAAACCACTTCACCCGCTTCAACAACACCCTCACCAAACCCTACACCACCACCTCAATCAGAATGTCTGCCCAGAACGAGCGCGGCCAGGGTGTCTCCCACGCCAAGGACTCCCAGGTCCCCGGCAAGGCTCAAGAGGCCGTTCGTCTCCCCTCATTCCTCACCCTCTATCACCTACTTGACGCTAATTCGTGTTGATGGCAGGTCCCCTCCAGCGTCGAGCACCAGCTCCCCGACAGCGTCCATGACACGGGCAGCAACCAGCAGACCGGCAAGGTCTCGCACGCCACCGGCGACTCCAAGGTGCCCCACGCCATGCAGGAGGCCGTCCCCGAGAAGCTCGAGAAGGTCCTGCCCAACTCCATCCACGACACCAGCGGCGCCAAGTTCTCCGACGGCAGCAAGGACCAGTCTTAGAGGGGGATCATAATGTCAGAGCGGGGAAAATGGCATGATTGATGATGAAGGCTGTCGATAGTGACATCGGAGGTTGGAATGAGTTGTATTATAGTATGCAGATGATGAATATGTTTTGAATGAACTCTTTAGAATAGTCTCTTCCGTTCGAAGTGAAGTGTTTTTCCCCGAAGTCCATATTCTACCAACATCAATGTCAATGAAGTGACATCTTCAACGATCTTCGCCCTCTCCAAAATGATCAATGATAATGGGCATGCCTATTGCCTCACTCTAGTAGTAGAAGAGATGACCAGTTAATATGGCTTCACAACACTAAATCCATGTTTACTAGGAACCTTATACATGGATATCAACCAAGCAGGACGTCGCTAATCCGGCGAGTCCAATGTTCAAGGGTTGTTCCAGTCCTAACCATACACGTGACGTTAGGAAAACCCTTCACGTGACTGTCATCAAGAAACGTTGCCCAGTCCTCACAATCTCTATTGTTATTCCTGTTCCTGGAAAAGAGAGTGAACAGATCGGTGGAAACACCATCGGGGTCTCCTGGAGCATATCCCCAATGTACCTCTCGATAGCAATGAGGTAAACCGCATCACGGCAATCGATGGAAGAGGATTGCTCTCGACCATTCATATACATATATCGGACAGGAATATATCACTCCCCTCAAAACATCACACCCGCAGCCCAACAACCACAACGACCATGACCAGCGACACCCCCACCTCCACCACCCTGCCCCTCCCCC
>Ga0058704_10000990_pt1 | contig 13642 bp, 15 predicted proteins | sample AgamicMgSfe_FD_71363 | JGI IMG/M metagenome (GOLD analysis project Ga0058704, IMG submission 71363) | Agave microbial communities from Guanajuato, Mexico - Mg.Sf.e | ecosystem: Host-associated > Plants > Phyllosphere > Phylloplane/Leaf | place: Guanajuato, Mexico | collected 2012-05-30
ATGCCTTTGCTTCCCAGGAGTCAACAATACTTGGTCTTCTCCTTTCAACATTGCAAATGTCGGAAGTGTTCACGTCAAGCTCGCCAAAGCGGGAGAACGTCAAAAGTTGATCCGCGTCGAAATTTTGATGGAGCAAGCGACCATTTTCTTGCATGTAACCCTCGAGACCAAGCACTGGCCATTTTCCATGCGCAATGAAAGTGACACCGAGTTCCTGTTCTGGCAAGCTAATCCAAACATTGACGAGGATGAGGAAGACCGCAATTCAGGCTGGAAGCCGATCCGTTACCGACTACCGCCAAGAAGTATCATGCCTTATGCATGGGACTATCCTGCAACCAAGAACAAGAACCTCGTCATCAGTGCGAACAAGAAAGAGCGACATGTCAAACTTGCAGAAATTGGTAACCTCATTCCAATGAAGTTGCCACCTGCAGCTGGCACGGCTCGGGGCAAGATTATCGACTTGAACGTTGTCGCAGACGGTCCGACTCAGTCTCTTGTCTTATCAAACTGGAAGCAGTCTGCAAGTCTCTACAAGCAAAAGTCTTCGACTGCTTCTTCTTCGACTGCTGGCGGCTTCGAGGTCAAAGAACAAGACTCTGATGTCACACTCAAGGCCGAGATTCGTCTTGCAGGTTTCGGTCTATCATTGGTCAATCAACAGCTGCGTGAATTGGTCTACTTGACGCTTCGAGACATCGATCTCTGCTACAAAGACTCGAAGCTTTACCAAATGGTCACAACAGAGATCAAATGGATCCAAATCGACAATCAGCTCTACGGTGGTATCTTCCCTCTCATTTTCTACCCCAGTGTGGTGCCAAAGACCGGCAAGGAGATGGCTGCACACCCTATCTTCAAGGCTGCTATTACCCGCGTCAAGGATGATTCTTACGGGGTCCTTTACATCAAGTACTTCACCTTCTTGATGCAGCAGATGACAATTGAGATTGATGAGGATTTCATTTTCGCCATGCTTGACTTCACCAAGATTCCTGGTGCATCATGGTCTGAGGAGAAAGAAGGCCGTCTGTGGGATGGAAACCTCGACATTCCAGAACCCAAGCAAGAACAGTCAGGACAAGACATTTACTTTGAGCTGCTCCACCTGCAACCAATGCAGTTCGACTTGTCCTTTGTCAGAACGGAAAGGATCAACGCTGAGGACACTGGCAGCTCATCATCAAATCCGTTCATGTTCGCTGTCAATGTTTTGACCATGTCGATTGGCAATGTCAACGATGCCCCCATCAAGTACAACGCATTGATGTTGGAGAACGCACGTGTTTCTGTCGGCGCATTGGTCAGTGCCATTCAGAGCCATTACGTGCAGGAATCCCTTCGACAGGTACACATTGTCCTTGGATCTGCAGATTTCCTCGGAAACCCTGTTGGTCTCTTCAACAACATCAGTTCTGGTGTTGCCGATATCTTCTACGAACCATACCAAGGACTTGTCATGACCGATCGACCACAAGATCTCGGCATCGGCATCGCAAAAGGGGCAAGCAGTTTCGTGAAGAAGAGCGTTTTTGGCTTTTCTGACAGTATGGCCAAGTTTACCGGCAGTATCAGCAAGGGTCTTGCCGCCGCGTCAATGGACAAGGAGTTCCAAGATCAGCGCCGTATGTCGAGATCTCGCAACAGGCCAAAGCACGCTCTCTACGGTATCACATCTGGTGGCAACGCATTTGCATCGAGTATGGCTTCTGGTATTGGCGGTCTAGCTCGTCACCCACTGGAAGGTGCCGAGAAAGAGGGTGCCGTTGGTTTCGTAAAGGGAGTCGGAAAGGGTTTCCTTGGTCTCGCCACCAAGCCTGCGATCGGTGCCTTTGATCTGGCCTCTAACATGGCTGAAGGTGTCCGCAACACCACTACCGTCTTTGATCAAGAAGGTCTCGACCGAGTACGTATGCCTCGCTTTATCGGCCAAGACGGTATCGTGCGACCTTACACGCAGCGTGAAGCGCTCGGTCAGTTTTGGCTGAAGACACTCGACAATGGCAAGTACTTCCACGAGGAATACATCGCGCATCTGGAACTATCGTCGGGCTCTTCCCAAGCACAGCAACAGCCGCGTAAGAACGAAAACCAAGCGCAAAGTCCACGATTGGTCATGCTCACGTACAATGGTATCTTGCTTGTGCAGACCAAGAAGCTGACCACTGAGTGGGAAGTCTTGCTCAAGGATATTCAGACCATTTCAAAGGAGCGGACCGGCATGAGTATTGTCCTCAAGGGAGGCACCAATGGTCCGTTCGTGCCTATTGCCGATGAGCAGAGTAGGAATTGGCTGTACAAGCAGATTGCTGTCGCAGTAAATGCTTACAACGACAAGTGGAATGCCAAGGGTTGAGATGGATGAAAGATCGAGTTGAGCAGCGGTAGCGGTAATGGATATGACGAGTGCTGACTTTCGTATCTCTCTGCGATTGGCGTGGCGTTGAGGTGCATAGTTTCAGGCTAGGAAATGATGTTTCATGTGGATATTTGTTTAGTGTTTATTATATCGAATCATCTTACAGAAGTATTAAAACGCGTCTAGACGATGAAATGAGTGCCTTTAATGCATTTCTGACCGTCATGGCAGTCTATGTCATTTTTGTCACACAGGTACCGGTATAGATCTCCAATTGGGGAAGGTTTCCCCACAGTTCACAAAGTATGGGGCAGTTGTTGTTTAACTTCATACATTCTTATTGCTGCTTCACTATCACGTTTGACATTCCTTCAAGCCTCCTCTTCACACCGTTACAATCCAGCATGACAACAATCACAGAGACTGCTCAAACGAGCTCACAAATTCCCATTAACCCACTCGATTTCAATGCCAACCAGCCAAAGACGATCAAGCTGTACCCGCTCAGCAACTACACATTCGGAACGAAAGAGCACCAACCAGAAGAAGACCCTTCAGTGACAGCACGATTAAAGAGATTGGAAGAACACTACAACCAATATGGCATGAGGCGAACATGCGAAGGCATTCTGATGTGCCATGAATACAACCACCCGCACGTGCTGATGCTCAAGATCGCAAACGCATTCTTCAAACTGTAAGATGATCCCGCCACTACTGGTCCCTCGTGCCATCACTGACGATCTAACAGACCAGGCGACTACCTCCCACCGGCGAGTGACGAAATAAGCGGCCTCAAAGCCCGTCTCGACGAGCGCCTGGCACCGGCCGAAGGCACATCCCTCGCAGCGGAAAACGCAGACAGCGACTGGGAAATCGGCGAAACGCTAGCGCAATGGTGGCGGCCGAATTTCGAAACGTTCATGTACCCATTCATACCAGGCCATATCTCGCGGCCCAAGGAGTGCAAGAAGCTATATTTCGTGCAGCTGCCGCGGAGTAAAGTCCTCTGCGTGCCCAAGAATATGCGCATTGTCGCTGTGCCGCTGTATGAGTTGTATGATAATACGAATAAATATGGGCCGCAGCTCGCGGCTATTCCGCATTTGCTGTCGAGGTATAACTTTGAGTTTGTGGATGATGAGGGGAGAGCGGTTGCGCAGACGCCTGGAGCTGGGCTAATGGCTGGCGAGGGCTCGGTGCCAATTTCCAAGGTCATGGCTGGAGGGGAGGGGGTTGTGGAAGAGAACGAAGGGCAGGATGGTAATTCGGCAGAGGTCAAGACGGAGGATATTAAGGTCGAGGGATAGGGTCGTGATGAGATATGATTTTATGATTTGAGATACCATCTAATGCAAGCGAATAATGCAAGCGAAGCGAGATCTGGAGCAATGATCCAGCATCTGATGTTTACTCAGTGCCGTATATCTGAGGGCATCCTCAAGCGAGATGCTGTTCCCAGAGGCCTATGTGTCTGCGTATAGTCAAATAGGCTCGCTTGCATGATACACGTTGCGCTAAGCTTGTGGACTGCAGTGAAAACACGCCTGCTCTACAGTGCAGGTTTCCTCTTCATTGTGGTCATTATACACTGGAGCGACGATATCAGAATGGAGTCGATTCGATGGTGCAAATATAATATGGCGGCGATCAGCCTTCTTCGTCCGTACTTAGACCTCTTGCAAAGGTTTGCCCAAGTAGTCCGCCTGGATCTGCAACGCAATAAATCTCGAAAACCATCGGCATTGCCTAACATCACCCCCCGTATAATAGAGTCTCGGATCTGTCATGGTTAGCACATTTGTTATGCGTCATTGCATACGAAACTCACGTCCAGCCAGTTTCCAAGCACCTCTGATCTCGCCCTCGGCATCGACGCCAAAGAACTCGTCCATCTCTTCAGCCGCGTCGCCCACAACCTTCGTGGCCATCTTCCTGAAATCCTTATCGAAACCGGTACAGAACACCACCAATTCCGCCTCGACCTCTGATCTGTCCTCGAACTTTAGTCCCTTTTCCGTCCACTCCTTGACCGGGACAGACTTCATCTTGATCTCGCCCCTCGAAATTCGCGCCGAGGTGCCAATATCGACGTAGTGACCTCCGAAGCGGGAGTAAAGATTATCGTAGATATCGCCTTTGCGCTCGAGTTGAAAGCCCGCGGCCTCCAGCGCGTCGAAGCGGTCTGGGTTCGCATCGATGGCTTTGTGTACCGCGAGATTAGTCATCTCACGCGTGATCTTGTTCGGGTAGGTATAGTTTACGCGGTCGGCTACTGCGGTGGGAATTGTGGTGTTATAGTAAACGTCTTCGGCCTTGTGCAGCCATTCAGCTGGGAAGACAAAGGTTGGGCTGCGTTGGACCATTGTTATGCTGTTGAAAGAGGACGACACCATGTCCTCGGCTACGTCGTGAGCAGTGTTGGCTGTGCCGATTACGATGCCCCGAGAGCCTTGCCATGCGTGAGCGGATCTGTAGGCGCTACTGTGCATGGCTGTGCCAGTGTACTTCTCCCGACCCGGCCAAGATGGACTGATGGGATCGCCTGCATAGCCGCCGATGGCCAGGACTAGATTCTGACAGGTGATGGTGTCGGTGCCTGCGGTATTCCTGACAGTGAGTGTCCAGAAGCCTGCAGTTTTGTCGTACGAGGCGTGCTCGACGGTAGTACCTAAACGCATGTTGATGTCAAATCGTTCAGTCCATCGCTTGAAGCCCGATCCGATCATCTTGCCCGTGAGCATGTAGTCGTCTTCGGGTAGATAGGTGCGGTCAAAGGGTAAGTGGCCATATTCTTTTGAAGTGTGCCATCTCACCGAGTCGTATCTGTTTGACCAATTGTCCCCGACATGGGTGTTCCTCTCGATTAGAAGGTAGGGCACTCCCAACGCCTTGAGCCTTCCAGCTACCCCCAACCCTGCCTGTCCCGCACCAATGACAATTGCACCAAAGTGCGATACATCTTGTACCTTGGGTTGGCGGTTGTCTGTCGATTCGTGAGCAAATCCATCTGATTGTTGTGCATCAAGGTTATCAGGATGACCATGTCCTTCGAAGTTTTCGAGCCACGTTCTGAGCATCCAGATACGCCATCTGTCCTTGCACTCTCTGTCGGGTATTAACGAAACATATCCGGCAATATTGCCCTCCAGGGGCTGTTGAGTCTTGCATGTGAAACCTATTTCAACCCAAGAGATGGTTTCACTGAGTCTTACCACCTTCTGGCTTTCTGGCGTCAACTTGAACTCGTATGGTTCGACGTTCTTGCTATAGGCTGTCCAAGCGTCTAGCACTTCGACTGCTGAGTTAAAAGTCCGAAGACTGCCACTAAAGGACAGATAGTCTCGCCACACTGTCTCTGAAGCAAAATCGTCTGGACCTAGCTGTGGTAATCTTGTCAAGGTGTTGTGCGACAGAGCAAGAAGGTCTACGTTCTCGGGGACCATCGCTTCGGGCAGCTTGCCCGGAACATCGTCCCATGGAATGCTGGAAGATCGCTTCTGTACCATAGCTGTTTCGTAATAGAAGATATATGAGAGGACTTGCATTGAAAAAGTAACCGCTGTAATTGCCTACCTATAGTTTTTGCATTCTGCCGGCTGTCATTTTCTCCAACTCTTCCTGGAGTAGAAGATGAAGCAGTGATACATCAAGATCGATCCTATGCGGGGTAAAGTCGTCTAGCCTTTCCGCTTATGCCGCTGTCGGTCTCTGTCGCAGTGATAGTATACCTTATGTATGTACAGCTCGTTTTCAAAGGATATCTCGTGGAGCGCCATCGCTTGAGCAGCAATCTCGATCAGATAGCAAACGTCCGGATCTGGAGCGGGAGATCAATAGCCGCGAGATTTGTACGAGCAGTTTCGCGGTGAGGCATTTTGATCGGGGAATAACCGCTTACTGGAGAAAGGCATTGCCGGTGGGTGGATTTGTGGAAGAAATGGAAGATATCGGAGGAGATCGGGCGTTCTGCGGTGGAAAGCCGTCTTTTACCGTCCCCCACCTTCGGCTTCAGGCAGTCGCGACTGCCCCGCGGTTCATTGTCGTTCAGTCTGTACAACGGCAACTGGACCCATTGGGCCTCGGGCAGCGGGATATAATAGCAGAGTATCGCCCTTCCTCGTGACCGATAATCGAACCTCTCTATACCACTCGACTCGTCAATCCGTCGTGTAGAATCAAGTCTTCCAGTAATCCAACACCGCCGGGTCAGAACAGACCAAGTACACCCCCACCTCTGACGTTACTGTCTCCAATCTCGATCTTGACTTGGAAGTCCAAGACGCTGCTCGCACCCTGATATCAATCACTTCTTCTTTTTCAAACCTTTGTACATTGTCTTGACCAATTCGCACAAATCACCACAATCATGTCTGGTAACGGCGCAGCTCCCACTCCGATGGGCGATGAGAAGATCAACACAGACATTGTCACTCTGTCGAGATTCATTACGGAAGAACAACGCAAGCACAAGGAAGCCACTGGTGACTTCACGTGAGTAGCCAATGCGATGGGACGTAGATACAACACGAGCTAATCCCTGAACAGTCTTCTCTGCCATGCTCTTCAATTCGCTTTCAAGTCAATCGCCTACTATATCCGTCGTGCTTCATTGATCAACCTCTCCGGTCTTGCTGGTTCTTCAAACATCACAGGTGATGACCAGAAGAAGCTGGACGTCATTGGAAATGACATCTTTGTTGCAGCCATGAAGTCGTCAGGAAGGGTCAAGGTGCTCGTCTCGGAAGAAGAGGAGGAGTGCATCGTATTCGAAGACAACCCTGACGCTCGTTACGCTGTCGTCTGCGACCCAATCGACGGTTCATCTAACCTCGACGCTGGTGTCTCGGTCGGTACCATCTTTGGTGTTTTCAAGCTTGCTGAAGGTTCCAAAGGCAGCAAAGAAGATCTCCTCCTTCCAGGGACTGAGCTGGTCGCCTCTGGTTTTACCATGTACGGTGCTTCGGCCCAGCTTGTCATCACCATGAAGGGCGGCGGCGTCAACGGTTTCACCATGGACAATGCGCTGGGAGAGTTCATTCTTACACACCCAGACATGAAGATGCCCAAATCCCGTAGCATCTACTCTTGCAACGAGGGAAACTCGCTATGGTGGGACGAGCCAACCAAGGAGTGGTGTAACAGCCTCAAATACCCAACCAAGGAGGGTGGAAAGCCATACAGTGCAAGATACATTGGTTCCATGGTTGCCGATGCCTACAGGACATTGTTGTACGGAGGTATCTTTGCCTACCCAGCGGACAAGAAGAGTCCAAAGGGCAAGCTGCGAATTCTCTACGAGTGCGCGCCAATGGCCATGGTCTTTGAGAATGGTGAGTAGATGTTGACATGATTATTGCGAGGATGTCGCTAACAACCATTGCAGCTGGTGGTCAGGCCGTCGACAGCCACATGAACCGCATGATTACTGTCGTTCCGGAGCACATCCACGACCGATCTGGTATCTTCATGGGAAGCTACGACGAGGTGCAAAAGGTTATCGACATCCACAAGAAGCACCAGAAATAGATGGTACGATACAAGACTAGGTGTTGATAGCATTGGATAGGTGTACACATTTGGCACACACGCATAGTCAATCGCATTGAAATCCAATACTGTCAGAATCCTTTCTCGTCACCAGTGCAGCCCGTCCGAGTCTAGATGCGAACTCGAATATCCGGTAGCAACACGAGTTGCTGGACGATAGTCGACAGGAAAGCGGCAGGGCTGAAGAACGAACCGGGCTAACAGGATGCAATTGTCGGCAAGCCTTTGAAAGGTGCGCCATTCCATCATGACCAGGACGATATCTCGGTACGCTTGGTTTAGTGCTTTTCGTTGTCCTTTGCTGCTAAATCAATTCCTGCTTTTCGTGATTGGTAGAGCAGAACAACATCATATCCAAGGATCCGACCCAAGCGTCGTTTGGAACCAAGAATCGCTTTACCGTGGCACCCGACGCAGTGCTCTGACGACGCGAAACAAAACCTATGCGCATCTCTGGTATTGCCGTTTGCGACATGACGAGCCAGTGGATACCTGAGGGTCCTCCCTATCGACACGCCTTATCATTTCATGCTTTGTTGCGCCAATCTGTGAAGGCAACGGTCACTGTTTTCGGTACGCACCCTGTCTTCTAGTCGCCCACAAGAAATTGCGTTCCCTCCATCACAAGGCTGCACGTTGGATAAAGCTGTTTGGTAGCTCAATTGACACTTGCAACGGCTATCGCAGTGGACGATTGCCTTGGACTAGATCATTCGGAGACTTGAAGAATTATTATGCAGTAGCTATATGCAGGTACTTAGTATTACCCTGGCAAAGAGCGCGGTTGTTTGAGATGCCATGATGAGCGTCGCGTTGCCATCTGAATGGCAGCGCCGTGTGTTCCAGAAGGCTCAAGCTTCCCCAGACTCCTGTGGGCCTCTCATTTCGCGGTGTTCTGCCTTTCTAGGCAGTCGCGTGAGCTGAAAGCGGACAAAATTGTAGTGCCTCTTATTCGGACGGAGTTAATCCCGTACCGCCTTTCAAGTATGCCCGGTACAGTCTTCCGAGGAAGATGCGAATGCGCACCGTTGCGACAAAAATTTATCATCAAAATACTCATGCGAACAACCAGACTGTTGCAACTTGGCGCGCGCGGCCGTGTGGACGGGGCACGCGAGAGATTAATCACTGAGCTGAGAAGTTGTTGCCATTTGCGGCCAGTGCACCCTTTCCGGCTTCGTTGCTGGGGTAATCGCAGAGCCTCAAGCACATTGCAGATCAGTAAACGGTACCGCACGTCCATGATACTGTACGCCATGGTCGAGCGTGTCCTAGCACTATACTACGATCTGACTGCAACGACCGCTAGATCGTCACCGTGCAGCCAGTGCAGCCGTATTGTCCGCCCGTTCAGGTATTCTTATATCCATACATGGCCCTTTATCTGACTTTGCGCCATACACACAACCACAACCGCTTCCTCCCTATCTCTCCACCTTCTCACTCTCGTCTTCGTCATAATAAAGCATCATCGCATTTCAAACAGGAGTCTCTTGAGTAAGCGGACTGGAAATGCATGCCGCTTTCGACGAGGCCGCCATGGCCGACGACTACCAGATGCTGGAGGAGTTGGGCAGTGGTAGTTTCGGAGTCGTCTACAAAGCAATCGAAAAGTCAACAGGAGACCTGGTCGCTATCAAACATATCGACTTGGAAGGAAACGACGATGATATCAGAGAGATTCAGCAGGAGATTTCGTTGCTGAGCACATGTTCGAGTGACTATGTCACGCGATACAAGGCCAGTTTCGTCAAAGGTGTCAAGTTATGGATTGTCATGGAGTTCCTCGGAGGAGGATCATGCTTGGACTTGGTATGTCGTACCAACAGAATATTGCGAGTCGCTTTGCTAACACATCACAGCTCAAACCCGGCCCATTCGCTGAAGCACAGATTGCCGTCATCATGCGAGAACTCTTACAAGGTCTCGACTACCTACACAGTACTGGAAAGATTCACAGAGACATCAAAGCAGCCAACATCCTCCTGTCGACTAACGGCCATGTCAAGCTGGCCGACTTTGGTGTCGCTGCCCAATTGACCAACATCAAATCACAACGCATGACCTTTGTCGGCACACCCTTCTGGATGGCGCCAGAGGTCATTCAAGAGTTTGGCTACGACTTCAAGGCGGACATCTGGAGTTTGGGAATCACCGCAATGGAGCTGGCTCTTGGTGAACCACCACACAGCAACGTCCACCCAATGAAGGTACTATTCCTCATCCCAAAGGAGAAGCCACCAAGGTTGGAGGGTGCAAACTGGAGCAAGGATTTCAAGGACTTTATCGCACAGTGTCTGAACAAGGACCCCGACCGGAGACCTACCGCGAGGATGTTGTTGAAGCACAGATTCATTGCAAGATCAGGAAGACTTGACCTTCTCAAGGAGCTGGTCGACAAGGTACACAAGATGGGTGACGCGTCTCACAGGGACGCGAGACTCAAATACTACGAGGAGACTCTGTACGTTACGCGCTTCGGATGCCGCTTACCCTACTAACTGACATACATAGTCGACCAATGCAAGCCCCGACGAATGATGACGATTGGGTCTTTGACACAATCAGACCAAGCTCTGCCCGCCCAGTAATCTCAAGACAGACGATGAAGCAGAGGAACAGATTGTCTCGTATACCATCGGACGGAAGTGCGGAAGGAATTATCGAGTCGATCGAGACCCTCGACATTAGCTCTGCGCCTTTGACCGGGTCGCCAACACCTTCATCCAAGAGATCATCGACAATATATACCCCACAGCAAGCCATCAACAGTCCTTCATTGCGCAGGCAATCATCCAATGCCACTGCTCGCAAGGTTTCTGCCACACCGACAGCAAGGAGGGTCAGCAGACAAGCTTCTCTAGTTGTACCTACAACTCGTAGAGTATCTGGACAGCCAAAGCAACCACTCGGTCTGGATATGTCGTTCGGTAACGGCACCAGCACTGTACGCCAGTTCCGGAGAGTGTCTTCTGGTCAGCATCACCGTCAACCTTCAGCCCAGCTCGCGGCCAGACCAAGCACACCTCAAATGTCCGATCCAGTAACTCCACCTGACTCGGATGAAGAGAACCACCCACCAGAGCGTCAACTCCTTGATGTCAAACCACAACTCAAGGTCGAGGCGGTTACCAAGGAAGGTCTTTTTGGTAGACGGGCATACGCTAAAGCCATAGATCCTGCCTTCCAGGAATGTAACGCCAATACGAGTGACGCAACCAAGCGGGAAGCGCTGTCCAAGGTAGCCGAAGCATGGACCGCGTTGGACCACCTCGATCCTGAGGGCGAGCTCCTGCTTCTCAAGGCTATTATGGACCGTGTGCAAGCCGACCCGAAGCTGGCGGCGGCCGTTATGCCAAAGCAGGTCGCCAACGCGCAGCTGGCCTCGCTGAAAGTCTCCAAGACCGTACACCGTTCTCCTTCCCTGGCTTCGCTCTCGCCGACCAAGCGCTCGGCCGTCTCATCTGCCGACAATGACGTGGCTTCTCCTACCTCCTCTCCAACGAAGCAGCGCACACCTTCTTCCAGTCCGCTGAAGCTGACTATTGCGCCGCAAAATCCTCATCTTAAGACGTTGCGGAAAAAGCAGAGCATGCTTCTTGAGGAGAAGCTGGCGGCAGACAAACGGTTGGAGGAGAAGATGCCGGGCAGAGTTGAGCCTGATCAGGAGCATGTGGGCATGCTGGCTGACGTTCTGTACAACAGATGGACAGATGGTTTGAGGTCGAGATGGCCTGTGTCATAGGTGTCCTTGCCACAGGTGAACGATAAAAGAAGGAAGAAAGAGAAGACAAGAGCATAGTACATGGTCGACTACGCGTGACGACAAGGGTTTGCATTTTGATACACACTGCATCAGCGAATGGGCGATGGGTTTTTGCTTGCAGCTGGGCTGCTGTTCGATTCTACTGAGATTGACTTGATTGGACGACTTACTTTGGTGATTGATGGATTATTAGCGACTACCCCTTCTGAGACGGTAACATTTGATTCAAGAGCGACAGAAAGCATAGCGGGAGTTTTGCAGTTTTGTAAATAGACAAATTGAAATGAACAATAATTACTATAAATCACATCGATGCATTTTCGTTTGTGATGAAGTTCTTTTTGCTGTATCACACGTGGTTGCTAGAAATGGTTTGGGTCGCAAGCTGAGTCAGCCTTGAAGCTCCGCTATCTCCGTTCCTCGTCCGGGAACTTTTGGTCAAGGTCAAGAAACTTCACGTCAACAGCACCATCCATACTTGCACGTCAAGCGCATCAATCATCACATCCGACATGGCGACACCAGGAATGGCCGGCGGCTTCGGCACTGGAGCAAGTGCAGGCATGACGGAGCAGCAAATTCAAGAGCAGAAGATGATCAAACTGGTACGGCATTACAATCTCGACACGCAACTATGTATTACAGCAACACTGACATAACAAATGCAGATGGGCTGGGCAGCGCAAGAATCATGCGCCGGCAAATCCGTCATCGCAGGAGTCATGGGTTTCGGTCTAGGAGGAATGTTCGGTCTGTTCATGTCTTCGGTACGCGCTCCTCCTACCTACCTTATCCACCAAGGATAGCACTCGCTGACATGTCTCTCAGATGCGCTACGACAACAACATGACACCCCAAGGCGAGGCCATCTCCAAACTCCCCATGCGCCAGCAACTCAGCCAGGGCTTCCGCGAGATGGGCAAGGCTTCCTGGTCTAGTGCCAAGAACTTTGGCATCATTGGTGCCGCGTACTCGGGAACTGAGTGCTGTATCGAAGGTCTGAGGGCCAAGAATGATCTCGCGAACGGTGTCATGGCCGGTTGTATCACGGGCGGTGGACTGGCGGCCAAGAATGGGCCTCAGGCTATGGCGATTGGATGTGCAGGTTTTGCGGCCTTCAGTGCTGCGATTGATTATTATACCAGGCTGCCAAGCGATGATCCTGGCGCGGATGTGGTTACTTAGATGGTGTTGATGGGTTCTGGTTAAGAGAATGCATATCAGGATGGAAAGTCTCCATGGTCGAGAGGCATGTTAATATGGGCACACTCTACTCTCGACATGGATTTCGAATTGAGGAGACTGGAATGGGAACGGGAATGGCATCCAGTCGGTTTACGTGGATGGACTTCTCGATGGAAAATCTCTGCTGGCGGAGATGTGTGATGGATTGGCATTATGAGAAAAGACGATTTTTGATCGATCTCGGCAGGAAGCATAGCTGATGGCCTGATGCGGTAGGCTGCTACCTGACGGACACATATCGGCACGGAGATCTCTGCTTTGTGGAGCGAGTCTCTGTCATACACCAGTCTAGGCTGCGAGATGGAGCCCTGGATGGTGGCCTTGTGATCCCAAGCGCTTGGACATTCGAGGTCCTCGATCCATTGCAGTCGGAATATCGGCTCATCCGGAAGAACAGACCAAGAAGAACTTTCATCGGGACACACCTAGGTCATCTCATCACCTTATGACCGACGGAATGAGACGCAGCATACCCAAGACAGCGGCAAAATGATCGGACCAGGGGTACATGGTACATTTGCAGGACCTCTCAGGCAAGAAATGGGTTTGATGAAGTGACCCGAGTACGATCCTCGACCAAATTGAGCAGGTATGGGTCTCCTCCATGTGGTGTCAATTTAGAGATCGCCGTAAGATCTTGCGCCGAGGTTCTGGACGCGTATTTAGCCGGAGTACTCGGTCTATAGACTCTACACCTTGCATTGACTATGCATACAAAA
>Ga0058704_10000993_pt1 | contig 13604 bp, 14 predicted proteins | sample AgamicMgSfe_FD_71363 | JGI IMG/M metagenome (GOLD analysis project Ga0058704, IMG submission 71363) | Agave microbial communities from Guanajuato, Mexico - Mg.Sf.e | ecosystem: Host-associated > Plants > Phyllosphere > Phylloplane/Leaf | place: Guanajuato, Mexico | collected 2012-05-30
ACAATCCTTTCCACAGCAAAGGCGGTCTCACATCCACAGTTTCTTCAAGAAACCCACACGAAGTACTTCAGTCAACCGAAGTACTCCAGCAAAAGAAAAGCACACAGTACACTTCGTGTCATCAAACCAACAAACGACCACCACCAACATGTCCGTCGACGCTGCCACGAGCCAAATGGCCAACACCACCCTCACCGAGCCTACCAACACCGCCGAAGGCGCCAGTGTTGGTACCGGCGGCGACAAGCCAATCAACGCCTCGCAGAATGAGGCCGTCATCGCCAGCGCGGCTGAGGGCAGGAGACTGTATATTGGAAATCTCGCGTACGCGACCACAGAGGGAGAGTTGAAGGATTTCTTCAAGGAGTACCTTGTGTACGTATCACCCTCACACCTTCATGGTCGTTGGTTTGGCTATAGAGACTGACAGATGACTGCTCAGCGAGACCACATCCATCCCAACCAACCCACGCACCACCCGCCCAGTCGGCTACGCCTTCGTCGACGTATCTACCCCATCCGAGGCCGAGCGTGCTATCAGCGAGCTCAACGGCAAGACCATCCTCGACCGCAAGGTCTCCGTCCAGCTCGCCCGCAAGCCAGAGCCGGCTGCTGCTCCTGCTGAGGGTGCCGAAGGCGCTGAGGGTAAGCCGCGTCGTCGCTCGTCTACGCGTGGCCGCGGCCGTGGACGTGGTGGCCGTGCTTCGCGCTCCCAGCGCAACCGCAAGAACAAGGAGGGTGAGACTGCCGCTGACGGCGAGGCTGTCGTTGAGCCAACCACCAACGGCACCGGCCCAACCAACGTCCCTGGCCAGGCTGCTCCCTTGACCTCGACCACCAACGAGGCCCTCACCGCTGCGCCAGGCACCGAGGGCGCCCTCGACGTCGACCCATCCAAGACCGGCAAGTCCCGCGCTCCGCGTGAGCGCAAGCAGCGCGGCCCACCAGAGGACGGCGTCCCATCCAAGACCAAGATTATGGTCGCGAACCTCCCCTACGACCTGCACGAAGAGAAGCTTCTCGAGATCTTTGCCGAGTACAGCCCGTCCTCCGCGAAGATCGCCCTGCGCCCGATCCCGAAATACATGATCCGCAAGCTGCAGGCCCGCAACGAGCCGCGCAAGGGCCGTGGATTTGGGTTCGTCACGCTCTCTAGTGAGGAGCTGCAGCAAAAGGCGTGCTCGGAGATGAATGGTAAGGAGGTGGAGGGGCGTGAGATCGCGGTTAAGGTTGCGATTGATACCCCGGGTAAGGAGGACGAGGCGCCAGATGCGCCGATTGAGGGTGCGGCGGAGACAGATGCGCAGCCGAGCACGGCGGAGGGCAGTGCGAACGTCAACACGGCTGTTGCTGCCTAAGTTGCTCTCACAACGAGTGACCTGAGCAAGGTGGCTAGGCGCCGAGACAATATCACTGACGAGCAATGCTGCGAGCATGCGGCAAGAGCGTCACCGCTATGGCTTACTGCTCAGCTTACATGGCATAAGTAGCAATGCATAGTTAGCGGGTGCCCACAAGATACTTACTGACAAGCATGGAAGCGGAAAGGGGGAGAGTTGATAGTTGCCATTCAGAGACATGTATTGAGATGTACTTCTAGTGTCATTCTGACCAGCTTGGCAGTCATCTTGCACGCGTGGTGGGGTCACTGTTGCGGTGATGCCTCTTGTTGCTAGTGCTGACTATACTGCTGTCATTGACAAACACATCATAGAGCAGGTCCGTTTGATGGTTAGGTGGGTTTAGCTGATATTAAGGGCAGAGCAAAAGGACCGAAGACTTGCGCTTGCCACTGTACCCACAGATCATACAACCTTTTAGGCGATCACCTTGGGCTTTTTACGCGCGACGATGGGTGGTGTTGATCAGACAGGACTCATCTTTGGATCTTCAGACGGTCTCTCTTGCAACCATACCGACTGTCGGCCTGCAATGGCGAGCATGCGGCTATCGGATGTCAGTAATAGACGGATGTACCTCTGTACCTGCTGGCTTTGAATGCCCGTTGGTGGGGTCGCTATGGCCGATGTAGGTTTTGCCAAAGGTATTTTCGGACGCAGACAAGCTCGATAGCCTTGATATTCTCGTCAAGCGGCTTCGTCGAATGAGCCCACTCTGTCCAGTACCCTCGCTTTAAGCTCGCAGTCTGATACTCTTCGTCTCCAGCGGTCACGTTGCTACGGGTAACGCGTTAGCCAAGGAAGAATCGACATGGCGCCGACTCCTGTGCTGTTGAATTCCCTCCGCGAGAAGCTGTTACGGAAAGAGATCGCTTATACGCTCACGGTCAAGCTTGTTCGAACGGTGAAGATTGTCGGTATTGCTAAGTCGGCCGGGTATGATGGAGTAATTCATCAGTACGTTCACTGTCATGTACCACCCTAGCCAAGACACGTGCTGACTCCTGCTCATCGATGTCAAGATATGGAACACTCCTTCGATCTAGACACAACAGGCCAACTCTGCATAGCCGCATTATATGCAGGCATTGCCCCCATCGTCCGCGCACCTTCTAAGGAGCCCTTCTGGGTATCACATATCTTGGACGGCGGCGCTCTGGGTATTATTGTACCGCACATCAAGTCCGTGCAGGATGTCAAGGATGTCGTTGCGGCGACGCGATTCCCGCCTCTGGGTTCAAGGTCTACCACGAATAATCTGCCGCACTTCCAATTCCGATCCGTGCCCGCAAAGGTGGCAAGTCCCATAATCAACGAGCACACGATGGTGATCCCCATGATCGAGACACTAGAAGCACTAGAGCAAGTCGAGGAAATAGCGAAAGTCTCCGGAATCGATTCTCTACTCATCGGCACCAATGACCTGGTAGCTGAGATGGGTATCCCGGGCGAGTATGATAACCCGATACTGCATGAGGCCTATGCGACGGTTATCAAGGCGTGTAGTAAAGCTGGGATATGGTTGGGTACCGGCGGTTTGCATGCGATGATAGATGTTGTGGAGAAGGTTTGTGGGATGGGTGTTGATTGGGTGATGGCGCACCTCGATGGGCCGTTGTTGATTGAGGCTGCGACGAAGAGGGCGGAGGAGATGAAAGGGATTGGTGAGCTGATGAAGAGTTCGAGAGAGAGGGGTGTGGAGGAGAGCGTAGAGGAGCAGCGGAGTACGGAGCGAGACGGTGCGAAACCAAGCGGTGTTCCGCCGTAGCAACCTTGCAAGGAATTGGTTCACACTATCCCCTATTGCAACTTCTAAGTCCACAGCTCGGGGCCGACTATGGTTCCTTCAGCAGCCTTACTCGGCGTTGAGACTACCTCGAGGCCGTCCGATCCACTTGCTACGTTAGCTAACTGTTTTATCATCAAGCCCTCTTCAAGGCCGGCTTGGCGAAGGATGACCGTCAGTCAGTCGGCCCAGTCTCAGCTCATTCACAGTGCATCAGAGATTGATTTGCATCACGGGCTACAGTCACTACAATGTTGCCCCTCCGCCGAAGCTGTCAGGTCCGTCTCTCTCGATCCCAAAACCGATATCGTTGCAACAGCGAGGGATGCCTACGTCCGCAACAAGACGAAAAGCGAGGAGTCAGCGAGGAGGCTCGTAATCGAAGGCGCCACGATAGCTCAAGCCACTGTTCCCGAGGCATATGAGAGCTCCCGAGACATACTCATCGGACATCACCTTCGTCGAAGCTCCCGTCTCCGGTGGTCTGATGAACTCGGAAACCAGGACTTTGAGCTTCAGAGCCGGCAGCAGCCCGGAGACGTTACCGACCGTGAAGAGCCTCCTTTCAAACCGCATCGGGACCGTCTAGTACCACCGTCCACCGGCTAACACAAAGTCGTCACGTGCGCGTATAACAGAGCGGATTGCCTCCGAAGCTTGCCTCTGTACCTTGCCTCTGTACCTTGAAGCTTGGAACAGCATTTAGCTTTACAACCAAAGTGTAACGCCTACGTATTCCACTTCAGCTTCAGACGGTTAGGGTTTGGGTTTTGGGATAGGGTTGGCGGGTAAGGAGCTTAGGTTAGTGGCTAAAGAGGAGGCAGGCGACCTGTCGCCGTTCGTAGTCGACGGAACCTAAAGGCCTGCTGGATGAGTTGGATTGAAGTGATCAATCGGAATTTAATGAGACAACAGCAATGATAGATTTCTACAACTTTATGCTAGTCCGTGGACGGTGGTACTAGACGGTCCCGATCCGTTCTGGCCTCCTTTCACACATGCGAGAGCCGGACAGTATCTTTCAGTGCGGTAATGTCGAAGCGAGAACTGCGTTGAAGATCATCAATAACTACATCTCTTTGATCAGCGTTCTGAGTGTCTAAGAAGCTCCCTTTGGTGCTATCTAGCTTGATGAAGCTGAACATGCCGTCGCTGGTTGATCTGCTGAACCAAGCAGTGCCCAATGCTGGGTTCTGTCCAAGATAATTCGCTCCCGGCATCACGTCCGTATGCCTCCGCAAGCCATGGGTATTAGGGTAATTTCCGGATAGAGCTGGCGCAGAGCTTGGTCTGGAGAAGGAGTTGGTGGAGATAGTTGGGGCGAATGATTCCTTGGATGTAACGGTTTAGGGGGCGGTTGAGAAGGCGGCGGCATATCCACGCTATAAAGGGAAAGCAGTCAGGGTTCTGTATGGGTGATTGAACGTGTATGATTGCGCTTGAGAGACAGTCATTGTATGTGTGACCGTGTGTCGTCTCCTCAAAGCAACATATCGACGACAGAGTACGAGGTTCGAACCTACGGCTATGAAACCTAAGCGGCAAAAATTCGACCCGCCACGACCCCCATCAGGATCGTAGATCGAGGTTGTCCTGTGACTTGTAGGCTCGATATCGAGATACACCGCAATATATAGTATTGTAGGTACTGCCGAAGACATGTCGGTCAAGCTTTGCACTAAGATTGCCCATCTCGCTGACGGACATCCTTTCGAGTATGTGTGGTTGAGCGTCGTTCGCTGGGCGCAGAAGATTAACGGCTTTTGAGGTTCGAACTGACTACTCACTAGCTCGAGGGGCAAAAAGGTGGTCGACCTCACCGTCCAGATGAAGCCCGGTGACAGGGATGTTGCACCTCTTTGGGGGTTCGATATCGTGCTGAATTTCAATATGTTACAGTATTCGTACTACCGAGCAGGTACAGATGCGAAAATAGCTATCGCAAGGTGTTGTGCTAGCTTCTTGCCCTCCATGAGCGCGGAGCGAAGGCGAAGAATGAGATGGCTGCAAGGGCTCAGCTTAGGGGTAAATTCCCATCTTGCACTAGATGGATTGCTTGCTCGAGAACAACGTACCCGGTCCTGATCAATCAGCAACGTTAGTCTGAAGTCGGAGGGCGAGTTCCGCCATGTGGAGACATGTTCTTTCGCAAGCGTAGTACACGTATGAAAAGCAGCCTTGAATTTGGAGGATGTAGAAAGATCTTCGCAAGCGCCACGAATTGTCACACGGGTTGGAAGTGCTCTCATGCTGCGCCAGAAGCTGCTAGTCGCTGTCGGTGGGTGATACGCGAGGTGCTGGTGTTCAGCTTTAGCTCATCCGTAAGTGCCTTCCATGGGCACAGAGATGGTGAGCTATCTCGCGTTCTTGATGTTGGTCGAAGCACATCGAAAGTATATCGTACGATAGGATGATGGCAGCAGTGTGTTCAATGCTGCTTGTGAGCCTATGGACCTATTCCGGAGCAGATCGCTTGCGTAGGTATCAACTACGAGCTATCCATCTGATTGACATTTGGGTTGGACATCATCGGACGTAAGTTATAGGCGTGGAGATGGTCCAATTTGGCCCCCACTCGGTTCAGCAGGGGTGAGCCGAGGTCTTTGAGCCGCATTCCGAAAGCTCGCCGAGCTCGCAGTGATCGCATCACTGCCGTCTCGAACTTGGTTTCTGCGTACTGCGTGTCTTGGAGTTCATATCACAGCTCAGGATGTCGAAATTGAGGATATTAGTACCCGTTAAGCGGGTGATTGACTATGCGGTAAGCCTTTTCCTGAACAATCCGCATCGCTAGCCAGAACGCAATTGCAAGCACGAGGATGGACTAGCTCATATGACATGCGTAGGTCAAACCCCGAGTCAACAAAGCCCAAACCGCGGTGGAGACCCAGGGGGTCAAGCACTCGATGAACCCTTTCGACGAATTGTCTATTGAAGAAGCCGTCCGACTCCGCGAACGCAAGAAGCCAGTTGAAGACATTCTCGCTTTCTCCGCAGGACCAGCAAAGAGCGCGGATATCTTGAGAACCGCTATGGCTATGGGTGCGGATCGTGGGATACATGTCGTGGCGGAAGAGAAAGAGGGTACTGGCTTAGAACCGCTGAGTGTAGCAAAGCTGTTGAAAAAGGTTGCTGAGGAGGAGGATCGGAATCTTATCATACTGGGCAAACAATCCATAGACGACGACGCCAACCAAACCGGCCAAATGCTCGCCGGCCTCCTTAACTGGCCGCAGGCCACGTCCGCCTCTAAACTAGAAATCGACGGCGATACCTGCACTGTTACCCGCGAAGTGGACGGAGGTGTGGAAACGCTTAAGACGAAGTTACCGATGATTGTTACGACGGATTTGAGGTTGAACGAGCCTCGGTACGCGAGTTTGCCGAATATTATGAAAGCCAAGAAAAAGCCACTGCAGAAGAAGATGTTGAAAGATTACGGCATGGAGGACGTGAAGAGGTTGAAGACGGTCAAGGTTACGGAACCGCCGGAGAGGAAGGGAGGAGGGAAGGTGGAGGATGTGGATGGGTTGATTGGGAAGTTGAAGGAATTGGGGGCGATATAGTGCCCTTGGGGTACGTATATTTTGTGCATGTATGGATTTGTACAATGCATGCGTCTGGTTTGGTTTGAGTGAGGGTCGCAGGTTCGCTGCCTGATGGTTGCCTGGGGTTTCTCGACAGGGGTGGCTGAGGCAGTGAAACAATCTTGGTACCAGTACTACCGTGGGAATGAGGTTTGGGCGTGTTTCCTTATCTAACGTCACTACACACTCGAAGCTGCGGTAAGCTTTGCCGCACGCCACTCATTCCCTCGAGTCATCGCACACTAATTCTCTCCTTTCCCTTAAGTCTCTCGCCGCCTACTGATACCAGCGACCACCTCGCAAAACATTTGGACATTGCACTCAACAGCGGGATTAAAGGTTCGAGTCGCAAATGTAACAGCCACACCCTCGACCTTGAGCATCCATGTGAATGCTGGCCCGTGCGCCTCGCTTCCGCCACCGCTTCGCGATCTCGAGACCAACGTCACTGCACTTAGCTCTCGCGTCAACAACTAGAACATATCATTGCGACGTCTTCGAACCGAGATAGGCTTCAATAAGCTTGCACAATCACCTGAACATTAGGTCGAAGCGACAGTCAGCGCATGTTCCTCATCCGGAGACTCTTCAAGCACAACAACTCCTCTTCAACAGCAGCTATGGCGACTGCGGCGATAATGACCATCGAGGGCCTGTCGGAGGTGCAACTCCAGGCTATCGCTGGTATTAAGGTTGGCGACATGATACTCTTCTCCAGGCGACACGTTCCAGCTCAGGAGGATGAGGAGGAGAGCGAGCGCTCGGAAGATGATGAGCAGGACGGGGATGAAAGTGCTGACGACGAAGAGGCTGAGGAGGATGCGGGTGCGACTTCCGCACAAGGGAGTGTGAACGGCGCCGGGGGCAGCGGCAGTGAGGAAGGCGATGAAGAAGAGGCGGAAGAGGATACCGAGCCGACGTCTGACTCTGAGGAGGGTGTGGTGGGGGCGGATTTGGTGGATACGAGGGCACTGTACCTCGTCACTAGCCTACTGCAAAACGATGCGGGTGAGCCCGAGGACCTCCACCTCGTCGAGCTGCGCTACGATGTCGCGGCGCATGGCGGGCATACATTCCAGTTGTTCGGTACGGAGATTAGTCACCCTACAATCGACTGCGCGCACGCCGCGGACTCGAGCTGCGAGTCCCTCAAATCTCTTAAGGGTCTCGCCGAGGCCGACGGTCTGCGTACCTTCGCGCTCACACTCAACCCAACAGGCGACTTCATGCGCCGCCTCGTCTCCCCGCACACTATGTGCCCTGCCAACTGCAATGACGGCTGGCTCGACTCCCTCGCCTCACTTTCCACAGTCCTCCCCACCCGCGTCTACGCGACCCCAGCGCTTCTGGAGCACCGCCCAATCTGCCCGGTCTGCCTTGGCCTCAAGCTCCTGAGGAAGCAGCAGGCTCTCAGATCCACGCTTGAGCAAACAATGATGCCTGACGTCGTCCTCGGTCCAGCTATCGAGTTTTCGGGCAAGCTCAACAGGAGACGCGCGGTGGTGGGGTATGAGTTTTATCAGTTCGACGAGAGGGAGTGGGGGTTGATGTTTGATGATATGCTGTCTGAGGATGGAGACGATGCGGTCGGTTCTGGGGATGCTGGGGGTGGGGATGGATTCCAGACATGGGACGAAGCCATGGACCCCGCTAACAGCGTCGTCACGCGTCCTGCATCTGCGGCGCTCGTTGCGACTTTGCCACGCATGAGGTATGTGGAGATCGTGATGAAGCCCGGCGCAGGCGAAAAGCCGACGAAGTGTCTGGTGTGCCAGGATGAGTACGCGGATGATAAGATCGTTGCGCAACTTCCTTGCAGCCACTTCTCGTGCGATGGGCCTTGTACCGAGCAGTGGCTTGGGCAGTTCGCGCGGTGTCCGCAGTGTAGTGATCAGGTGTTGTTGGGGGCGTTCTCAAGGGAGGTTGAGGTGGGTGGGGATGAGGATGGAAGGGACAGCGGGGAGAGCGAGACAGGACAGCTGCCTGACCTGGCCGGCGACGGCACGACGCTGGCGGGACTTGACTGGGCTGCGGAGAATGAGAGCGAGGTCGCTTTGGGTGGCGATTCCAACGGTGTCGCAACGGAGACGGCCAAGGGGCTTGAGGCTGGCGGTGAGAAGGGCGAGGATGCTGTGATGGCTGACGCTTAGCTGGAGAACTGGCAGGGTCAACACATCACGTAACGAAGCACACACGCGTGGGGTGTATTGAGCCAAGGCGTTCCGGCGGTGGCTTACTGCAGTATGATTTCCGGCAGCCTATGGGATACCACTGGGAAGGTAACTACGCTAGTTAAGAGTGCTGGCATAATGCGCAGGCGCAGGCGTAGGGTAGATACCTTGCTCTAATGATGATTACATACACTTCAACCTCGTTTTTGTCGTTATCATGTCTTTCTCCAAGCTCGGTCCCAATATTGCTGTCTTATCCCGATCGTACTGTAACGCTCACACAGTGGCTTATCTCCGCAAATCCCGGTTTCTCACGTTCTCACGCCTAAGCGTCAGGTTCGCGTCAGAGATACCTAATCCATGCTGCATCGCCGTCTAACAACAAGTTCCCGCAGACTTATACTCCGTATACAACGTCCGAGCATGTTGATACGATAGCACAAACTTACTAGTCGAGTCTCCCCGATCATGCTGCCCTCACGCCTCTTCTCCCAACCCAGCGCTGCTGGCTGCTTGCGAAGCGCTACTGGCATCTTCTTTCCAGCTATTCGGCCGAGTACGCGAGCATCTCCGTCCCTACATCTTCAGACATGTCGGAACGCATCTCGGCCGAGCTCCAGATCGTCACGAGTACAGATATGGCAGACGTTAGAGCAGAGGAGAACGTTCGCACACTCCGCGCGCCAGGCTTTCAAGCAGTCGCGGCAGAGGCAGCAGCAGTATAGGAGACAAGCCTTCAACTACCAGCGCTTCCAGGCCTCTAAAGGTCTACTGCTCCGTTGGTGGGCGAGACCTACCTTCGTCTACGAGTTTGGTGGCATCACGGTGTTGTTCGCGGGTGTCTATGTGCTAAATCTGGAGCATGTGCCTGTCTCAGGACGGTATCGCTTCAACGTTGTCAGTCCGGCTTGGGAGAAGAGCTTGGCAGCGTCTATGTATAATGAGACGATGCAGCAGTACTCCCGCCAGCTTATGCCGGAGCATACTTATGAGCATCGCCTGGTGAAGAGGTGCCTGGAGAGGTTGCTTCCACATAGTGGGTTGCAGGGGGAGGAGTGGGAGGTCCATGTCATTGACGACCCGATGAAGAATGCTTTTGTTATTCCTGGGGGTAAGGTCTTCGTGTTCCGCGGTATCCTAGACGTCGCCCAAGGCGAAGACGGACTCGCCGCGGTGCTAGGCCACGAGATTGCTCACAACGTCGCCCATCACGCCGCGGAACGCATGTCGCAGAACTTCGTCGTACTCATCCCCGCCATGGCCGCCGCTCTCCTGCTAGGCCTCGACCCAGGTTTCGGCCGCCTCCTGACCAACCTCGTTTTCACGCTCCCCGGCTCACGCGCACAAGAAAGCGAGGCGGACTTCATTGGTTTGATGATGATGGCGGAATCGTGCTACGATCCTCACGCGGCAATGGGGTTGTGGGCGGCGATGGAGCAAGAGGAGAAGGCACAGGGGCAGGCGGTACCGCAATTCATTAGTACGCACCCGAGCAATCATAATCGGTTGGAGAAGATTAGGGAGTGGTTGCCGCAGGCGGAGGAGAAGAGGGAGCAGAGTGAATGTGGGGCTGTCTCGGGTTATGGTAAGTTGAGGTTGTGAGGGTGTGAGAGGGAGTAGTGCTGATCTTTGTGTGGTGTAGTTGATGGGTTTAGACGGCATATGGGGTATCCGACGACGGCGTGGTAGCACTGATCGCCACTCACTGCGTCGAATACACGGTGTTCCGATACCTCGACAAAGCGCAGAGACTGCGCACGAATTACCACTTCACTATGGGTGTACGAGTACGATCAACGAGACCAGGACTCTCCACTCCTAACGAGGACCGAAGCAGCGCGTTCTCGTGCGCACGAACTCACCACTTCAAGAACGTAAGATTACGATCAACGAAACGAAACAAAGTCTCTCTACTCATCGCCGTTGATGAACATTCGGCCGATGGTCACACCGCCGTGGCTGTCTCATACAGTACAGACAGCTTTACACCTGCCGAATCCGGGAGCTTTCGGCCCGCGGTACCTGCAGCATACACACTACTGCACCCACATGCGACACTGAGGTGCTATTTCAGGCTGCAGCTATCGCAACAGCTCTCCAGCTTCTTGTTTGTCATCTCAAGCGCACTTCGTCCTCATCATCTGTCGACTGAGCTCATGCTGTAGTCTTGCCATCTCCGCCGTCCGATCTATGAATTGGGATACTTCGGCACTGTCCTGCACCTTCAGCCCAACTCTTCTGTCGGAGCGATGGTCATGAAGTCCACGACTGCTGCTGTCAGTGATACTTTCACGGTTCATACGGATCTGCTCTTCGATCCGCCGAAGAAGGAGTGGCTGAACGATGTATCTCTCACTGTATCTCCCGAGACTGGACTCATCACGAAAGTGTACCAGCGCTCCACTTTGGACACTGATGCACTGCCTGCTACGATCGAGGCCCCGGATATCGATTTGAGAGGGAAATGCGTCCTGCCAGGCCTCGTGGACGCTCATACGCATATCTTTCTGCACGCTTACTCGGAGACACCTGCGATCAACCAGATGAGAGATGAGAGCTTGGTGGAACGGGTCATTCGAGCAACGAACCACTGCCGAACTGCTCTCCTCGCGGGCTACACTACCTATCGTGATCTTGGCACCGAAGGCGCATTTGAGGCCGATTCACATGTGAGGGACGCTGTCAACCGTAGCATCGTACCTGGACCACGCATATACTGCGTCAGCGAAGCTATCGCGTCTTCTGGAGGCTATGAAACCAGGATTGAGAACCGCATTGGCGGTGTCTCTGTCCCAAGAATCTCTGACCCGTGTGATGGTCCGGTGGGCGCAAGAGCTGCTGTTCGACGTCGACTCGGCGCTGGAGCGGATGTTGTCAAGTTCTATGCGGACTACCGCAAGCGCGCACTCCGGTTGCCGGATGCTCAGTGGCCGGGGTTGTCCGGGGATCATGTTTCCGCCTGAGCAGAAGGGCTTGCAGGGTGAGCGGAACCCGAACCTACTGCTTTTCAACCAGGAGGAGATGCTTGCAATTGTCTCCGAGGCGAAGGTTGCCCGTGCGCCTGTTGCGGCGCATGCTAGTATTGCTGAAGCCGTCACCATGGCGGCGAAAGCCGGTGTGACGAGCGTCGAACACGGCTTCGAGCCTATGGAAGGTACGAAAGCCATGGAAACGATGCTTCAGCATGGCACCATCTTCGTCCCAACCTTGGCTGTCGTTGAGCTTTACATCGATATCAAGCCCGTCCTCGTCCAAGTTAAAGAGGCCTTCGACCGCGGTATGAAGCTCGCCTATGGTGGCGATACTGGCGCGTGCGCTCACGGCGACAATGTCCGTGAGCTCGAACCCTTTCTGGAAGCAGGTATACCGTTGGAAGACGTACTTGTGGCGGCTACGACGCATGGATGGGAAGCTTGCGGCGGCGACTGGTGTGGACGCCGCTTCGGGTGGCTTGAGGAAGGGTGTGCGGTGGATTTCGTGGCTTTGGAAGGGGATGTTAGGGAGGATGTGGGTGCTTTGAGGAGGATTGATACGGTGATTAAAGATGGGAGGATGTGGAAGAAAGGTGGGATGGCTGTGGGGATGGTGTGAGGTTGACTCAGCATTGTGGAAGGAGAATCGGGTGTACTTCACCACAGAGGCAGCGCATCGCTGCTTGTAGACATTGGCATACGTATGGTGAGGTTGACTTAGCTCGGATATTGTGAGAGGGAGGTTTCGATGCGAGACGGATCACGTGGAACGAGGATTAGCTGGAACTCGGAAGAGGTGGGGTTGGGCGGGGTTGCCTTTCGCTTCGAAGCCGGCGGAAAAATTAGTGGACCGTTTGCTTGTCGCCCACTCCTGCCATTGAACATTACATCTACCAGTAAGTCCTAGAGTAATACTCTCTCTACCTTGTCTGCGCGTAGTTGGAGCACATTCCTCGATTCCTTCTGCCTTCCACGTTTCGACGTACACCGGTGCTTGAAGCGGTAAATCGCATTGTTTCGCTCAGGGATCTGCCCAAGATGCCAAGCAAGATCAAGCAGCTTGTCGTGCTACGCCGACGGACAGGCCAGACCACGCAGGAGTTCTTCGACCATCATTATCAAGTCCACGGGGCTCTTTCCGGTCAGGGCAAGCCAGAAGAGTCACCCTCGACATATTATCAGACGCACTTCTTTGATTCCGCATACAACAGTGATCAGCTTGCGCAACCTACCCATACGGGACACAACGACTCGACAGAGCTGTACTTCGAAGATGAGGAGAATTTGAAGCGCTGCTTCGGGAGTCAGCACGTCCGCGAGGTCATCGGACCGGACGGAATTAACTTCAACGACTCCGCGGCTGCTATCCCGATGTTTGTGACGGAGAAGTTAATACATGGCGACGGGTCTCTCGACCAGGGGGTTGAGCAGGCGCTTGTGGCGACGTACTACGTTCAAGCATCTGATGCTGATGCGGATGTTCAGACGGTGTTCCCGGAGAAGCTTCATCCGGAAGTGATGCAGGCTTTTGGAAATGTCAGTACGAAGATTGTGGCGAACGTTGCATTGCCGGACCCGGGGAATATGCTGAAGTACTTTCGAGGAGATGTTGCGCCGGTTTACTCGGCGGCTTACCAGATTTATCTGAGGGACCAGGGGCAGATTAAGGCGTTTAGGGAGGCGCAGAA
>Ga0058704_10000995_pt1 | contig 13587 bp, 7 predicted proteins | sample AgamicMgSfe_FD_71363 | JGI IMG/M metagenome (GOLD analysis project Ga0058704, IMG submission 71363) | Agave microbial communities from Guanajuato, Mexico - Mg.Sf.e | ecosystem: Host-associated > Plants > Phyllosphere > Phylloplane/Leaf | place: Guanajuato, Mexico | collected 2012-05-30
CTTGCCTCAGGATATCAGTCCTCGGAGGCCTCCGCAAGCTCCGACCTCCGCCCTGCGGGTCCCTTCCCAATGCGGACTAGTGAGCCGGCTGACGAAGGAAGGCCTGAGCGCTTGATTTGGTGTGTACACTCTGTACTGCGGCGGTTTGGCAGTGTTTTACATACAACCTTCTGCCGAACCGTCTGATCTTTAATACGCAATATATCGATCAGCTAGCCCTCTATCGACAATCCGGACGACATATCTACTCAATCGACCACGGCGTATCTAACGGTACCACGCATGTAACAAAGCCTGCCTTCGTTCACCTAATATTGTCGCCGCCCCCAAGGGCTTTTTAGGGGTACCAAAGTCAAGGTCCATTCTAAGAACATATATGCCTTAGCTCACGCTACCATCAGCTGCGCCAGCCGCTTACGAGTCCAATGCCGCTTCCCGCTTCTTTACATCACCGCTCCTTCGATCACGATGGTCCAGTTCTCGAAAACGAACCAACCGCCGAAACGTACCCATACAAGAGCCTCCGAGCCGTCCACCAACCCCAAACCCCGTCAAAACTACGGCCAGAGGGTACATACTGACCCTAAGGAGGTTGCAAGGCAAAGGCTTGAACAGCAGCTCGCTGACGAAGCCGAATTGCAACTGGACGAAGTGCCGGAGGGTAACTCAAATAACGCGGTGGAAGTTGATGCTACGGCTCCGAAAGTTGTTGGAGCTTGTTCTGCGAGTCTTGAAGTATGGGAGGAGGGTTTGTTTGCCGAGTGGATGAATGCTGCTGTTGCCCCTATCGTCGCTAGAGGGGAACCTCTGTCACGCCAACGGGTATTGTTCTGCGTTACCCATGCGGAGCAGCTTGCCCTTCAGCTCTGCAACACAGACGAGACACTAGCTAGCCCTGCGATTAGTCTCCTTGTTGGTGAGAGTGCTAAGGCGCTCTGTCCCGATGTTGTTCACTCTGAAGACCGGTGGCAAGTAATATGGAAGCTCACAAAGCGAGCGGCTATGAGGCGTTATCGAAAAGAAGCTAGACTTGAACTCCGTCGTGCCCGTAAGCCAGATATTCACTTAAGCAGTACCCAAGTGCGCGGTAAAAACGGGTTATCTGTGCGCACTAGCATCGTGCCAAACCCCCAGAACAGTGATTGGAACACCCGCGCAGCCCGTGAGCACCTCAACGAACATGTGATCGAAATCACGGATCAGAATCTCAAATATATTGAGCAGCAGCAGCAGCAGGCGCGCGACAAGGAAAAGCAGAAGCAACAGCCAGATGGAACCCAGCAGGAGCAGCAAGTGCAGGACGAAAACCAGTTGTCGACGCGCACTGATAGAGGTAGGCCCACCCGCAAGTGCGCATACATAACTGTTGTTGACACGCACTCTAGAAGGTGACGAGTTCGAGGACAGTGATCTCCCCGACGAAGTTCTTATCCAGGCAGCAGAAGCAACAGAGCAGGAACCGAAGCAAGCAACAGAGCATACCCAGCCGCAAGTAACAGAGCATACCCAGTCGCAAGTAACAGAGCAGGACCGGCAGCAAGTGCGCGAAAAAACCCCGTTGTCGACGCGTACTGGTAGAGGTAAGCCTGCCCGGTAAGTGCGCATGAACAACTGTTATTGACGCGCACTGTAGCAGACGACGGTCTCGATTGTAATGACCTTCCCGATGAAGATCTCCTTCAGGCCGCGAAGACCACGGAGCAGGAGATCTGTATTAAGCGGCAGGAGGGGGTTATTTACCGGTCCATCCGCCTCCTTTGTCCTTATATACCGCACCCCGAGCAGGTTACAGCCCTCCGTCGGCTAGTCTTCGACCGAGAGGATCTTGTCCTCATCGCAAAGACCTCATTCGGGAAGAGTACGATCCTGCAGATGTTCCCTATAATCTCCGGCAAGTGTGCCCTTGTCATTGTGCCACTCAACCAGATTGAAGAGGAACAGGCAGCTAAAATCGACGCCCTCGGTGGTAGGGCGTTAGTCTTGAATGCCGATACGAAGAAGGCACTAAGTAAAGAAGAGGAGCAGCATCTGTACTCGAACAAGTACACGCATTTGTTTATCAGTCCCGAGATGGTGTTGTCCGACTGGTTTCGGAAGTATCTCATCACTCCTTACTTTCGGAGTCGGCTTGGCCTTATTGCTATCGACGAGCTACATCTCGTCCAGCAATGGGGCCAGTCGTTCCGCAAGGAATACGCTAAACTCGGTGCCCTCCGGTTCCTTACCCCCGACCATTGTGCTTGGTTTGGTTGCTCTGCTACCCTCGACCCGCAGACACTCAGCGAAGTCTCGAAGCATACTGGCTTCGACTCTACGGTCCGCGTAATCAGAACCGACATTGATCGACCCGAGATTGAGCTTTATGCAGTCCAGATCCCCGATAGAACGCTCGGTTCTTTCAACGCCCTCTTCCACATCGTTGATCCAGCTTTCACAGACGGGCAGAAGACTCCACAACGAGTCCGAAAGACGGTGATCTTCGTCGATAGTAAGAATGGTTGCTTTCAAGCAGCAGAGGCTATTCGCCGTTACCTCTACCTCCGGACTATGTGTCGTTATACGGAAGCCGAGTTAAAGAAGCTCATCCGCGTGTTCCATAGCCGGACTCGGAAGCGGACGAAGCAAAAGATCCTGGAGTCGTTTGCATCCGATGGCGAAGGCGAATGCCAGGTAATCGTCGCTACTGAGGCGCTCGGACTCGGTGTCGATCTGAAGGTACTCGACATCTACCAGTACCGTCTCCCTAACAACCTTCATCTTTCAGTTATTTGGCAGAGAGCCGGCAGGGCAGCCCGATGGGTAGGCGCTAGAGGACGCTTTATCTTGCTATACGAAGAATGGGCGATCGGTGTTCGTGATGTTCCCTTCCTTCAGAAGCACAAAGACGATAAAGCAAAGCTAAAGGCCGCGAAGAAGCTCAATGCTAGGGAGCGACTCGCTATGACTTCGGCGGCTAACCTCGACGCCCAGCAGAAGGATTTGCATCAGAGTCAAGGTCAATCGTCGCAGAGCCTGGGCCAGGATCAATCGTTACAAAGTCAAAGCCAGGAACCATCGTCGCAGAACAAAGGCAAGATGCAGAAGCCGAAGAAGCAGAAGGGGATGACGGACGATGAGAAGAAGCACCTCGCTAAGCGCACTTCAATGGACTATCATCTCTGGCTTTTCCTAAACTCTCCGGCGGATTGTCGCCGCTGGGTCGTAAACGACTTCTTCGGTAACGCTTTCGACAATCGTTTCGCCGGAATATGCTGTGATAGGTGCCTTGGGGAGTCCTTCTCTATTACTGCAATCTGGAAGGAGCTTGAATCTCAAGATAAGCAGTACCAAGGGGAAACGGCCAAAGCTCTTATAAATTCGATAGCGGATATCGAGCGCGCCCTTGCAATGAAGTACTTCGATACAGCGGATGGTGAGTTCTCTGGTCGTATGTATGCCGACGTGGCTGGCCAATTTCTACCTAAAGCTATTCAAGGGCGGATCGCTGTCTGGATGAGTATACAAAGCTATACTCCTTCGATTCCAGAACTACATGAGATTATTGGACCAGTTTTTTGCCTGCTGGATCATGAGCTGGTGGACCTACAGTCTCACCTCCGCCGAGCACTCCAGGATGAGCATGCTGTTATAAAGGACACACGGGATAAGGCTGTTGCTGTTGCCTCCGCTGCGAAACGACCATATGAGCCAACTGGATCGACGCCAAAGAGCGCAAGCAAGCGTCAGGCTAGCGTGCAGCGTGAAGTAGTGTCGCCCACCCCATTGTCGTCCCAAGCGCATGTGACCACACGCGAGACACCTAGCTCAACACCATTACGAGCGCGTGCTAATGTACGCCATACATCCGGAATGACACCGTCTCAATCTCGCGCCATTGCAGGCACTAGAGGCACGCCACCGCCATCACGGCCTCGCGCCACTGGAAGCGATACTTCTTCGCCCCAGCGTACCCCAACACAGCGACAACCGCTAACACCTCGCTCGGTTAATCGCCAGAGCCTACCACCTTCACCATCAATACCTCCAAAGAAGTCGTTGTACGGCAGTACGGGCCAGTCGAGTCCATCTGGTCGTCCTAGTCGGAGCGCTGCTATGCCGAAAAGGTTCCAGGAATAACAGGCGATCTGCACCAAGTATTCGTCGAAAATAGTTCTCGACGCGCACTTGCTTACAGCAGATTCTCACCAAGTTTACGTCGACAATCGTTTTCGACGAACACTTGCCTGCAGTGTGGTGCAGGAAGGAGAAGCTAAGTTCCGCGACGACAAGACAGCTTAATGGAAGCTACCGCATTCGGTATGCGCCATCCTTCTCGACGATAGCAATCGTAACTTTGATCTCGGAGTCGAGGTGAAGGCACCATCGACCTCCACGAAGACGAACAAAGAGCGGTCTTCGGCATGCCGGCCGGAGGGGGGGCTCGAGCGTGCGGGTGGCGAAGAAGGCGGGCGGTATGGCTGCGGCTGCTGCTGCTAGTACTGGCGGTGGTGAACTTTAATAGTACCCCTAGCCCAGGGTTTACTTACCCGACCATCTACGCCATAACCGCATCTGGCTGCGGTGATTTGGGTGCAAGGCTGGATGAAGTGTACTAATAGGCGAAGTTGTATAAGAGGCTGCTGCTACTGCCGTAAATAATGAACTTCAGGAGTACATAGGGGGTCCCCAGGTCGGTGCTTCCATAATGGAAAGTGAATGTGATCTCTTTCATAGCTGCCTCGATGTCTTGCTCGCTCGTTAGATTCCTGCGTCGCACTGTGACCTAGATCTTGCCTAGACCTTCTTTAGGTTATCTTAGCATTTAACGAATATAATTCTTATTAAGTGTGTGTAGAAAATGGTTGTTGATGCGCACTTGCCCAGTGTGGATCCGATTTTTAGTGTGAATTTAGTCTGCGGGTCTAGCCGCACCGTGCCGCGTGGCTCCGTTGATACTCGACTTGCTATGAATAACACTTCATATCTTCACGCATGCTTATTAGGATGTCACCGGAGCAGTTGCGAAACGAAGTACCGAATAGCGAGAGTTCGTTAGGAACAGAGTTTTCATCATCGCCGCCTCTGCTTGTCGCGACCGAGCACGAATCTATACCGAGTACGAGTCCGCCTAAAGACCCCTCATAAACACTACACCCCTAGCAGCCCGCAATCTATAGTACCGTCTTATTATCGAGGGGGATATTGAGCAGGCTGAGACCGAAGAGGAGTAAGCACAAAATCTAAGGGTATCACAAGAGCATGGCGGAAACAAGTGCGCGTGAAGAAGGGTTTTTGATGCGCACTTAGTGCATATGAACCCTGCCTAAAGGCTCGTCTTCTCCAGTACCAGCGCTGGCGGTCAGTAACCCAAAGTACAACTACCAGCGCTGGTGGCCGGCCAGCAACCCGAAGCACAACTACCAGCGCTGGCGGCCAGGAACCCAAAGTACAACTATCAGCGCTGGTGGACGGTCGGAGGAGACCGATAGTGCGGAGGAGAAGGCTGCTAGAGATTAATATCGGGTGTATCTGTAGGCAGGGTGTTTAGCGCAGACAACCTGCCTTACGTTTAGTAGGACAGAGGACAAAAGGTTATGCGGTAGGTAGTCTGCTTTTACCAAAAAGCTAACAATCAGCCTACCACGAAGCAAAAAGCTTATTAATACTTGGCAACAGTGTTATTTTAAGTCTTGCAGAGTGAGCAAGCTCACCGAAAGAACACCAGTGAATAGCCGGCTCGATCGAAACCACACCGACAATAAGCCAAACCTATCAGTAAAATACACACACTATCGATGAGGTTTAATTCGAGCGTAGGACCTTGGTCCCCCTGGAGGCTTACGTATTGGTGTATCAATAGTGCTCACAACCCGCCACTCCAGCCAATGCCTAATGACAACCGTAAAGGTTGATCAATAAACGCCAACTTTCAACGAAGTTAAGTCAATAAATGCCCCAATCTAACGATGCACAACGTACTCAGGGATTGCTATCTTGCAGGATCAATTGGCGGTATCACCGGCGCAAGCACGAGGGTCGTACCAAGTCGTCTGGTTGCCGAGCAGACTCATCGGAACTAACCCCTACCAGGAGTATGTTGCTAGCGGTCAAAAGGAATCGACTTGAGTATGTTACTACACTATTACAGCCGAGGTTTTACCGACATAGTCGTGATAGTACAGTAGGAGGGTGAAGTGAGAACGGCAGTGTGAGTGTGAGGTATGGCTGAAGTGGCAAATGTGTATGTGAAGTTCAAGCGGGAGCTCCCGGTTTAGTTCCTGTAGTTCCGATTGGTCCGGCTTGAAGCGGCGTCCGCAACCGACCCTGCCTCCACACTTTCCTCCATCTGAATCAACATTGTCTAGAACTAACACCAAGTGCGCGTCCAAAACTGTTATCGACGCACACTTGTAGCTGCAATTTGCTTGCCAAGTGCGGGTGGAAAAGGGTTGTCGACGAGCACTTGCTAGGCACATTTTGTTATTGGCCCGTGCATCCCGCTTGAATCCATACCAGACGAATCGACCATATCGACAACAGCTCTACGAACATACCGCTATCCATTGCTCCTCTAGTAGTACCGTCTCGCCATGCCTCAAGACGTAACGACTAACCTAACGACGCCAGCGCCTCGCCGCCTAAAGCAGAAAGGCACCGACGGCCGACGTCGTCGTACTCTACCGAGCACTACTCCTAGCCGTACCCCTTCGACACTGCGCGCAGGCGAGACACCGCATAAGGAGGAGACACCGCGCGACAAATTGGCTCGGGAAAGAGATACCCCTATTGGGAAAATGCTCGCGGCGCAAGACTTCCTCCATAAGCTGCGCTGGAGCTTGAAGGATTTCATTCATACGTACCTCTGCGAGGATGCGCCGCGCGGCTCGTATGTTGATAGTATGAGTACGAGAAGAGAGAAGCTAGGGAAGGCGCTGTTTGGCGATGATCTCGACGACCCGCTAGAGCAGCAGAGGTGTCAGTCCGCCGGGCTTGGGTGCGTGCTTACGTATATGGAAAACATGGACCAACCGCTCCTGTTGTCGGTTAAGCAGTTGGTGGACGACCAAGCGTCCATACGAAACAACATCCCGGAGATGTTCGGGACAGCGAACCCGATCGCAGACCCACAGACATTCAGTATGGAGCAGGCACTGGAACGGCTCCCGAGTGTAGCTCCTACACTTTGGGGGCTACTGCTTACACTAACCAAGAACCGCTTCCGATATGGGAAGGAAGACGATGTAGAGGTAGTAGATCATCGGTATCGGATAGTGACGGTGATCGCAATACTCAACATCTGCTCGGCCCGTAATTCGGGGAACGCGTTTCAACGTCTGCTAGGTCTCTATCTCCACGGTCAGGGGGTGAAGAGGCATGTACTGGCCGTGTTGAAGTCGATAGGTATCTCCGAGACGTACCAGACGATAAATTCATACTCTCATCAGCTACAAGAGGACGCAAGAGTGCGAAGCATTACAACCCCTGTAGATGTGCCCGATAACTAACGGCGCACGTAGAAACGGATCGAATCAGTGGCGCTCCTCCGTAGCATCTGTGTTGTGTGGGATAACTTCGAGATCATGCAGCGGGTCCTCGAGCCAGGTATCGGCATGACCGACAAATTGTGGTCGGTCACGACTGCGAAAGCATGGAAAGGGGCGCTGATGCCGGAGGGAGGCCTAAAGCAAAGCATGTACCACCGGGAAGTGCCACTTACACTACGAACGATCCAACAGTCGCCAGGGCTGAACTACGGTGGCTCATACGCCCATATTGCTCGCCACTTCATCGCGGTTGCATTTACGAAACTCTTTCCCGAACTAGAGGAGATCCTCGGCAAACCAACAGGCGCTGGATCGGGGTGGCATCTCGTCGACGGCTTCCCAAAACTACCTAACATCGACCGGATCCCTATAGGAAAGGCCGAGCACATTACTCTGGACCTAATCCTCGAGAACGAAGGTAGCACCGATGGTACGCACAGAGTTATTGAGAACATCTTCAACGACCAGTTCAAATGGGACCTAGCGTCGCTAAAAGAAGCTCTTATTCTCGTGTACGGTGACCAAAAGTCGTATTCGAACGTGCTATCTGTGCTTCAGGAACTAGGAGATGAGGTTGAAGGCTATGACCGACTGGATCAGATACTGCCAATCCCCGGGCTCTTCCATTTCAAGATGGCACTGATCGATGGCATAAAGGGGGCTAACTGGGGCAACGAGAAGGACCCGAAGATGAACAGGTCGGCACTATCGGCACATGCACAGATATTGAACCGCAAGAAGGTGCCAGCAACAGCGTCCCCATTCACACACACGGAGCGGCTCGTTCTAGACAGTGCATACAGCAGGATTGGCGGGTTCTTGTGGCAGTCGTTCGAAGGCAAGGTCGACGACTATCATCAGCTCAAAAACCGACAAATTATCCTGAACCATATGAAGACGTGGACTATGGAGACTTTCAACGAGTATGTCGGGGTGGTCTTCAATGCTTGCTTTACCAAAGCCGTACAACGGCCTGCCCCGGACGTACTCGAAAGGGAGAAGAAGCGAGCGAAGGACGACACCCGCCTTACAGACGGTACAGAGCATAAAACGAACCATCTTCGGTTTCTGTCGGGCGCTCTTACATATCACGCCCTTACACAGGGAATCAAGCTTGGGGATATAGGCATGATTAAGTGGAGCATCGATCGATCTATCCCGTTCTTCGCTGCCCGCAACAAACACAACTACGCCAACGTCTCATTGTGGTTGAAGCGACTGACCGACACAACAACGGCCGACACAGTGCTACAACGGGCGATCCTTGCAAACAGCCTAATCAACATCCGTGGCAAAGCGGATAGCTTTATCGAGGCGGACAGGGTGAACGAGCTTCTCAACCTCTACCTCCGCAATATTATCACTATTCGCCGCAACGGTTCCTTCGATGTCGAACATCAGTTGCGACTGCAGACCTTGCTTGCGACTTTCCACGGGGAGCTGCGCGCCCGCCTAGAGGCAGAGCTAGGGGAAAGGACGAACAGCCGGCATACTACACCGTCTCTTCATCTGGATCTAGGCCATCTCGCTCACATTTGTTACATAACGAGCTTGAACCCGAACGGACACGCCGCTAGGCAGATGCCATGGATTGCCCCTGACCTGATTACCGAGGGTATGAATAGGCTGGCTAATGGAGCGCTCGCTCGTTTCAACGACAGGGTCACACAAAGACAAGGTAACTTCTCGAATTTCGCAGCAACAACGGACGATGGACCAGACGACGAAGCGGTCGAGCAAGATCCTGTCGCGGCATATGAGGCCCGGACGATCATGAGCAACTTGTCTGCGCATGAAGAATGCGGCGGACTCATCGAACCGTTAGAAGCAGGACCGAGCGTTATAGCGGCTGCGGCGTAATGTATAAGTTCAACAATGTTGTTTCCTCACTATGCCGGCCTACCAGGTGCGCGTCAACAATCATTTTCGACGCGCACTCGGCAGCAGCTTTCCTCGCCAAGTGCGCGTCGACTACCATACTCTACGAACACTTTGCGACGACGGCTACATGATTGAAGCAGAGACGCATTTACATATCACGTCTCACTGCATATATTCAAGACACAGACCCCATTGCTTATGGGTATATGTACACCATCGGATTCGCCAATCTCATCGTAAAAGCAAGTTGCTCGGCCGTAGAAGGGGTCCTCTCAGCACACCGCCGCCGCAACGGGGCCCCATACCGCAGTAATCACGCAGGAAACTCATCGCATTACACCGACGGCAAACCCGCTCTCCAAACACCAAAAGCAACGCTTCCCACCGAAGCATGAAGTTAGACTACCAGACCCCCCAGCTAGCATTCCATGCCGAAGCTTCAAAAGGTCGCCTTTCCACCGATCAAGCACTAAGCACGTGTCTTGAAGATCACACCCGTCGTTACGATGAGGTTATCCCCCATTACCGCATTTAGATCCACATCGACATTCTTCTCCCAGGCATCTTGATTGATAGCCATCCATGCCTTCTCCATCGCCTCCTCCTTGTCAGAGCCGTGGTACCGTACCTTGTAGTGGACAAGCTTATTGATGAAGCTGATTCTGCACCGGAGGAGGCCGTCGCGCTCAGGGACCCATTGGTGACACATTGGATGGCAGTGCTCGAAGAACAAGACCGGTATCACAGGTTTCGGGTTCGCGGAGTCGTTATTGTTCGGATTGCGCACCTTTGCGTACTTAACGTCGTAGACGTTACCGACGGAGTCACGGAACTCGCCGACCCTGAGACAAGGCCATTAATTCGCAGACCCATAGCTCTTGACGAGGCCAGTAAGATCGATCTTATGCAGGTTAAGCGGCAACTGGGGCTACGTATATCAGCGGTTGTGTATACGCACATAGGGTAACTCAATACTTACGCTTCTTGGGACCGCCAAGGTCGACGCAGTAAAGTACTTGGTAGTCGGTAGTACGCAGATTGTAGTCGAAATGGAGCGCCTACGGCAGGGAATAATGTAGTGTCGGCTTGGTGATTGCTATCGAGCGTCAAAGGGTGTTTTGCTTCGAGATATCGCAATGTCGAGAGGCCGGAGTGTTGTTGTTTGAAGAAGAATAAGGCGACAAAGTCGAGGCTTGTGATATGGATAGCCGTCCGGTATGCAGACTGTCGCCACGTCACAAGGTCAAATAACAGGTTAGCAGTAAGGCCAGTCAGCACATGGAGCAAACAATTACACGTTATGGATTCATCCCCTGTGTAATACAGGCATATGCACGCTTAATACAGCGAGTTTCCGGCTCACATGGCCGTCTCCGGCACCTGTGCGCACCACATGCGGTGAGTCTTCCACGAGATGAGACGGGCAATCACGCGGTTGACAACTGTTAACACGGGCGACAGTACTTAAGAGCCCCCCTTCCTGCTTTACAACTCAATCCTCTTCATCAACATCCACATCAAAACCTCATTCTTCACCAACCTCATCCCCTTTCTTGATCTCTTTATCACAGACCTTCACATCTTACACAGAGCATCACTTCCTTCACTATGGCGCCGAAAGGTGGTCAGCAGCCGTGGTCCTCGAAGAATCGGGAACCTACCCGTCGAAGTGACCGCCTTCAAGAACAACAAAGACAGTACCAAGGCCCGCCGCAGGCGCCTATCCCTGAAGCACAGCAGGCCCCTCAGCGCACACAACATTTCCGCGCCACGATGCCGGCGACCGCCAACGATGCCGCGAGGTTTGCGCGCGGAGAGACACCGGGTTGGATGAATGAGACTGCGACCGAAGAGCAGAGAGCACAGTACCAACCCCAGCGCACATTCGGCGCGCCATATCCTCGTGCGGAGTCCGAAGCGTCAACTACAATTGCAAACCATCAGCTTCTCCGCGCAGTTCGAGACCTGTCGCCACTATCGACTGCGCCGTCTGTCGCTTCCGGACAACACCGTCGCTCGCAATCGATCGCCGAAATAATGCGATCTCCGCCTCCTTACAACACGACGCCTGCGGGCTCTATGGCACCATCAGTCGGTCAATACCCGTCGCAGCGCAGTCCGTCGGTCTATCAGTCGGCTCGCGGAAGCCCCATAGCTTCTCAATTTGGCGGTGGCTTTGGCGGCAATAGCCCGGTGGCTTCTCAGTTCGGTGTCAACCGTCGTCAATCTGGTAGCGGCTCACCAATGAGTGGCATTGAAGGTGGTGGCGGTGGCTCCGGAGGCTCTTCACCGTTTGACTGGCCATCCGAGGGATCTCGTGGGCCGTCACTGTCACCAACACCTGCCCGCAATGAGCCTCCACCGATGCAGATGGCCAACATCCAGGACATGATTGACCAGATGCGAAGGCAGGGGGGTCCGCTGCCCCGAGGCCAACGCTTTAGCTCTCCGGTGGGTACTCCAATCGGTGAGGTGGTGCCTATGAACGCACCGCAAAGCCGTCAGCAAACAAGGCCGGCAACTCGAATCGGGCCTTCAAACACTTGGCTCTGGGTGGATCCGGCGTTGCGTCAGGAGGTCGATAACCTGCCGATGCCGTTGGGCCGGCGAGTGGGCTTTGCAGCAGACAACCGCGAGATGAGCCTACCAGTAAAGAGGAGCGCTTTTGGTGGTTACCAATACCCGACTATCCTCGATTCGCAGGCAGGCTTGGACATCCCTCTGCCGACTATTGAAGAGCTGCCGTCGTCTGATGATCGGATCCTGCGCTCCTCTCCACCGGGCTCTCAACTTGGAGATGTGCTCCCGCAACCATGGCAGGCCGGCTTTCAGCAGCAGCGTGGTCAGCAGCCACAGCGTCAAGCGTCGCGCGAAGCAATGCCGCCGCCGCCTGTCCCATCCACCCCGAACAAAGGCGGCCGCCCTAAGGGCTCAAAGGACCAGCATAAGCGTGCGTTTAAGTCTTCTCCGAAGAAGGGTACGACGAAGCTCGGTATGGAGTACCCACGGCCACCTAACTACGACCGTGAGACCTGGAATGGATTGCCGGGCCCTAGCAAGCTTCGTCTTCATCACCGCTACCGGTTGTCGCTGGACTCTGACGCTGAGGAGACGCTGTACCCGTGCGATCAATGTGCGAGCCATCCTGACCGCTCGTGTCGCTTCTATAAGGACCTGGTGAACAGCGACTACAACACCTGCTACGAATGTAACAAGCGGAGCGTTACGTGCGAAGGTGGCGAGAGCAATCGGCGCAAGGAGCGCATTAGGAAGGCAAGGGAGGGTAGGGGCTATCAGGCAGATCACGGTAGGCAGGGTATGGGCAAGTATCGTCGTGGCGACGGTGGAGATGACGAAGATGATGGCAATGGCGGTAGTGGTGGCCGTGGACTTGGTGGCAACGTCGCTGGCAGCGAGCTCTTTATGAGTGGCGGGCTGCGTACTTGATTGGAGAAGGATTTGGGGCACAGAACAGGCCAAGTGCGAGTAAAAAAGCCTTTTGTATATGTACTTTGAGAGCGTGATCTTCATAGTTTGACTGCAAGTGTGCGTGGATAATGGTTATGGGCGTGCACTTAGCCCTGCGACAAGACTGGCAGTTTGCGATAGATAATGGACCAAATTGATGAATCCGACACGACAGTCTTCAAGGGCGTACCTCAGACTATCGATTCCCCAAGTTTCAAGTGATTCTATATCTGTTGGTGACCGCAAGTGCGCATCAATAATAGTAGTCCACTCGTACTTAGTGGCTCATTTACCGAAGTTTGCTGAGTTCCACAGCGAATAACAATTGAACGAGACCTGCTTTGGAGAATCGCGAACGACAGACTTAAAGAGAATAGTCTGAACTATCTAACTACCAACTCATATGTAAATCCGGCATGTCCTGCGTGCATAGCGACTTTCTAAACATCTAGTATTCACCGCTGCGGTACAAGCGTAAAAGCTCAATCAGTTGCTCAGTCTGCGCAAGCGCACGTTTCCAGAAACGGTTTAGCGCTTTGCGATGAAGACTGATCCGCTGAGTCAACAGCTTCGACGGCCAAAGTCGTGGCGGAAGATCGCGTCGTCCTTACGCGTTGGCGCCTGAAACGTGGAAGGAATTAAGAATTACTGTTTGCGTCACCATCTGGGAGATGGAATACACTTCTCTATCAGTGCCGAGTAGGCCAAGAACGTC
>Ga0058704_10000996_pt1 | contig 13584 bp, 15 predicted proteins | sample AgamicMgSfe_FD_71363 | JGI IMG/M metagenome (GOLD analysis project Ga0058704, IMG submission 71363) | Agave microbial communities from Guanajuato, Mexico - Mg.Sf.e | ecosystem: Host-associated > Plants > Phyllosphere > Phylloplane/Leaf | place: Guanajuato, Mexico | collected 2012-05-30
GAGCGGGCCCTTGCCTTGCCGGCACCACTCCTTGCCGTACTGCACCGCCGCCTTGACGGCGAGCACGTCCATGCCGTTGATCTTGAGGCCCGGGATGTACTGGCCGCGCTTGTAGTAGTCCGTCAGAGCGGCGGCACGGTTGGCCGCGGTACCCATTCCGTACTTGTTGTCTGCAGGTTCACGGTCAGCCGTCATTGCGTTCTTTCAACATGTGGAGAGGTGCACGCACTCTCGCAGCCGAAGATGATCGGCAGGTTCCACAGCTTGGCCATGTTGAAAGCCTCAAACACCTGACCTTGGTTGCTGGCACCGTCACCGTACAGCGCGAGCGTGACATTCTCCTTGTTCTCGTAGTGGTTCGCGAACGCGATGCCCGCACCTACCGGCACCTGCGCCCCGACAATGCCGTTGCCGCCGTAGAAGCCGGTGGAGAACATGTGCATGGAGCCGCCCTTGCCGTAGGCGATCCCCTCCCGTCGGCCCAACAGCTCACCGATGATGGATCGGACGGTGCCGCCGCGCATCATGGCGAAGCCGTGGCATCGGTAGGCCGTGATGAGGTGGTCCTGCTTGGTGATGGCGTGCTCGATGCCCACGGCGACGGCCTCCTGCCCCGTGGACAGATGGCAGAACCCGCGGATCTTCTTCTCCTTGTACAGCCGGTCGGCGGCCATTTCCATGCGGCGGACGGCGACCATGTCGTAGTAGATCTGCTTCAGCTCCCGCTTGGTCGTGTCGAGGGTGTAGGCGGGCGGGTCGAGCTCGTAGGTCTCAAACGACTCGTCCGAGAGCTTGACCTGGAAAGGCTTGTCGTCTTCCTAACGTGCAATGCATGCCGTTAGTTTCCGTCTCCCTCTTTGCACGCGACCAATGCTCGTCCGCGCACGATCTGCGGATATATGGCAACACGTACCGCTGGCACATCGCTCTTCTCCGCATGACTGCTGGCCGCGTCGGTGGTGACTGATCGTCTCACGACGGGGCTGAATGCGGTAGCTCGGACGGAGGCAGTGTATCGCACTGGCGCGGCGAACGCGCGAGGCGCGAACTTCGAGAGCATCCTCGCAACCTCCGGACCGAACGACGCAGAGAGAAGTGAAGGTGAGGGTGAGATGGGGAGGAAGAGATGGGAGAGGCGAGGACGGGGGAGTCGAATGTTTCTCGAAGCCTTTCGCAAGGTTTGGGGATGTTGAGCTGAGTTGAGCAGCTTCGGAGCACCCGTGCTTTCCCGACCGGTCCGATGCAGTAGATGAGCTTCCCGACTTTATGTTATTATTAGCCGTCAATACTCCAATGCTTCACTCCCAGACAATTCTTCGCGCCGTGAAGTGAATATCGACGGCACCGAGTATAGGCCCTTAGCTACGACCGTACGAACCGCGAAGTTCAACTCGCCAGGTCTTAACTGCTAATGTCGGGGGCGACCACAATCGTTACGTCTGGGATCAGTCAAGTCCCGGGTCGCATGGGCTGATCTACAGTATCCGGAGTACATAGGTACTGCACACGACGCATGAGGTCCGAACGAAGGATGAGAAGTTACCGCAAGCTTCCATTGATACACTTCGTCCCCGTCACCAACGCCATGCTAAGAACGACCGAATTGCACCCTTCATCCCATTCTATGCGACCGAGATTCTAGCCTTCTTATAGCCATTCACCGCCGTACTGCCTTCGCCGTTTGCCTTCTCTTCCTCCTCGTCATCCTCCTCATCATCTCCAACAACCTTCCTCTTCCTCACTTTCGGAGCCGCTGCACCCTCCACCACCATCTGACCTCCGTCCCCCTCCACGGCGGCCTCGCTCTCCCTCGCCTCCACCTTCTCCAACATCTTCGCATACCCCTCCTGCACACTATCCAGCGCGCCCTCCAGCTTCTCGATCCGCTCCTGTCTCTCCACCTGCGCCAGCTGGTCCCGGTTGAACACATACAGCCTCTGCTTGACGTACATCCGCCAGAAGTAATACGCTTTATCGTGCTCATTGGCGCTGTGCTCGCGTTTCGTCAGACGGTTCCGCGAGCGGTGCAGGGGTGGGATGAAGGAGAGGGTGTGCATCTCCACCATCCGGTCGAATTGCCGGGGCATGATCTTCGTTTGTCGCATGATACTTTCGCGGATGGCGCCGGAGACGATGAGGTCGGTGGGTATGGGCGCGGTGGAGGCGAGTTGCGGGGCTGGCACATTGGTGTTGATACGGAGAGCGGCGAAGGCGGGAGAGTGTCGTCGTAGGTAGAGCAGGTCGCACAGGTCGCGTAGGTCGTCAAAAGCTTCGTTCGGGTCTTCGACGGTGAACTCCCGGACGTTGGGAGGGGTGGTGAGGTGGGTGTACATGGTGTTATAGAGGTGTCGACCGTGGCCGCAGCCTTGAAAGTCTGGGAGGATGACGAACTGCGAGAGCCGTTCTCGGCTGGGAAGTTCGGAGGGGGAGGATATGATTGTGGGCTGATGTGCGGTGGACGCAATGAGATGTTCGAGGGAGGCTGTGGTGGAGGTGAAGAGATCGAGGTCGGCCGGGGATGGTTTCTGTCGGTCCGGTAAGGTGAAGACGCGGTATGAGGTGCCGTAGCCGACGAGTGTGTACGGCGAGCCTTGGCTAATCTTTCTGTCGACGTCGTAGAGAAGGAACAGTTTCCACCGCTGTGCCGTCCAATCCTTTTCCAGCTGCAGCATGGTGCCGCCTTCGATGAACATGGGCACGAAGATCTGCATGTTCTCCAGTAGTTGCTTCGCCCGTGCGTCGGCCAGACTAGCACACCAGATCTCGTAGGCCAGGCCATCTCGACTGTACTCGTGGATCCTCTCACCAGGCGGAACGAAACCCACCGCCTCTGCCGCACTCTCTTCGCTCGCATCTTGCGCCAAAGCTCCCGCAGGCAGATAATCGCTCAGAGCTTCAGCAATGTCCGTCGGTCTCACCTCGACTTGCGCCTTGAAGATGTCGCGATATTGCACCCGCAATCGTGGCCGGAGGTTGTGCGCTGCGAAGGAGATGACGATGTTGAGATCGCGGTAGCCGAAGATGGCCTCCTCGTTGCCAAAGATGGGGTATGTGAACTCGGGCTTGAACGAAGCTGCGATTGACCCGTCACCGCGGACGAGCTGCAACGTGGTACACTCGTTGCTGTTACTCGACCACTCGTCGACCTGAGCTTGTATCTCCGCCGTGAGCTCGTCGTCATCCATCGCGTGTTATGTCGGACTGAAACTGCCGCTCCAAGGGGCTCGTTCGAGTTGATGCTGGAGTCTTGGTGGTGGTGAGGATGTGGTGAGAATGTGGTGGTGAAGTGGTGAGCGCATGTGATTGCTGAGCTTGACGCGCTTTGCACACGCGCCGGAAGTGCATGGTCCGTGCGTGGTTAAGAATCCCAGGAGCGTCAATTCTCTCAATGCTCGAGTAGGAACATTGAACCTACCATTTCATATCTCCACGATTTATCCACCGTTCGTTCGCGAAAAGTAGTCGGCCATGATGCCCCGCGGTATGCGATTACGATAAACATCGTCAACCTTCACCTCTGGGCGCACACGAAACATCAGTCCGCACGACCGAGGCCGTACGGTCTCCAATAGGATCAAAGACAGGATGTGGGATGGCTTGTTCATGTTATTGCTGCTATGCTTCGTCATGGCGGGAGCGTCAGTGTCTATAGCTCGTAGTCCACCCTCGAACTTATACTAAAGACATTGACAGGTCCTTTCTTGCCGGCATCCTCCCACTCTCCCTCTCCCTTTCCTCGCGCCAGCTCCGTCTCGTCACCGCCCTCGGCACTGGGGTTCTGGTCGGGACAGCATTGATCGTGATCATACCCGAAGGCATCGAGACCTTGTACAATGCCCAAGGCAGCAGCCATAGTCACGCTGAGCGATCACTATCGTCCCTGGCAGGAAGAGGGACACCCAGCGTGTTCCCGGCTGCGTTGAAACACGACACACGGCGACGCAACGCTCTCCCTTGGGCACTGCAAGTCAGAGTACCCGCGGACCCAGACGAAGCCCTCCGCACAGGACCGGACGACAGTCACAGCGAAATAGGCGACATTTCCCACCTCAACCCACCGTCCTCCGACCCCGGCCACCAGGAAGGCATCCCCTTGAGCGAACAAGGCGACATCAACCAAGGCGGACACCCCGACGGCGACGACGCGATACATCCACACGCTCGCGCCCCTCACGCCTGGGTCGGCATTTCCCTGATCCTCGGCTTTGTGCTCATGTACCTCATCGACACTCTCCCTCGCCACGCCACCACCCCTTCCCAACCCCAACGTTTCCCCATCAGCCTAAACCAATTCAGCTTCAACCGCACCTCCTCCCTCCCTAACGATCCCGAGACCGCCGCAACGCCCACCCATAACACCTTCGCCACCTACCGCACCTCCTCCACCACGACCGTGGGTCTGGTCATCCACGCCGCAGCCGACGGCATCGCCCTCGGCGCGTCCTCCGCCTCCTCCCCGAGTTCCAAATCCAATTCAAATCTAAGCCTCATCATCTTCCTCGCCCTGATGATCCACAAAGCCCCTGCCGCCTTCGGCCTGACTTCCGTCCTACTCAAACAAGGCCTCAGCAAGCGCTCCGCTCGCGCCCACCTCATCATCTTCGCCCTCGCAGCGCCCGCCGGCGCTCTCTTGACGTGGCTCGCCGCACACCTCTTAGGCTACTCCTCGTCCTCTTCCGCCGCCGCCGCACTAGACGGCGTCAGCAAAGGAACCAGCACCGAGTTCGCCACCGGCGTCCTCTTGCTCTTCTCCGGCGGCACCTTCCTCTACGTCGCGATGCACACGATGCAAGAATCCTCCAGCGACCACCGTCATGACGACCACCATCACGCCACGGAGATGAACGGGAACGGGTACGCGGGTGTGCCGATGAACATGTACGATGAGACGGCGGGTACCGGCGCGTCCTCGTCCTCGCCGAAACGGACGCCGCCGAGATTGGTCGAGACGCTCGTGACGGTCGCGGGGATGTTGTTGCCGCTGTTGATGCAGTTTGGGCATGCGCATTGAATGGATTTTCCGGATTCTGGCACTTGGTAGGAGGTTTTTGCTTTGATGTAAAGCGGGAGTCATGTAGCCAGACATCTAAGCCCCAAACGAAACATAGATGAGAGCACTGAGTCGCATTTCCCGTCCTGCTTTCTGGGGGCTTTTGGAATGCCCTGGTGGATTTATTAACCCAACCATGGCGGTGGGGAGTTACATACTGACGATCTCTTCTCTGCCTTACTCCCACCTGCTCCATCTCGTTCTCCGGCTCCTCCCCCTTTTCTTTTTTTTTCCCAGAGGAAGGGAGAAACTTCTGACGCACTCTCACACACTCACACACTCACACACCTTTTTGACACAACCAAAAGAAGCGAGCGAGCGAGCGAACGAGTGCAACTCCTATGCTCGCTTCAAATACTTCGACGAGAATCAAGGGGAAAAAGGGCAAAACAGAAACGAAAACAAATCCATCTCCCCAGAACTCGGCCAATGTTTGTAGAAGTAGTGGTAATAATAACAATAGTAGTAGTAGTAGTAGTAAAAGTGAATCTATTCAAAGAGAAAAAAAGTGGAAACACCCCTCAGAGAAACAAGGATTGTACAGTCTAAGCCACCTCTCTCTCTTCTCTCCCCCCATCCTCTACTTCCCCCCTTCTCTGCTCCCACCCTCATCTCACTCTCCCATCCCCTGTCTCCCTCCACTTCTCTCGCTTCCATCCCTTCTCTTCCCTCCCCTCCCCTCTCCTCTCCCCGTGCCCAAAAATCGAACACCCTAAAGGATAGGGAAAACAACAAGAAGACGAAAGAAGAAAAAAAAAGAACAATCTGGGGGGGTATCTTGGGAGAACGTTCATCCGCATCTGTTCCTGACTGGGTCTGGGTTTAGCTGGCTGGCTTGGCTCTTTTTTTTTCGATCGAAACGAAAGGTACGAAAACACAAAGGGGCAGAAAACGGAGATGTAGTCAAGTTCGATAGAGAAGTGCGATGGGATGGGGAGGGGATCGTACAGACGAGTAGTGTGTGTGTGTGTGGTCTTGTGGGAAATGTTTTGAGAGAGAGGGAGCGGTCCAAAGAGTACATATGAGGAATAGGAGATGCTGATGCTGATGCTGATGATTGGCAATCTGCTGCCGCCGCCGCCGCTGCCCGCTGCCACCAAGAGGAAGATATTTTGCATTTGTATGTGTTATAACGCCACGTCCAGCACCAGACTGACATCCGACACCTGCGCGCCGGCCAGGTCCTCGAGCACGGGGATGAGGTCGAGGAGTTCGTTGTCGTGGGCGTCGGAGAACCAGCTGCTGATGGGGACGGCGTGCTGGGGGTGGAAGATGTAGCTGGTCGGGCTGTTGTCGATGATGATGGTCTCGCGCAGGTCGCGCCCCACCATGCTGAGGTCCTTGACGTAGTTGCCCTGGTGGTTGTAGCAGCTCTCGCGGAACAGGCGGTGGTGCACGACGTGGTGGATGTCGAGCTGGTCGAGCAGCGGGTCGCCGTACTTGGACACCGACGCCGTGAACACGACCACCTCGTAGATCTCGCCCATCCGTTTCAGGAAGGCGTCGACGCCCGGCCGTTTGATGACGTAGACGTTGTGATACTGCCCTTCGATCTCGACGGGGATGGTGAAGTCGGCTTGGTGGAGGATCTGGTGAGGAGTGAGCATTTGATGACACGGGAGGAGCACACGCATACGGACGTACCTTGAAACTGCTATGCACGAGCGTTTCGTCCAGATCGAGCACCAAGCACTTCCGCCCCTGAAATTCGGGCTTCAAGGTTGGTAGCAGCCAAGTCTGCTTTTCCGTGGACGAAGCGACGGACGTCTGCTGACTCGTACCCAGGACCGGACCGTCGCCGGCTTCCGGTTGCTGTGGCTGCTGCCGATCCGATTGTATTGGTGGAGGGGGTGGTAACTCCTGTTCTCGGCTCATCGCCTGTCCACTTCTCGAGTCATGACTCTCCCTCGGGACGTGCATCTCTTCCGCCACAGCAGCAGCACCGCCACCCACAGCCACAGCGGCCGCCTCGCCTGCCGTAAGGGGTACTGTGGGTCCCGGAGCCTCACCCATCTCGATGTCGGTGTCTTTCGCCATCTGCCCTTGTGTTCGGTCAGATATGGGGTCGTCTTCTTCGAGTGGTGGTACAACCGGGGTGGGTGCTTGGACGGAAAGTTGCGGATTCGCGATGGTGTTCTCCGCAGCAGACGTATCAAGGTGTGGCGGAACCTCTCCTGTTGTGGCGGGTGCCATCGTTGAGCTGTTCTCCTCCAGCGGCCTGGGTTCCGGGTTATGTATAGGTGGTGCGTTCGGAGAAAGGGTCGATTGACCGATCGAAGCGTCGCCGGACGCCGATTTCTCCGATTTCGGGACGGGCAAGATCGGCGCAGCAGTCGGTGGGGGCTCTTGGACGGGCAGTGCAGTCTTCTCGTCAATGACCTCCTTGGATTCCTCCGCGCCGGTCTCGGGTGCACTGGCGGTCGGCTGCTGGCGAGTCTGCGGAGGCTGCTGTGCTCTCATCGGCGCTTTGGGTGCTGGCTTCGGAGCCTGCGTCGTCTCCTGCATGCCGAGATCTTGATTATCGTCAGGTGCAGAGCAACAGCTGAGGAACGCGAGAAAGCCGCTCTTCTTCTTCGGTCTCTGCTGCGCGCCAGTTTGCGCGCTGGCCGCCGGATCCGACGCCGAAGCCTTCTCGTTACTCGCCGGGGCGGCGCGCTTGCTCCCGGTACTGGCGTCTCTTCGCCGGCCCGTCAGGCTTCGTCTCGATCCCTTGCCTATACTTTCCGCCTTCTCGTTCGCGATGTTTCCACCAACTCCAGTACCGGGGGCTTGCTGCCCGCTAGTCTGCCCGGCAACGCCAAGTGTTCCAGTCGGCGTACTTGCCATTTCCTGACCTCTACTCGACCCAGTCCTGCGAGCGCCGTCCCCATCGCCAGCCGAGGATGGTTCGTGTGAGGTGCGAGGATTTGGCGCTAAAGGTTGCGAGGATGTGGGCAGTCCTGGAGAAGACACATCAGCATTCGTCAATCGGTCGCGATCCGTACGTAGCGGCCAAAAGCGAGCGCTCCCTCGTCGCAGATGCCCGACCAGCCGTAATGCGCGCGCGACGGCGGTGATGACTTACCTTGCTCCGGCGCTCCTGTAGCGGGCTGGGGGGCCGACGAACTCATTTGATGGGCTCCAGGCCCAGCGAAGGGCATGCGCAGTGTAGCGAGCGAACTCTGTCGCGGAATGCCGAGAGCGATTGACGGCTTTCAGGGATCGCGGAGGTGGTGTTCTTCGCACGTGAGGTGGATGCAAAGAGTGCGACGAGGTTGTTGGTGCGGTGGGAAGGATGGAGGGAGGAGAGCGGATGGAAGTGTGGGGAACAGCGGTGGGCGAGGGTGGTGTAGGGCCGACCGAGGTGATGGTGGACCAGGAAGTGCGGGCGGTTGAGGTCGGTCGCAATTGCAGCACCGGACCGGATTGGTCTGTGTGTGTTGTAGTAGGTGTATTCGCAGAGTTACGAGAGGTCAGGTGAGGAGGCTTTGCGCACAGGGGGGGAGGAGGAGGAGGTGGTGGTGATGGAGGGTGGTGGTGGTGGATGCGCGGCGGTCACGATGAGGTCGGAGAAGTAGCAATAGGTACCTCGTGCTCCTAGCAGCAGCAGCAACAGCAGCCCGCCAAAGCAACGAGAGAAGTGTGGATATGGTGTGGCTTGCCCGCCGCCCAGCCTTCAATTTCCCCCATCCAATCACCGTTCGGTTCCCCCACCGATTTCGTCCATGCTTTATGATTAACCCTACAATACATACATATCAGGTCACAGGTGATGAATACCAAGTTACTAGGCACTGTGTAATATACCTATATGTAAAAAGATACTCTCTTCTTGTCATCAGGTATTGTGCGTATGATGATACGAAATTGCGATCTGCTTAGTAAAAGTGCGAATTGCGCTCATGTAATGATTGTTTTTGCATCCGAGCGGCTCAGCCGCCCGTACCGGCCGGGTGTCATACCAGATTTGCACTAGTCTCTTCTGATCGACGACAACGACAGGCTTTGACCAGGTCCACGGCCAGACGGCTGCGATCCGTCGTCTCCTCCGAGGCTACGACCGGAGCAGATGCAGTACTTACCTTATGTACCTAGGTATGTTCGCTGACATCGATTTTAGGAAAGAAAGAATCAGGAGATACAAAAGGAAATTCGAATGGGGATTAGATCGAGTCTGTCGGGCTCCTTGCTTTTACGGTCACTCTCCCACACTCACACCATCCGCGAAGTGGCGAGGCGGCGAGATGCCAATCTCGACCATCATTTCGAAACTGGCACTTTAGTGAGCACAGTATTGGCCCGCTCTGCAAGTGCGCTATCTATTATCCAACGCAAGGCACCGCTTTGCCGTCGACGATGATGATGAGCATGGCTGCCTTGAACCACCGAGCGCTCAGATTGCCACCGTCGACCACCACCAGGCCAGAGTGTCCGAAGACGCCCTCCTTCCTCACCCACGCAGCCATTCCACCTCCGGATACCGAGCGTCAGGCGGATGGCGCAAATCCCCCTCCGCCGCCCGCGCCCAGAACTCCCGCGAAGTCCGACTGACGACGTAGCCGGCCTCCTTGTCGGCTTTCTCCAGCGCACGGAAGAAACTCTGCGCCTCTGCTGCCAGCCCCAGGATCCGCAGACACCGGATAATGCGCGTGATGCGCTGATGGTTGTGGTCCCGCGCCGTGAGCCAACTGTCCGGCGCACGTCTGTCGAAGTTCGATGCTTTGCCTAGCGTTGCGTCGTCACCCGACGCTTCGAAGCCGTAGAATGCGCACCTGTCTCTCTCGTCAACATCAGTGCGGAATCTTCCCCTCCGAAAAGCGAGGGAAGTCGGGAAAGACGCACATTCTCACCCACGCGCGATGCAAACTCGCCCGCAGCTCGGGCCGGGCGAGAAAGGTGTCGCGCGTCTCCTTCGTGATGACGGGGGCGTCGGGGTTCACGGGCGATGCTTCCGGCAGCGGGAAGAGGTGTTGGATGTAGTCGTGGCGGTACTCGAGCGTGCGGTCGGTCCAGGTCAGGACGGATTCGAGGTCGGATTGTTTCTCGTGAGGGTCGAAGGGGGTTTCGAGGGCGGGGTCGTAGAAGCGGACGATGGCGGCCATGATTGTCGGATGCTTCGTGTGGAGGTGGTGCGGGTTTGGTGGGTTTTGGCGGATCGCTGCTGGTCGGCTTTGGGGGTGGTTGGTGGTAGTTGGACTGACACTGCAACGCGCAAATGATGCGAGGTGGCGAAAGTGAGTGGAGGCCAGTGTTCGTGTGTAGAGAGGGCGCTTCAAGCAGGTGAAGGCTGAACGGATTGATGGACGCCTCATTCACAAGGTAAATGGTGATGATTGCACACTTGTGTCTTCACCACTCGTCGTTAATATCGTGACCGTGACCGTGATGGCAAAAGTCGGCCCTAACGATTGTGGAAAGGGACCTATTCATTACAGGTCTGGTTGACGGAGGTGTCCGTATTGGCCTCAGGAAGGCGAGTCATGTGTGATTGTTCCAAGCAAGGATTCTATCGATCGACTACGAGCAGAAGAAGCAGGTGTACGTGTACGGGTATGTATGTATGTATGTATCATGATATCTTTGCCCACCTGCACATGAGAGAGACGCTGTCGGGATGTTCTCGGCCCGTTCCCGTGATCCGTGCCGCTCTACGTTCGGGACGGTCCGCTGAACAGGACGAGATGACGATGGTCGGCAGCAGCCCTCCGATGAAACGTAAACGCACCTCACTCCGTTTGAACATTGTCAAACGACGAAGACATATGATCACCTGATCCCCCCCACCAGCCTGAACGCAAGATCCATCACCACCCACAGCCATGTGGGACGACGAGGACAACAACCCTTACGGCTCTTTTACCCGCCGCGACTCCGAGACCTCCGACGTCCCCTCGCCAAACCGCCGTCCGTCTCTCCCAAGTCTACCATCTACAGTACAAGTCGAGGTGGTGTATATTTCGCTGATACCCTCCTAGAGTTCGCCCGCCCGTCCACCCCGCCATCAGGCCATTCTTCACCCGACCAACAGGCCCCTCACTTTGTATCGAGACCGTCCGATTTGAGCGACGAAGAGTTCGACGATGACCGACCAAGAGGTCGCCCCGTCCAGCCCAAGGAGGGAGGTTACGACAGCCGGATCGAGCAGATCCTCTACGAGCACCCTGATCTGGAGGTGCAGATCGTGAATGCTGGGAAGAACACCGAGGGCGGAGGCGGCTTCATCACATACACCATCCGCACCGGCGAGATCGAAGTGCGGCGGCGATACAGCGAGTTCGCGTCACTCCGGCAGACCCTGGTGAACCTCCATCCCACCCTCATCATCCCGCCTATACCGGAGAAGCACAGCATAGCCGATTACGCCGCCAAGCCGACCAAGGCGAAGGAGGATGTGGGGATCATCGAGCTGCGGCAGCGCATGCTGGCCACCTTCCTCAACCGCTGTCGCCGGATGCAGGAGGTCCGCGAGGACGGCGTGTGGTGGCGGTTCCTGGACCCGAATGTGAGCTGGGGCGAGGTGTTGCACTCGCACCCGGCCGTCAGCATCCCGAAGAACAACCTGAAAGCGCCTCCGCTCGACCCCGCGAACCCGACGCAGGCCCACTCATATCTCCCCATCCCGTCTCAAAGCGCGAAGCTTCGGTCCACGTCGACCTCTTCATCCGGTACGCCTGCCTCTCCGCCGCCGCAGTCGACGTTGCCCTCGGCCGCCTCACACACTCAGCCCCAGATCCAGTACGCTCGCTTTCCGTCCACCTCGGAAAACCTTGAAGAAGGCGACCTGGATCCGTATTTCTCCTCCTTCGAAGGCAGCTCGAAGGAGCTGGAGACGCTGCTGACCGGATCGATGGAGAAGGTCAATCAGCGGCTACTGCGCCACCTGTACAGCCTGGGCGACGATCTGATGGACCTGGGCGCTAGATATAATGCCTTCTCGCTGTCTGAGCAGTCGCAAAGTGTGGCGCACGCCATCGAAAAGACCGGCCAAGCGTGCGACTTCACTTACATCCAATCCCGGGATCTCTCCTCCGGTCTCAGCGCCGGTTTTGCCGAGCCGATGCGTGAGAGCGCGCAGTTCGCCGGCGTCGTGAGAAGTGTGCTGCGATACCGCGTCCTCAAGCGCGTGCAAGAGGAGATGACGCGCGACGAGCTGGAGCGGAAGAAGGCGAGCCTCGAGCAGCTCGAACGCAGCGAGGCCGAAGCCAAGCGCATCGAGCAGTACATGACGACGTCGGGCGTCCACAATCGCCCTTCGTCCACGCTGCCGCGACGCAGCGCCAGCACCGGCAGCAACCGCGAGCGACCCCCACCTCTCCGAGAAGAAGACAACGCCTCGGTCGACAGCGACTTCCCGCGCTCGTCGTCCGCCGGCGGGCCCCCGAGCGCCCAACAAGGCGCGCCGCAAAACCCTTCGGACCCCTTCGCCAGCCCCCCGGCCTCACCCTCGCACGGCGGCGGCCCATCCTCCTCCTCGCACCGGCGCGCCGGCAGCGGCGTCGCGACCAAGCTCTTCGGGCGCCTGAGCGGCTTCACGCACGCGATCCAGGGCGTCACGGACGCGGACCCGGAACGCGCGCGCCGCGACGCCCTCGGCAAGACGAAGGAGAGTCTGGGCCAGTTGGAGCAGGCGCTCGATGTGGCGCGGCGCGACGTCAAGGATGCTTCGGCCGGGGTGTTGAAGGATTTGAGGAGGTTTCAGGGGCAGAAGGAGGAGGATCTGAGGGGGTATATGGTGAGTTTTTTCCCTTTTCCTTTCCTCTCTTTACTTTCTCCTTCTTTTTTCTTTAGGGTGGGTTTTCAGTGTGCTGATCGGTTTCCGCCAGCTCAATTTCGCAAAGTGCCACGTCGAATGGTCGAAGCGGAGTCTGGAGGAATGGCAGAAGGCCAAGGGAGAGATCCACAAGATCGAGATACGGTGAAGCGGTCCGTTTTTCCAACGTGCCGTCACCGGGCCTTTGGTGTTGGTAGATTATCTTTCGTGCGATGACATGTAGTAATTGCGCCAAAGGGCCATGACACTCACCTACTTTTTCTTGTCTAAAGAGCACAATTCGAGTATTGTATCAATCTGAAGCTTCACTGGCGCTTGACAGGCCTGTGTAATTACTTTGTATGCTGTAGGTGGAAACCATCGTCAGGGAGGAAGGAGGTAAGAGGCCAGACGCGCTTTCATTTCATCGTGTAGCTGTGTAGTTCACGCTGTATTCGTCTCAGACTTTGCGTCCACGAACTTGCTGGTATACCGAATCGCAGAAGCCACAACGACTGCACGGAATACTGGAGCCGACTGGACTACCAAACATATCGATCCGTCTTGTTTGCATAAGGTATCCAAAAGGCCTATCCGTCCAACACATATACACATATCCTACGATATCTACACCACATCATCGCTAATACAAAAACATCATATCACATCGACAACCCCCATAAAGGTCAAAACGCCACGCTGAAAACTTTCATGACACCCACCCACCCAACGCGCCTCACCCCGTTCTCGGCGGCGCCCGGTAGATACTTCCACTCGAATGCCTCAACGACCTCGGCGTCCTAGG
>Ga0058704_10000997_pt1 | contig 13583 bp, 12 predicted proteins | sample AgamicMgSfe_FD_71363 | JGI IMG/M metagenome (GOLD analysis project Ga0058704, IMG submission 71363) | Agave microbial communities from Guanajuato, Mexico - Mg.Sf.e | ecosystem: Host-associated > Plants > Phyllosphere > Phylloplane/Leaf | place: Guanajuato, Mexico | collected 2012-05-30
GCTTGAGGAGGTAGAGCAAGGAAACAAGCGCGATGGGTGCGGCGATGAGGGAGCGATGGGTGGGGGCGCAGCGATGTGTGTTGCATTCAAGGTCCAACGGATGGGCTCTGGTGACTGCTTGAAGTCGCCGTGTATGATACTTCCGCATCACAATCCGCTAGGCAAGCGATGAGCTACGTGACGCATGTATCTCATTAGCGAACGCGATACCGTTCATGAAGTACAAGGCAACTTCCTGTACATGCAGTACTTTCCTCGATATCCAGTGAACTACTCTCCGCGCGGTGACTTGACTTAGGACTCCCTGGCAGTCCTATGCTCGTTACACGCCGGAGAAGGTCCTCAGCCGACGATCTCGTATGTATGTACAGTGCAGTGAATAAAGATACAACGAAACCCGAGGACGAAAGAGCTGACACTGAACGGAGAGGGCTTGGTCGATAATTTCGATATTCACGAAGCGGACGGACATCGCCACGCCACAGCTGATAGTATTGATATCGGATTTCAGCCGCACTGCTCTCATAAGAGCTTAGATTTCTCTATACTATCGCTATGTTATTAGATGTATCAGCACGTTTTACGAGCACAAAAAGCTCGAACCGAGTAGACCGCCTCTCCGACAATGTTCGCCCCAAAACACCATGCTTGAACGCTCCCAAAAACTACCGACGAGCATGCGGCGATGATGCCACACATCCTCCATTTCGCCCCGCTCGGCATATCGCACGCGAAGGTCCTACGTCGCCGCATCATGAATCCGCACCCCCTCGACCAAGTCCGGGTGCTCAGCCGCGAAGGCTTTGCCGAGACTCCAGTGATCGAGATTCCTCAAGTGCATTTCGAAAAGCGGGTTCATCTTGTAGGCCGGTGCTCCATCCGTCGCCGACAGTCCCGTGGGGATGAGGACTTGATCGGCCGGATAAGGCCAGTTCACGCTGAACCCAGTCTTGAATGTCGTCGTGTATGGCGTGAAGAAGTCGTTGGGGCTGGGGCCTGTTGACAAGACGCGCCGCATGCTGGGCCTAGTGCGTAGTTAGCGACCTTGTTTACTAAGATCATCGATTGGCTTCACACTGCTTCACGAATGCTCAAAGGATGGTATGCACTCACCATGCGATAATGTCGGTCCTTCTGGCGTGGGCACATTCGAGCTGCTCTGGAAGAGGCCTTATCCATTCCGGTAGCCTTGCGTAACGCTCCTCGCAAGGACAGATCCACCACCGCATCAAGAGAAACGTGATGTAATAGACCGCAACATTCTCCGGTACCGTTTTGATGTCGCGGAGTTCGACGCGCATGTTGACGAGCAAGGCCGATAGCGGATGAAGGTTCTGCAGATGCACAGGATTCGGATCGTAGAAAGGCGTGAGACTCGGGTACTCTGGCCCGATGACCTCCTCCATAGAGACACCCGCTGCTAGCTCTTGACGTGCCTCGTCAATGAAGTCGAGAAGAAGGCCGTCTAAGGGGCAAGAGGGTCGCGTATTGGTCGGTAAGCTGGGGTAAAGAGGCTGCAGTGCGGGAGGTGCACCGCCTTTCACCGTCGCAGTGTGGCCGTTTAGCGAGCCTTTACCGTGCTGCGTAGACCCAAGTAGGAAATTCAGCCCCAATCGCTCGCCGTTATTCTGATGACTTGCTTGAGGCTGATGATGATTGTTGTGTGACGGTAGACCGCCCAAATGCTGAGACCGGTCAAGATACTGCTGGCGTTGCTGCTGCTCCAGGCTTGGGGACCATGTTTTCGGCGTGTCTTCTCCAGCATGATGTACAGCCAACGTTGAATCTGCCGGACTGGCGTGGGTCGACGGGTGCGGTGATCGAAGGTCAGGGTGTAAGTGCTGCTGCTGCTCGTAGGCTTGTGCACCGTCCGTGACAGCAGCGTGCAGAGGCGAGTGGTGATGTTGCGGAGGCAACAGTGGCGTCTGCTGCGCGATCAAGGACGCGAGCTCTGCATCGCCTTCATTAAGCCAATTGGGATTTATAAAGTCGTCAAACATGAACTCACCATTCAGCCTGGGATTGCCCGTCCCGACGATCTCAGCAACTTGAGTGAGTCTACCTTTCAGCTGCTCGCATTCGGCCAAGGCTCGATCCCGCTCCGCTATCGCTCGCTGTAGTTCTTGGTAGGGTTGTTGGCTTTCAAGCTCTCTGATCCTCCGCTCCAGGCTCTCGATGGTATTGCGCGTACGCTCCCTGATGGCACGCTGTGCTTCGCGGTCGTTGGCTCGCTTCTTCGCGAGCTGCTCGGGTGTCAAGTTGGCGACCCCCCTGCTCCCCGGTGCGCCTGACGCCTTGCGCTTCCGACTGTTTAACGCCGCGCCATCGTGGGCGGGCGATGGTTGTGAGAGGGCAGCGGCAGCGGTCGCCTGAACTTGCCGGCCGTAGCCGTAGTCGGCATGTTCAATCGGACCGTAGAGGCTAGCAGGAGGCCCTCCTGGGACGGTGGTGGGTGGGTTCATGGTCCAGATGCGGACGGAGGGAGCACCGGTGAGCGTGAGTCGTCAAAAGCTGAATCGCGAACGGGTAAGAGTCAAGAGGACAAGGGGCTTGACTCTTGAGGTTGGAGGAAATTCGGGGAAGCGGGGTGCAGGTTGACCCTTGGCTTGGCAGACAAATACATACGCACGTGACATTGAACATGTACGGCACCAAAACCGTCTGCCTCCATACTTTCACCCTCTCTGAGCCGAGTGAGCATAGTTGTCGGGACATACGAGACAGACAGCGTCGGAAGTGGGTATACGGAACTTACATCCATACAATCCCTGAATCAAGTGATGGAAGGCCTGGTACCGGTGTCCAAAGTGTCCTGAGACAATCAATCACTTACGACTAGGAAGTCAGGACCAACACTACCTGTTGTTTTGCGATTCACTGCATGCCATGGTAGCATGATCTGGAGGTAAAGCGTACAAAGACAACTTCTCCTGTTCCTCCCTGCTTCTCCTCGCTTTCTCACTTCCACTTCGTCTTTGGCGTCGAAGCAAATCTGCGCTCGGTGGCAATGAATAGCCTGACCCTGATAAGCAGTATCGGCCGGAAAGATTGACGTTCGCATTGTGATAGCCAATTCTTTCTAAGCATCCCCACAGGCGTGCTGACCTCGTAAGCTGTACGAATACCGTGTGTCCAAGGGGAGGTTCTGCCCATGTGCTCTCTCACACAGGTACTCGGAGAGGCATGGTCATGGGTATAAATATGGCGTCCTTCGACCGAATCTCGCGACATAGCATGCTGTTGAGCGCAAGCCCCTTTGTCATCTCGTGCAGTGTAGATGTGTGATGTAGTAAGTGACGGTACGACTACTCTTGCACCCTTCAATCCTTGATTTTCATAGCCACTTGGATGCAGCGTTGGGTATCAATCTCCTCATCAACTCCACCGTCTTCTCCTGCCCAGCCATCTTTGCATCCCTCATCTCCGCGTGTTCCTTGAGCGTCGTGTCCACTCTTCTCTGGCCGTTGCTGTGAACAACCGTGAAATCTTCAATCTCTTCACCCGCCATCACTTCCTCCACAGGCCCGATCTTGCAGTACTTCCCCACCGCGGCGCCCCTCCCCACTCTTGCTTTGACGTCGACCGTCGTGCCGTCGTCGATAGAATGAGCTTCTACCACAGCCCCGGTCTCAACATTGACACCTTCGCCGAGTACGATCGCTCGGTCTTCGTTTGATGTTTCTGTTTCCCCAGACAAGCCTACCACGGCACGCTCGGAGATGGAGGTGTTCCTGCCGATGACGATCCTGCAAGCCTCTGCTCTGAGCTCGGCGTAAGGATGGATCACGACATTCTCGCCGATTTCGACCGTATATGAGCCGCTGATGCGCGCCTTATCCGCAATGATGGCCGTAGGGTGGATCTGGCAAGGCGTCTTCACGACGGGCAGTGTGCTTGCAGGCTGAGGCCGCCTCGTTACAGATGCCGGCTTGGAGGTCATGAGGAAGCATGCTTGATCCGATCCTCATGAGAAGGACGATGGTGCAGGAGCAACCCTCACGACCCTGAATTGGGCTTTAGTGATTCTGCGCTAGTGCGCGTCGACACGTGACTGCTTGCTCCCACCCACAGCGACATCTCACGAACATGCATGCGATTATCAACTCCAACATTCTTGGCGCAGAACGCCATGAGGGTGCCAACCATGATTCTATGAGTTTCGCGAGGGGCTGAGCGTGAAGTGGTGAAGCTGTCTATATCCTGGCGCAAAGCTCTGCCATACTTTACTGTACCCGCCACACGTCTCGACTATTGTGTCGTTCCCCTATCATCATACCTAGATGGGAAGCGCCCTCCGTCAACGACGGACACCGATTGCTGGTTAGATTCGATATCGCTGGCATCGTGCGGCTTCTCTGACCTATCTGCCGCGCCTTCAAGTGCGTCAAAGCCATCGTCTCCCGAGCATCAAAACGCGCCTCGCAGCCTCAATGGCGCACCAGAATGTCCTGTCAAGTCTCTCCGCCAGGAAGCCGCGGAATACAAAATTCTTTCATCTGGTGTCCATGGAAACAGCCCTGAATGACCAGACCTTTGGCAAAGTGCAACCCTCAGTCCCAGTCACCGCTCTTTTGTGTCCTACCCAAAGAGCTCCGCGATCTGATCTTTGCATTCGCCACTGCACCGTACGAGGACAACGACAAAAAGTACGCCAATACCGCATACTTCTGCCGATCGGGCCATACTGCGTGCCATCGCATATGCACCGACCTCCTCCTGACATGCCGGCGAATATGGCTGGAGGCGAACGCGCTGCCAATGAAACAAGCAGAGCACACATTCTGGTTTCAACGTGGACCCTATGATCGGTTCGATGAAGAAAACTGGTCAAGCAATATAATTTACGAGCGCATGCGCTACAGCTCCTTTCTGTGCGATCTCACCACGCTCAATGTCCGTAAGGTGTCCCACATCCACCTTTTCCTACAGATGCACAAGACCGAGGACGTGCCCAACGGCTTCCTGGCGCGGATGCTCCCTCGCAGATTCGATCCAGAAGTCCGACCGGATGTGTTCCACGTTACCATCAGGCACTCGGACTGGCGAGATTGGGAGCGCGACGACCCCTCGATATGAACCACAGCTGGGTTCAATATATTCTCGACTCGGCTGAGCTGCGTGGCTGTGTTATGTTCAGGCTCGAGCTCGAGACCCTTCGAAGCAAAAAAGATCAATTAGACTCGATTGTGGAGCGTCTACAACGTTTAGAAGGGAAATCGTGGCTTCAGAATCGGGAGATTAACGCTGCTTCACCAAGTCTGAATGGTACCGCTTCAAAATCGGTAATGAAAGATGGACCAAATGTCTGGCATTGGACAGGACCCGCGAACATAAACGGCGAAGACCGCAAGGTATACAGCGGCTTGGAAAGGCTGCACTACCATGTCGTTGTGCTCAACTGGCGCTCAGTGAAGTGCGACTGGGACCCAAACGATCGAACGGCAGTGAGCCAGCCAAATGCTGGTTCTTCGGTCCCAACTCGTGGTGATAGCCCTACAATACCACAGGCAATTCCCGAGCGCCGCCAAATGATGACACGCGATCGCGACCTTTCTGAGGCAGATTATGCTTGGGGTACGACCTTGGGTCAGGCGAACGGGGTTGACCTGAAGACGCTTGCAAACGCAGAGGCGAGGAGGCTTGAGGTGCTGTGGGAAGCAGAAGGTTCTTTACTAAAGATTGATAAATGAGACGGATCAGGATGCGAAGAAGCAAAAGCGTGTGTAAGGAATGTGGTGCAATAGGCGGCAAAGGACTTCACTCCATCTGCTCCGGGGACGACCTTGATGTAGAGCCAAGATTGATGCCGCATCAAAGCATGATTTCCGCATAGTGACATACGCGTATACCTATGTAGGTACTGAGACGTTTGTACGTTTCACTTCCCTACATAAAAGTACTTAGCCAGCATCCTCCGTCTTTACGTCCTGAGGTTTGTGGGGACGAGTTCCGCCTTCCTGCTCCCTCGAAGAACGGGACTCACTATGATCAAACGAGCGAGATCCGCACTCGCATACCCGTAGTCAAGCAAGTTCATCATTCCAGACCTCACGCACTGCATCACCCGTACTCCAACAGTGATGGCGCTCACAAACCCTTCACCCGAAGAAGCACTGCAACTGTTCAGGGACATCGAACACCACTTTCCATCTCATCTCGGTGACGACAAATGGTACATACTCACAGTAAGTCTTCACATCGCAAAACAAGACCAACCTCACACCGTCACACGCGACTGACCCGAACCTTCCTCGAAAGATTGCCTCTCTAACCGGAGGCGGCCACCCAGGCTTCGCCGGCCAACTCTACCAAGCTCTCATCGCCAAACCGCAATACAGCACGCCGGCGCAACGACAAGCGCTGATGCGGCGATTGCGCGAAGCGCTGGTCAAACTCGTTTCCGTCATCGGCGTCCCGAAACCGATCGAGGCGATTTTCAGCATTGGTGAGGTCGAGAGAGAGGAGGACAAGGATTATTCCTTTTCACGGTGATTTGACTGCATTGCTCGTTGGGATTTAGGTTTCGAGCTGACCTCGTTGGATGTTCAGGGAGCACTGGCAGTCCGGAGGAGAAAATCAGAAACGTGGTAAGGATTGGCTTTCGACGCTGTATAGACATAACGACACCCGGACGGCGGAACTCATGGCTGCGCACAAGGATATCAGTACGTCCCACACCTACGATCGATCCACAGCCACTTCACACTACTTTCCATCTCAGGACGCCATCTAACCATGGAAACTGATACCAGCAAACAGGATGGCTCTCGATCGAAATCACCTACGGCCTGTACCTCTCCGACCACAGCATCCTGGACGGCGTCGAGACCGAGCTCGTCGTGCTGTCCGGCATCATGATCCAGAACCTGCGGCTCGAAACGGGCTGGCATCTGCGTGGGACGAGGCGTATCGGCGTCAGTTTCGATGATGTCGAGCTCATTCAGCAATGTGTATGTCTCTTGCGGCTTTCTGGTGGCGATTGAGATTCGAACCTTTCGCTGACGAGTTTGTTGTGAATGCAGATTGAAAAGGTTGCGGCTTTCTGTGGGTTGCAACTCACGAGAGTCCCGAGGGTTAAGGACATTGAGCATGAGGTGGACGAGTCCACGTGACGTAGCGTTTGTCTCTTTAGCGAGAGGATTCACGGCTGGGTGAACCCGTTACTCCTTTACTGCCTTTATGCCTCGCTCACGTATGGAGCATGAGCTAAGATTAATTGCATTTGCATGTCTGCCTTTCGCTTGCCCGACCGTATGGGTATCTAGCTGTCCCAAACCACACCAGTTTGCCTTTCACATCGTCGTGAACAAAGGTCCCGTGGCCCATGCATTCCCATAACCGTGTCAAACCAGCGTCCTTCACGAGTCATCAACTCGTCCCCTCGCCCTGCGCCTCGTCCCCCTTCCTACCGTCCTCGCCATCCTCGTCATTCTTCTCTCCCGCCATCTGCCAATCGCTCGACCGTCGGCTCAGCGCACCGCTAGCGCTCGGATGCCTCAGACCCGGACTCGCCAATGGACTGCCGATGCTGCCGGGAATGCTGTCATTTCTCCCATGACCCAAAGCGCCCGAGCGAACACTACCTTCGTAGTTCTTCACACTGCTGACGTCCATACTCTTGGCGTCGTTGATGGACCTGGCATCATACTGCGAACGCGCGTCGAGGTTTGTGATACTACGCAAACTCTTGGCGTCCGTCGGATCTTTTGGTCTGTGAGAAGCGGCGTAGTAACTGTTGCGGTCACTGGCCAGAGTGGGCGCCGCGACACCCTGGCTGCTGTAGATGCTTGCCCTTTCTGCCGACGCCAGCCCGCCTATCGAAGGCCTGCTCTGTGCGGCAGAGTACAAGCCTCCGCCGCCTGTGTTCGTATCCGCGTTACCTGACAGTACGCTCAGCGGTAACGATTCCCGACTTCCACCCCAGGTCGAACTGGGTGGGATTGCGCGCACTGACGCATCTGTGTCCATGCTTCTCCTCCTGCGTTTCGACGAAGACGCCAGCGTGAGGACACTCGCGTCATCCGTGAGAAGGTTGTTCGCCGTGGCGGAATTGTAAGTGTTGGGGTTGGCCTCGGTTATATATCGCGGAATCGCCGAAGCAGGCAACGTGGATTGTGCAGGCGGACTCGCGTACTGATGGCTATTGGTCGGGTATTGGTGGCTGAACATGACCGGATTGTGATTGTTTTGGTGAGTCGATTGCTGACCTAAGTGCAGAGTAATGGCAGGCGACTGCGACTGAATGGTCGTGAGGGTTGTCGTAAGCGAGTGGTCGCTCTGATTCGGGGAGCTGAAAGTGCTGCCCGCACCTGCGCCATCGTTGGTGCTCAGCATGCCGGTTGCCGTGGTCGCGGCCTTGCTCTGCCCAGCATCACTGTGTATCGTCTCCGGCTTCGTGGCCACAGTTGGTGCGCCACTCCGATTGCCGTTGCTCACACCCTCCCTCTCATGCAGCGCACTTTCGGTAATCGAGCTGTAGCTGCTGTTGTCGCGCGGTCTTGACGTCGGGACGGAGAAGGAGAGCTGACCGTTGACTGAGCTGTTCTGCGAGTACTCGTGGTCGCGCAAAGGCCCTGCTGCTGGGTAAGGGTTGTTTTTGATCGTGCCACTGTAAGTGTTGCTCTTCTTGTGCTTGGAAGTAGTGAGTGGTATGGCCCCCTTTTTGCCCCCATTCTGCTGGTCGATGCCTTTGAAGTTGGTCAGCTTCTTGACCCAATTCGCGAACGGTTTTCGCTTGGCCGGTCGCTCTGCGTCAGACACGTTAGCTGTGTTCGGGATACTCAACGACCACAATCCGTCGCGTCTTTACGAGCAGGAAGATTGCCCTCCATGCCAGAAAGTGGACGGATGTACCTTGCGGTCTCGTAGCAACATCGGCGGTCGACATGCTTGCGAGCCTAGCTCAGCCTGCCCAATGAGATGCCCGGGACGACCAATCGCAGCAAGAAGAGGGGTTCGAAAGATCGTGGTGCGTTGCCGTTGCCTTGCTGGTTCGTATCGGAGGTTATATGTACTTGTATGTTTCGGTGCTGCTTAATCTACCGCGGTGTAGTAGTGACGCAGCCATCCAGCCATCCAGCCACAGGGGATACCTTATGTGGCGAGTGCAAGGTCCTTTCAGTGCAGGTGATCTCGAACTCCTACAAGGGAGATTCTAAATTGATCTTCGTGATCAGTGAAAAGGAACAAGTGGTCTGGATGTCGTGAGAGGAACGTCGTCCGAGCATTCACATCGCAGCAATCATTTCAGGTCGGGAGTACATGTAGTGTCAAGCTTCAAGTCACGAGACATGAGAACATACATGTACCTTATGGAGCACGGCTCGGCGCCAAGCGGGACATTGTATGCCCGATCCCGAGATTCCGCCGCAATCTGCTCCGAATGGGGACCGCACCATTCCTACGTGCTACCACCACCTAACTACGAGCTTCATCAGACATCTTTCATGTTCCGTGAGCCTACCGATCGATTGGGTGCCGGCGAGCTTCTGCTCTCGGTCGTTGCTCTCAATGCCCGGATCACGAGCGCGAGACAGTGAGGAGGAAATGCCTTGGTTGCCACCATGAGGCTCTGGTCATCCCGACCCTCGTATACTGCCATCTAAACCTGGACGATGTCACGAATCTTGCCTCTCGATCAGGACGCTGTCTCTCAGATCCACTCCTCGAAGCACATCACCAGCTTGCAAGGCGTCGTCTTCGCCTTGCTCGAGAATAGTCTTGATGCCGATTCCACCAAGGTGGATATCGACGTCGACTTCCGCCGTGGCAACTGCACCATCGAAGATAATGGATCGGGCATTCTAGCTAGCGAATTCCAAGAGGATGGTGGGTTAGGAAGGCTCTACCATACGTCCAAGCGCTGCCCTTCGGTCACGGATGAACTACATGGTAGCACTGGCACGTATCTGGCCTCTCTCGCCGCACTCTCGTTATTGAGCATCACCTCTTGTCATACAAACGCTAGGGAGCACGCTACGATGACGCTGCACAACGGCAGAGTGATTGCACGGCAGACAACTTCACCTTCGTCTCGTGACGTTCTGATGTCATCCGATCACGGCACGCAAGTCATCGTCCGAGATCTCTTCGGCAATATGCCCGTTCGCGTGAAGCAACGGGCATTATCCGAGGATTCTGGCTTTGACCATCTCAAAGCGTGGCAGGAGCTCAAGCGAGGCATTGCCGCACTCTTGCTTGCGTGGCCGAATCCCTGTGCTGTGAGGTTGAGGGATTTGGAGATGGCGGAAAGAGCCGTGACGCTGTCAGGGCATCCCCCATCTCTTTCCACGGCCCTTACCGAGAAGAGCCTGAATCGGCTCGAGGGCAGAACGTCCAAGTCCGATATCCGGGACGCTCTTCCTATCCTCTTTAAGGCCGGCATTGCCGCGCCCGAGTCCAGGCAAAGGTGGGTACCGGTATCAGCTTCGACAGCCAGCATCTCTGTGAAAGGCGCTATCTGTCAAGATGCCGCACCCACGAAACAATGTCAGTTCATGAGCCTCGGCATACACCCGTGCTCCGGCGAGAGTGGACACAATGAACTCTACGATGTGGTAAATAGAACCATTGCCAACAGCAGCTTCGGGTTCACTGCACAAGACGACATGGAAAATGCCGAAAAGGATCGACGCAAGAGTGATTTGCGCTTCAAAGGCGATGGGTACACCCAGAAGCAGTTGCAAGGTAGAAAAGGCGTGGACAGATGGCCAATGTTCGTCTTCAAGTTACGCTTGCAGCGCAGTGCCGAACAGCAGTCACTGGTGCACGGTCCAAGTGAAGCAGGTCTCAAGACCATCGTCGACGTGCTCGAGGCTACTGTCACGCAGTGGCTCGCGGCAAACCACTTACGCCCGCACAAACGCCGAGCTCGAAATAACAAAGCGCAATCGTCTCCAGCTGTCGCAAAGTCTGCTCAAGGAATTAGCTCAGCTATGCTGAGCCCTCTGAAGATTCAAAATCCAGCCGAGCTGCTCAGACGCCCAGCTACTGTGGAAAGCGAGCCGATGGTTAAGAAGCAGAAATCGACAGAGCTGTCCCATAGGCCAGAGTCACAGGGCGAGAGAGTCTTTCCGTATAGCCCTGGTGAGCGTGTAAGCTCGTTCAGTCGCATCAAGACTGCCAAGGGGTTGTTTTACGATGAGCTTTGGCCAATCCGGAAACCTAGAAGCGCGCCTGCGCCCTCTCCAAAGGCTGGTTCGCTGCCAGCGCCACTTGCGAGGAGCAATGCTATCCATATCCCACCTCTCGAGGCTGGTGCGTTGAGTTCAGAGACACCATCGATACCAAAGTCCGACAGGGTTCCGCCACTCCGGCTGTTAGCGGCAAGCAGACGCTACCAGGAAGATGCACGACTTCAGTCCAGTGATGACTATGGTAGCGTTGATGAGGGAGCATTGCTCGGTATCGGTGAGCATGCCGAAAGTCATGCTTGCAGTACGGATCAAAGATCTCCCCTCGCGCACGCAAGGCATGAAAGTACTACCACAACCGCCGACAATGCACCCGCCAATAATGCGGTCGTGAAATGGACAGATCCGGCGACAAAGCGAACCTTCAGAGTCAACTCACGCACCGGCATTGTGCTGCCGGTGGAGTCGCGAACAGAACGTCGCGAGGATGAAAGCACTGAGCAGATCAGACAATGTGCTGCAATAAACACCTCTATATCTCAAAGTGGCATGCCGCTCAGTCTGTCACGGCGCGCCAACGGGATTGTCACGCCAATCACTGACGGAGGGTGGTTGCCTGAATTCCTCAAAGAGTGGGACAACCCTGTGTTTAAGCGACAGGATGAGGAACCTGTTCCCGTGGCGTTGTTCAATGGACCAGGTTTTCCAGCTGCAACAACAGGCAAACACCGCTTGACCGAACAAGACCTTCTACAAAGCTTTGAGCAGGCAGGTGTGACCGGGTCGAGTAAGCTGTCCAAAGCAGCATTGCGGGGTGCCACTGTCATCAGGCAGGTTGACAACAAATTCATTCTATGCAAGATGTCTACTTGTGACCGCGAAGACGCTGGGGGAGTTCTTGTCTTGGTGGATCAGCACGCCGCTTCCGAGCGTGTCATGTTGGAAAAGCTCCTTCAGGAGCTCTGCTCGCCGCCACACCCTCAGATTCCTGCAGCAGCTCCCACCTCAACTCTTCGCAACTACTCCTCTGCTGTCAAAACGACGGTGATCGAGCGGCCTTTGCAGTTTGAGATCTCGGCCGCAGAGTATGACTTGTTCGGCCAACACGCCGAGCAGTTTGCACGATGGGGCATATTATTCGACCGTAGTGAGCGCGTGAAGGGGCCGACAGCACCTCAATACAAACAGCCCGAGCTTGAGCGCAGAATATCAGTCAAAACCCTCCCTCCCGGTATCGCCGAGCGCTGCACGCATTTTCCGAACCTCCTGGTCGACCTCCTCCGATCGGAAATCTGGTCTCTCGCCGAGTCTTCAGCCCGTACTACATCTAAACGAACTGTCAGAGAGACAGTCGACGGCGATGATGGAAATACCGCACAGCACCAACACACCTGGCTCAAGCACATCGGTTCCTGTCCCAAAGGGATCCTCGACATGCTCAACTCGCGCGCCTGCCGGTCGGCCATCATGTTCAACGACGTCCTCTCCCTCCCGGAGTGCGAGACGCTGCTGGCTGATTTGAGCGGGTGTGCGTTCCCGTTTATGTGTGCGCATGGGAGGGTGAGTATGGTTCCTCTGATTGAGATTGGGCTTGGTGCTGGCGATGGAAGGGTAGGAGGAGGACCGTTTGCTGGTGCGGCGGCATCGAGGAAAGTGGACGGGGAAGAGGATCAGGGGTTCAAGGCTGCGTTCCGGCGGTGGCGGAGGGATATGTAGTGAATAAGATACATAAATCTCCCTGCACACCCATCCAATCGATCGCCCCTCGCAAGTGCTTGTAACGAGCTACTTTCAGCAACATCACCATCACACCTCAACTCTCGCCATCTTATCAGGAACGACCCATCTGGCCCTCCACCATCAAGTCGACCCTCCTCCCACCTCTGACTCCTACCACCCCCTTCCGTCTCCGTACCAAAGCTTCCTCGTCGCGTTCCCGCACCCTCTACGCAAAGCCCTGCGCGATCCCAGACTTTAGAAACCTGTAGCCTCGAACGTTCACGAACCCTCATTCCTCCCGCAAATGACTTCGTCGAGTACATATCCTCGCTATGCAATAGCAAGCGGTGAAGTCAGCCCGAGTGAATCTCGCATGCTCAGTACCGCGCTTGGCGAAGAGACTTCTCGGTGGCGGTTCCTTCGGTGCAGAAGCGAGGAGTGGACTGTACATGTTGCAGTAGTGTGACTACTATTTCTGAGCAGCCGATGCGGAATCGGGGTGGAGGCAGAATGTGAATCACTTTTTGTCGAGCGATCGGGTTTCGCGTATGCTGCCCGTTTGGGAAGGAGCAAAACATCCACGAAGCCGACTCCACCTTTCAAAATCGACAGAAGATGAGGACAGGAGAAAGCCATGATCTCCAAACCATCCTTCTCCCCCACTCGTCCTTCACCAATCCGCCCACGAACATCCATCGCCACTTACAACCTCCATCACAACCCCCTCCCACC
>Ga0058704_10000998_pt1 | contig 13572 bp, 12 predicted proteins | sample AgamicMgSfe_FD_71363 | JGI IMG/M metagenome (GOLD analysis project Ga0058704, IMG submission 71363) | Agave microbial communities from Guanajuato, Mexico - Mg.Sf.e | ecosystem: Host-associated > Plants > Phyllosphere > Phylloplane/Leaf | place: Guanajuato, Mexico | collected 2012-05-30
CAGCGGCGGCCAGAAGCCCATCAGGCGATCAGGATCGAGGACCACAACCAGGAAACCTTGAGAGTAACGGTACGTGGGTAGTGAGGATTAATCACTTTGATTCGACGGCGGTCGGACTCCTATCATGCAACCATTTAGAGACTTAAAAGCCGAGATCTCAGGTATCACACACTCGACACAGACCAAAACCACAACGAGTAAATTCTCGATCCATTCTCATACATCCACTACATCACAACTTGAGCTGCTCAATATACTGCATAGCAACCTTGACACCCTCATCCACACTCTCAACCTTGGTGCCCTGGCCCAGACTCGTCGCCCCCTTTCCGCCAGCCTTGCCACCAACCACACCAGCGACCTCGCTCGACCACTTGACAGCATCAGCGCCCTTTCCACGAGCTTCCTCGCTGACGTAACAGCCGTGGACGACTTTGCCGTCAGTAGCGGCGTCGGCGGCGAAGAGGTAAACGGTCTTGTCCTTGTGTGTGCCCTTCTTTGGATCGGAGATTGTCTTAATGGCTTCGGAAATGGCTTTGGAGTTGGCGGACATGTCCTTGACGTGGATGACCGCGGAAGAGGCGGAAGCGTTCTTGGTGAAGTATTCGCTGATTGAGTCGAGGACCTTCTTGTTCTCGGCTTTGAGCTGGGCTTTTTGGTGGGTCAGGTTGTCCTGCGATTTGTTAGCATGCTTGAATTTGGAGAAGATAGACGAATGCTTACTTTGACAATCTTCTCGAACCTCTCGCGCAGCTCGGTCTTGGTGATGGCGCTGATTTCGAGCTGGTTGAGTTGTACTTGCGTCTGCTTGCATTGCGCGTCCTTGTCTGCGGAGTATGCCATCTTCTCCAGTCTAGAGATGTTCTCAGAGAACTCGTCAGCCACTCTTTGCACATCGTAAGCAGCCTGACCAGTGACTGCAATGATACGTCGAATGCCCTTGGCGATACCACTCTCCTCGAGAATGACAAGATCCTTGATCTCACCGGTGTTCTTGACGTGTGTACCACCACAGAACTCCACGCTGACGTTGCGCCACTCTGGGTTGTTGACGTTCTCAAGCAGCTCCTCGACTGGCACGCCAACACTGACGACTCTTACAGGATCAGGGTATGTCTCACCGAAGACGGCGCGGACACCGGCGATCTCCCGAGCAGTGGCAAGCGACACATCTTGTGCATACACGACGCTGTTCTGACGGATGTACGAAGTACTCTTGTCCTCGACGGCAGCAAGCTCCTTATCATTCAGACCAGCCTTGTAGCTGAAATCGAAACGCAGCTTCTCGACCGCAACGAGAGATCCTCTTTGGTTGATCTCGTCACCGAGCACCTCACGCAGAGCAAAGTTAAGGATATGTGTACCAGTGTGGTTGTTGCGGATCGGATGTCTTCGGAGCTCGTCGTATTCGCAGAGGACTCTGTCGCCAGTGCTGAAAGCGCCTTCTGTAATGACACCAGTGTGGAGAACGTAACCTGCGTAGACCTGAACGTTGTAGACGTCCAATGTAGCAACTCCGTCAATGACGATCTTGCCAGTATCATTCTCTTGACCACCCTGCTCCGCGTAAAAGTTGGTCTTGTCAAGGAGAACACCGATCTGCTCTCCTTGTGTGACATCCTTGGTGCTCTGCAAGAACTCTTTGTTGTGGTAAATGGCCTTGATGGTTGCGTGAATGTCGTCGCGGCCGAATTTGGGGCTGTCGTCTGTCTTTGGCACACCCTCCATCTTGTCGAGCTTGCCAAGATCGTGCACATCCAGCTTTGGGTAATCCGCAGCAGCCTTCTTCTCACCCTTACTAGCTTCCTTGGCCGTCTCTTGCGCTTTGGCAACTTCCTGCTCGCTGATGTTGAGACCACGCTCCTCGGCCATAAGTTGGGTCAGATCGACTGGGAATCCGTAGGTATCGTACAATCTCCATACATCGGCACCAGAAAGTTCCTTGGATCCCTTCTCCTTGGCCTGCTGTGCGTACTTCTCAAACATATTCTCACCTCGGTCGAGGGTCTTGGCGAACGAGATTTCCTCCTCGTTGAGAATCTCAATGACATCCTGCTGTTTCTTCTTAATCTCAGGGAACATGTCGCCCATCTCAGCAATCAGCGTCGGTACGAGCTTGGAGAAAAAGTCGCCGATCTGGGTGTTGAGATATTTACGAGCGTAGCGTGCACCTCTGCGGAGAATTCTGCGAACGACGTAACCTCTTCCGACGTTGTTTGGTACACCTCCGTCTGTGATGGCAAAAGTGAGTGTGCGAACATGGTCGGCGACGACTCTGTACGCGGTATCGATGTTCTCTGGGTCTTCTGCACCGAATTTGCCACGGTACTCTCTGACGCCGGTGATCTCCTGGATTTTGGCAAAGAGTGGAGTGAAAACATCGGTATCGTAGTTGGAAGGCTTGTCCTGCAGGATAGACACAAGACGCTCGAATCCCATACCAGTGTCGATGTGCTTGTTAGGCAACGACCTGAGTGATCTGTCTGCTTCTCTATTGTATTGCATGAAAACGTTGTTCCAGATTTCAAGAACATTTGGGTCGTCCTGGTTGACGAGGTGGGCAGCGTTTCGGCCGCCGATTCTGTCGTAATGAATTTCACTGCATGGACCACAAGGACCTTGGTCACCCATCTCCCAGAAGTTGTCCTTCATGTCGCCAGTGAGGATGTGGTCGTCCTTGACACCGCAGGCTCTCCAGTAATCCCTGGCTTCGTTATCAGGCTCGAGTCCGGCATCAGGTTTGCCTTCGAAGTAAGTGACGTAAAGCCTGTCCGGGTCCAGCCCAAAGACCTTGGTAAGTAACTCCCAGGAAAATGTGATGGCTTCCTTCTTGAAGTAGTCGCCGAAACTCCAGTTACCCAGCATCTCAAAGAAAGTCTACACGATATCAGCTCCATTCCGGTCATACGCTGATGTGATATATGCTCACGTGATGATAACTGTCTTTTCCGACATCGTCCAAATCGTTGTGCTTACCTCCAGCACGAATGCACTATGTCCTGTTTAGCTTATATCATGTCACCGAAATACAAATATGACTCACCTTCTGAGAGTTTACAGCACGCTTGAGTTGCGCGAAATCGGATTGAGGATCAACTGTCCCTTGGAAGATAGACTTGTACTGGTTCATACCAGCATTGGTGAAAAGCAAAGTTGGGTCAGAGAGCGGTACGACCGAAGACGAAGGGACTTATAGTAGTCAGTATATCTGCCCTGGGCAACATCAATTTTGATATAGATACCGAAAGTGTGGCCATTCTTCTGGAAATACTCCAAGAAGGTGTCGCGGACCTTGGCCGCAGGCCATTTGACATCCTTATCGACTGTTGAGGCCATGTTCGAGGTTGCGCGAGCCGTGGCGCGGATTGATTGGCAGTATGGTGTGAGTCGACTGGTAGTGAAGCTGAAGCCACCGAAAATTGTAGAAGTCAAGGGAATCCGACCGTTCGCGATACTCCTCCTCCACAACATTCACTGCGCACACGCCAAGTACGAAGAGGTTGTCGCTATATCTTGCGCTGCAATGATCGGCTGAAGAGACAATGTGAAAAGCAGTCACTTTGAACACAAGGAGAAGTCGTTTCGAAAGGTTCTGGAAGCTCAAGTTGTTTGTCTGGAGAAAGTCTGACTCCGCGAACGGTCAGTCAGTGACTCCAATCCGTACCACCGTAATGCGGATTCGGCATGAACGCGACAACTACGAAGTTGGGTACCAATAAGCCTGATCGCGGCACGAAAAGAGCAGCAGATGACTCACTCGATGATGAGCAACGATTTACAAAGAGATTCAATCTCTTGAATCTGGGTAGGTTGCACCAACTCTCGCTCAATACCAGCACGCTAATTCAGCTCACAGTTGACCATGATATCAGCAAGCTTTACATCCCAGTGACTCGAAAGTCGGCCTCAGATACCGCAACGATCAAACCAATCCGGAAGACCAACCAAGATGAGCACATGCGCGTCGACGACACGAAAGATCGCGTCTACATCTACGACCTCGACGACGAGCTAGCAGATATTGAGTCGGACGAGGAGAGGCTTATCTTCCTACCGGATATCGACAAGAAGCTCAGCAAAATACCCCAACATGTCTTGACAGGAAAGAGAGAGGATCAGGAAGGACAAGAGCTGGTTTTGTACAGTGTGCCGGCCTCGTTGACGGTGCCGGCGGAGCAGGATACTGTCCGCAGAGCGATTGTCGAGTCAAGACAGAGAGCTAGGGATAAAGCTACTCAAGAGGCGCATTTGCGGAATCTGCATATGGACAACCACGCAGAGACAGCGCATGGTATGACAGCCGAAGATTATGCTGTAGAAGGTGCCGCTGATGATCCAGATGCCATGGATATCAGTTGACGAAAGACTATATATCAATTGACACGATGCACGAACGAACCACTAATGGAGATGTTTTATAACTTTTATATTTTTATTCATTCGAGTCCTTGCGGACAAAGGGGTATCTACGTATCGGTAAAAAGGTTGAGAAGTAATACAAAAATGCCCTGGCCTTGTACATGCAGAAGATGTCAAAGAAGACAATGGTGAGACCTTCATAGGCGAACCGCTGATCCAGCAGCAGTAGCACCAACCCACAAGCTTCGATTTCCTCCTCTTTTTAAATGTTTGTCGTACTGTTTGGTTAGTAATTGTTGTCGTTGAGTTTGTTGTATTATCGCTTTTGGAGCCAGGCACAGCCTTCTCAATTATTTTGTTCTGTTTTAGAACCTCCATTTTCCAATTGCAGAGCCCACGTTCCTGACATGTCTCATTCTCTTGAGCTTTTCGCTTTCGAGCTTGCGGCGGAGTTCTTCGAAGAGCTTGGCTCCGATGAAGTCGTTCCGGCGGGCTGGGATGGAAGATTCCTGGCGTTTGGCCAGTCCATCGCTGAGCATGATGAGACCGTTTGGTCCGACGACTGCATTGAGTGGTCCTGAGCTGACTGGAGTGGCAGCAGCTGCAGGAGTCGATGTAGAAGCGGGTGCAGCAGCGGCTTGAGTGCTGGTTGTAACGATGAATGACGCACTATGTTGCTTTTGAGCGACAGCTGTTGGGCTAGGCGCAGCAGTGGTCTGCGCAGCAGTGGTTTGGGCAGGAACAGTGGTAGTAGAAGTCTCCATAGAGGTCTCCACGGAGGTACTGTAGATTAAAGTGGCAGCTTCAGCAGAGCTAGTCGCAACTGGAGCAGAAGTGGTCGAACTCTCAGTGGAGCTAGTCGAGCTTGGTGCAGAAGAAGAGTCGCCTGAGGTCTGGGAGTAAACCTTCAGGCCATTAATTTGCCAGAAAGACTCTTGGAAGGCAGATGGGTTGTTGGCGACGAAAGACTCGCAAGTAGGATATTGATCAGAGGCACAGCCAGAAGATCCCCAAGTAGCGCCAGCCCAGTCACCACAGAACGTGTTGTCAAAGACAAGTTGGTTGTCGCTGAAGAATGATGGGATATCGCAAGAGCCTTGGAACTGAGCAATTGGCTGACCCCAGCCATCTGGGTTAGGGCTGCCAGATGAGATGTCAGAAGGAACGGAGCCACGTTGGAAAAAGTAAACGCTGATGGCTTCCGATGTCCACTCCATGGCGTACACGCCACCACCGTTGGCATTGAAACCTGAGCCGTAAGTGGCAGTGTTGCCGGTGTTGATCTGACATCCAGCGTTGTCTGACTGTCCCGGGGCGTAGATGTAGCAATTATCGGTGCCGATGGAACCGCTGAAGGCATTGTTGTTGGAGATAGAACAGCCTGGAGAAGTGTGGAGGGTAATGTCATTGGTGTTCTGGGTGTGAACACCCTCGATGATATCAATCTCACCACCAGAAGGCCAGTTGGGACCGACAGTCCAGAAAGCAGGCCATGTAGCGCAGATTCCACCAGGCATGTGGGCCAAGTCAAGGATTACTAGAGAACCGGCATTGTAAGACTTGTTGCTGGTGATTCGGACACTCTGACGACCATTTGGTGCTTGATTGGTAGAGTCGACTCCGATGTAAACGCCATTGTTGTTAGTATTAATAAGGCCACCACTTTGAGCGTCAGCTTGACTGACATAGTCGACAAACCCGTGAGTTGGGTCCGACCATGTCCAGAAACTGAACATATCAAAGAAGTTTGAAGGATTATAATCGTCCTCGAGAACCCAGCCAGCTGAGCTCGAGCCGATGAAAAGGAATGTGGTCAAAAGTGCGAAAAAAGACATGGTAAAAGAAGAACGAGTGTATGAACCAAACATGTTGATTAGTGTGGGGGTAGAGTAAATGAGAGGTGAAGGCCTGAGGAAAGAACAGGGAATGCAGCACGTGAATGGAATATATAGTAACGAGTGTGGTCCAAGGGAATAGTCAAGGGAGCGTAAGGTACCAAACGGTGCCGTTGAAGTCGTTGGTCGTTGCAAGGTGAGATGGATGGCATGGCGTGGCAGGGCATACCTTGGACATTTCTACTCGATATTTTGCCCGCGTGATCGTCTTTACATTGTGAGTTGCTGTCTTTGACATTCTTACCGGTCAAAATGTCCAGCCAAACATGTGTTGCCGTGTGGTTATTCTTTTCTCAATTCTCAGCGAGGTGTGAGATGCTATACCGAATGCTTCAGTAGGCGCCGACCGGGTTGACCGTTTGCATCACGACGAGCCATATCGATAGGCGTCTTAGCCGTCGTCGACGGTGAAATGTCAGGGAGCACGAGGATCCGTGTGAACCGAGCCGTGAGTGCTCCATTATAACACATAGTTGTAGTTGTTCAAGCGATGAGATTGGCGCCGAAACGGGCAAACCCACGCCGGAATCTGTTCATTACAACTTCGGCCGAACAACTCGTGACTAAATGAACCATGCGGTCGCAATGCGTCCTCACATTTGCCACACGATGGTGACGAGATCATGTTTGTTTGCTAGGTTGATGGAATGTGGTGTAAGAAGATGAGCGCAAGAAGATCATTGGTGTGATGTTTAATGAAGTTTTGACCCGTTTTGCCGGCAAATCATGCACGCGCCGGGGAAGCATGCGAACTGTTTCACGATATAGAGACACCTTTTTGCCATCACATATAGTACCGCACTCGTATCTTCTGTAACCCATCTACAGTTCTGTTGCCTGATCCAACCAAGTCAGCTCATGGAGCTCGCATTTGGCTATGGCACTTTTCAGGCACTGGACACCCTTGGCGATACATACAAGCGCGGCATTGGCAGTCTTCGAATATTGTCAGCTACCTTTCATCCACTCATCGTCAACGGTAAGGCAGTGCTTGAAGATTCGTCGTTTATCATCGTAAGAATTGGATGATCTCTGCTGCAACGTCATGACTCCTTATGGTTGCTTGGTCATCAAGATAAAGATCCTCAAATCTGCGAACACGAGTACAGGTCAGTGACCGTTGTACATCCGCACAGCAACACAACGAGCCGCATGTGCCTGTCACAATCAAGCTTCTTCGATGAACGGCTCTGCTTCGCAAGTGGCAATCGAATTTCAGCCTTCCAGCACGTGATTGAGACCGTCTCGACCTTTGTACTCGTTATGAGTCTCGAACAAAGGCGTGTTTTGAGTATATACGTGGAGCTTTACTGCAACTATTGCTTGAGGTCACCTCCAGCACCCATCCTCGTCTCAACCGCATCAGTCTTTCCCTCCTCCTCGGCAAACATCTTCGTCCAGTGATCTTCCTTGTAACCATCCATGAGCCTCGTGAAATCAGGTCCAGACTTGACCCAGCCTTTGATTCCGCCTTCAAGCACCATGACTTGCATATCATCATCACCGACCGCTCGCACATGCTCGAGGAACCAAGCCGCGCAGCGAGGTCCTCTACCACTCGACGAACCTAGCCAGATATCAGGACCAGAAATGGCGTGGAGAATCTGCCAGAATGGAGATGAAGGACCATTACTTACCGCAGTAAAACACAACCCACTGTATATCAGATTTATACGCAAGCTCGTACCTATTACCCGTCAGCTACACGTAACCCGTGACTTATAATACCAAGAGATTTACAGCATGCCTCGATTCCACCAGAAGCCCTGGGCTGGAATGTTGAGTGATTCCCTGATACAACCTCCTTCGTAGTCGGTCCTTCGTACATCAATGATCAAGACACTGGCCACGCCTTTCAGTGAAAGCATCATCTGTAGTCGCTGTCGAGGCATTATTTCCGCCGTCATTTTTGGCGCTGGGAATGCTGCGTGCCATGGCTGCTCTGTCGTTGACATCTTGAAAAATGTGAGCTTGATATCGTACTATACAAAACTCCCTCCTACTCCGAGTGTTGTTTTCTATGGCTAGTGGCGATAATTGTTTGGAATGTCACTGTGTAGTGATCGGTCAATGCGGTTGGAGGTTCGCTTTCCGAACCGCAACGCATGGTGGAGCCGATCGAGTGCTTCACGATATTAATGACCAAACCTCAACTTAACTTCAACCAACTATATATGTACTTGAGAGTATTTCAACACAAGTGATGTTTCGAGCACGCTCACCGACTCGACTAATCAGAATGGAAAAAGCTTTGCTTTTGGGATATCTATAAACAAAGTCTGAAGCACGCCCAATTCAGTGCCTCGACGTCTACTGCAAGCTCTCAATGACCATGGCACTGGCTCCACCACCACCGTTGCAGATACCGGCACAGCCGATCTTGCCCTTCTTCTCCCTGAGAACACCAAGAAGAGTGGTGATGATTCTGGCGCCACTGGCTCCAAGAGGATGACCAAGAGCAACAGCACCACCGTGAAGGTTGACCTTGTCCTCGGTGATACCGAGCAACTTCATGTTGGACAGCGCAACAACACTGAAAGCCTCGTTGATCTCAAATGCGTCGACCTGATCTTGTTGCACACCGGCGTGCTTTAGCGCCTTTGGAATGGCGAGAGCTGGCGCTGTGGTGAACTTTGATGGGTCGTGTGCGGCATCACCCCAACCGAGAATTCTTCCAATTGGCTTCAATCCAAGCTCCTTCAACTTGGCCTCTGACACGAGGACAACAGCTGCGGCACCATCCGAAAGTGGCGAGGCGTTGGCGGCGGTGACAGTACCGCCATTTGGCTTGAAAGCAGGCTTGAGCGACTTGGTCTTGGACTCGTTGAACTGTCCTCTTGTCAGTATTCGACTCGAAAAGCTTGACCAAGAATACTCACGTTCTTTGGCTCGTCGTCCTTGTCAACCTTGATGTTAGGCTTGCCTCTTCCACCGCTGACCTCGACAGGAGCAATCTCCTCACCGAACCAACCGCTTTCTTGTGCAGCCTGAGCCTTCTTGTAGCTGCGAATGCAGTACTCGTCCTGTGACTCTCTGTCGAAGCCGTGCTCCTCCGCGCAAAGCTCTCCGGCAAGACCCATGTGCTCCTTCTTGTAGGCATCTGTCAGACCATCCTTGAGGATACCGTCAACGAGTGGTTGGTCGCCGAACTTGGCGCCGGTGCGCAGGTTCGGAAGGTAGTGTGGAGCGTTGGACATAGACTCGGTACCACCAGCGACGACAATCTCGGCGTTTCCAGTGAGGATGTTCTGAGCACCGCATGCAATGGCCTTCATGCTGGAAGCGCAAACCTTGTTGACAGTGGTGCAGACGACAGAGTCTGGAAGACCGGCGCCGAGGGCACATTGTCTGGCAGGGTTCTGGCCGAGGCTATCGCTTGTCAGCGCTCTTATCCCACTGTATGAGCTGTTCTTCTCACTTTGCTGAAAGGACGTTGCCAAAGTAGATCTCCTCAACGGATTCGGGCTTGACGCCAGCTCTCTCGACCGCAGCTACAGCACGTTAGGTTATGTAGGTTCGCAGTATAAGCATACGTACCCTTGATCACGTGTGATCCAAGCTGAGTAGCGCTGAGGCTTGAGAGTGAGCTACAATCGCTGTTAGCTGTCTGTACTCTGAAGATCCCCCGATATAATAGCTTACCCAAGGAACATGCCCAAAGGCGTTCTCACGGCAGAGACAATGTAAACTGGTGCTGGTGCCATATTGAGATGTGCTGAAGGTTGTAAAATGCTGAAGCAGAGAGTGTAGAAACGAGAGTGTCAAATGAGATGCAAGTCAAAGACAATAATGGCTTCTGTTACAATCGTAGTGGAGCACCCCAAAATAATCAATCGTACGACGGACCCTGAAAGCGGCAGAACGCGACTCATGCTGGAACGCGTTAGCTTGAAACACGCGATGGCCACCAAGTCAGCCGAAGGCGGTGAGATCGCATTCGTGAAGCTCGACAGCAAAAAGTGATGTCGGTCTTGGAGGTTTGAGAAAGTCGCGACCATTTACAAGATCGACCATCTTCACCATGGACGACCTTTACGACGAGTTCGGAAATTACATTGGGGAGCCAGAGGATTCTGAGGACGAGTTAGAGGTTGCCGGCAATGTCAATCAATATCTGGACGATGAGGAAGAAGAAGATGGCGAGGCCGCAGCGAATGATCAACAATTGATGGAGGTGGACGACGAAGGACCCTCGAACGCGGTGGTACTGCACGAGGACAAGCAGTACTATCCAACGGCTCAGCAGGTGTACGGAAGGGATGTCGAGACCATGGTAGAGGAGGAGGATACCCAGTCATTAGCGCAACCTATTATTGCGCCTGTCATTCAGAAGAAGTTTGCTATCCAAGAGGACGATCTACCACCGGTATTCTTCGACCGTGAGTTCATGACTGATCTCATGAACTTTCCGGAACAGATCCGCAACGTCGCATTCGCTGGACACCTCCACCACGGAAAAACTGCGCTTATGGATACACTGGTTTTACAAACTCATGACATCAACGAGAGGCTGGAACAACGAAAAGGTCGGGATCGGGACGCACAGCTGCGGTACACGGACACGCACATTGTGGAACGGGAGAGGGGTGTCTCGATCAAGTCAGCTCCCATGAGCTTGGTCCTTCAAGGCACAAAGGGCAAATCCCATCTGATTAGCGTTCTGGATACGCCAGGCCATGTGAACTTTGCAGACGAAGTTGCTGCATCGTTGCGATTGGTAGATGGTGTGGTCTTGGTGGTTGACGTGGTCGAGGGCGTGCAGACACAGACCGAGCAAGTGATTAAGCACGCAGTCCTTGATGGTCTGCCTTTAGTGCTTGTTGTCAATAAGATGGATCGCCTGATCCTCGAGTTGAAACTCCCACCGGCGGATGCATACTTCAAGCTCAAGCACGTGGTGGAAGAAGTAAACACAATGATCGAAAACACGGTTCCTGGACGAGGCGAGAAATGGCGTGTCAGTCCGGAAAAGGGTAACGTTGCTTTTGCATGCACAAGTCTTGGATGGAGTTTCACACTGCCGTCCTTTGCGCAGCTTTATGCCGACTCCTACGCGGACTCGCCGTTGGACGTACAAGAGTTCAGCAAAAGACTCTGGGGCGACATCTTCTACAACCCTGATACCCGCAAATTCACACGGAAATCTTCAGGCCCTGGCAGTAAGCGATCATTTGTCAATTTCATCCTGGAGCCGGTCTATAAGCTGTTTTCTCACACAATCAGCGAACAACCAGAACAGCTCAAGGAGACTCTCGAGAGCCTTGGTATTTTCTTGAAGCCGACTCAGCTGAAATCAAATGCCAAGGATCTACTGAAGGCCGCATGCGAACAGTTCTTCGGACCTGCCACCGGATTTGTTGATATGCTCGTCCAACACGTACCTTCTCCCGTTGAGGGCGCACAACTCAAGCTTGAGCGCCATTATACCGGACCACTGGAAAGTAAAACGGTACAAGCGATGCAGAAGTGTGACCAAGACGGACCACTTGTGATTCACGTGACAAAACTGTTCAACAACCTGGACGCCACTTCTTTCAATGCCTTGGGTCGTGTGATGAGTGGAACTGCTAGACCTGGCGAGCAGGTAAGAGTCCTCGGAGAGGGTTACACACTCGAAGACGAAGAAGACATGGTACAAGCAACGATCTCAGACACCTGGATTGCAGAGTCAAGGTATAACGTCCCAACCAGCGGAGTACCAGCGGGAAACTTTGTGCTCCTCGGAGGTGTGGACAACTCGATCGTGAAGACGGCAACGATAGTACCGCAAAAGCTGCCGGATGACGAAGACGCATTCATCTTCAAGCCAATCCAGCACTTTTTCGAATCGGTCTTCAAGGTAGCAGTCGAGCCGATCAACCCATCGGAACTGCCAAAGATGCTTGACGGTCTCAGAAAGGTCAACAAGTCTTATCCGCTCATCACAACAAAGGTTGAAGAATCCGGTGAGCACGTGGTGTTGGGTACGGGTGAGCTATACATGGATTGTGTATTACATGATCTGCGCAAAATGTACGCGTCGATGGAGATCAAGGTGTCCGATCCTGTGACTCGGTTCTGCGAAACGATTACGGAGACATCGGCAATCCAGTGCTACGCGCTTACACCAAATAAAAAGAACAAAATCACCATGGTCGCCGAACCGCTGGACCAAGGAATTGCGGAGGATATTGAGAGTGGCAAGGTCAACATCCGCGATCCCGTACGGAAGGTCGGCAAATTCTTCGAGGAGAATTATGGCTACGACTTGCTTGCTTCGCGAAACATCTGGGCGTTTGGACCCGATGATATGGGGCCAAACATTCTTCAAAACGACACACTGCCGTCTGAAGTGGATCAGAAGGCACTCAAAAATGTGCGTGATACCCTCAGACAAGGATTCTCCTGGGCAGCAAGAGAGGGACCTCTTTGCGAAGAGCCTATTCGCAACAGCAAGTTCAAGATCACAGATGTGCAGCTGGCGGACCAAGCCATCTTCCGCGGTGGTGGACAGATTATTCCAACATCTCGAAGAGCGTGCTATAGCAGTTTCCTCATGTCAAGTCCTCGATTGATGGAACCAGTCTACAGCTGCACAATGATTGGTCCCGCGGATGCGGTGAGCAGCTTGTACACAATTCTCTCTCGCCGAAGAGGTCACGTACTCCAAGATGGACCCATCGCGGGCACTCCCTTGTATAGTGTCAAGGGTCTGATTCCGGTTATTGACTCGTTCGGTTTCGAGACGGATCTCCGCATACACACACAAGGACAAGCCACGATCTCCTTGGTGTTTGACAGATGGTCCATTGTTCCTGGCGATCCGTTGGACAAGTCGATCAAGCTTCGCCGTCTAGAACCAGCTTCAGCTCAAGCTACTGCAAGAGACTTTGTGATGAAGACGAGAAGACGCAAGGGTCTTGCCGAAGACATCAATATCAGCAAGTATCTCGAACCAGAGTTGTTCCGAAGTCTCAAGGAAAGTGGGATTCTGGATGCTCCGAGCTGAGAGATCAGCTCTAGGTTTGCTTGACAGGATTTGGACGATGTCATGAATCAAAGCCTCCCTTGTGATCAAGAGGGCAGTCTCTCTCCTCGCTCCGAGTCTCTTCGGCCGAGTGGACGCTCGTGCGGGCTCATATGTTGTCGTCCACGACGGAGCGAAGACGCAGTGGACACGGTTACTTTGTTATGTGGAACGAGAATCTCGGATGCCTCACACAAGGCTCACGGCCATCGAAGAATACCCCGCATGGTTATGTAGACGAACAAAATAGAGGATGATATCACATCACATCAAATCACATGACATTCTACCGTCGGCAACAAGCCACAGTTG
>Ga0058704_10000999_pt1 | contig 13560 bp, 11 predicted proteins | sample AgamicMgSfe_FD_71363 | JGI IMG/M metagenome (GOLD analysis project Ga0058704, IMG submission 71363) | Agave microbial communities from Guanajuato, Mexico - Mg.Sf.e | ecosystem: Host-associated > Plants > Phyllosphere > Phylloplane/Leaf | place: Guanajuato, Mexico | collected 2012-05-30
GGGCCGGCGGCGATCAGGAGTCAGAAGAAGTTGATGCAGCAATGGGAGAATTGCTCGGTGGATGAAGGGGTGAGGGCTGGGGTTGAGGCATTTGGGGAGCGTTTTGAGGATGGTGGGTTGGAGCCGAAGGAGTTTATGGGACGGTTTCTGGGGAGGAAGAGGGAGTGATGGGTATGTGGCCTTAATTGTACTGCTCGTCCTTTGGGCCTCTTGATGATGTGGAGGGAGCTTGGCACGCAACTATACCCGGACTCTTGAGTCACTTCGACGAAAGACGCTTTCTTACTGCGCCTTGCAGGCTGGTTCACCATCAGCGAGCGGACCGGGACTGCTCAATTTTAGCAAGTCTGGATAGAATCTACTGATAGATACGGGACTTTTGCGAGAGTCGGCAATCATCCTTGTTCTCGTGGAGGAGCGATAGACATAAAAGCAAAGCTGTCGATAGCATAGTCACATAATCGTCTGACTCGGGTAAATTGGTTTACATCCATCTGGGAAGTCCATGTACCCCCATCAGTTCGTCCCACGTCCAGTTCAAGCACTATCGTAAACGTGACCCATCTCAGACCAAGTCGTATTAGCATTCTCCACGCCCGCGCACATCGGATTTCGTACCGTGGACGACCACCGCGTCGTGCCCGGCGGCATCGATCCTCACGACACACGTCATCCCCGCCTCCGCAGTGCACAGATAAACTCGTGGCCGCCTCGCTATTTACACCGCCTGAGTAGTGGCCGCAGCGCCGTCCTGGCACCCCGTCACGTACGAGTACCCCGTGAGCACGGGCTGCGAGCCGTAGGTGATTTCGCTCATCCAGACCGAGCAGCCGGGGGTGGGACTGCCGAGCCGGACGACGGTCGTGGGCATGAATTGCGGCGTGCCGGTGAATGCGGTCCCGGTGGAGTCCGTGGCGAGGTTGACGGTCGTGCTGGGGACCAGGTTTGGGATGGAGGTGAGGTCGCGCTTGGCCACTGCGTCGGTGGCGAGGTCGACGGTGCTGGTTGGCAGGCGGACGGGTGAGGTTGCTTGAGAGACTGCTGCGCTTGTGAGGAGGACTGTGCTGGTTGGGATGACGTCGGCTGGGACGAGGATGTTTCGCTCTGCGAGGCCGGCTTCTGAGAGAGAGTCTGCGGATCCGGCGATGGGACCGGCGAATGAGACGGTGACTAGGCCGGCGAGGCTGGTGAATAGTAAGTGGAGCTGCATGGTGATTGTGCTTGAGGCTCTTTCGTTCAAAATTGTTGGATTACGAATTTGGTATAGGCTCGTGAGAAGTCGCGAAAAGAGGACCTGCCTGGACTGCAAGGACGGAGGAGGCTACGCCCCTATCCTTTAAGTACAGTCTTTGCTCTCGCAACGTCACAGCTGAGAAAGGATGGATGGAGAGGGAGTCCCTGAACACACGGTGGAAGGAAGAGGAGACCCGGACACACGCTGACTTGCAGTTGCGCGCAGTAGATCAGTCTCAGGTACATCGGAAATGCCTGGCTGCGTTACGCGGCAGCACAGGAACACCACTGTCAGTGCGAGGAGGACCATTGGAGGCTGCGGAGTGCTAGCTTTGCTCACAAAGAGTTGGTGATCCGCCTGGTTTCCACATCAGTGTGGGAAGACCAGGATGCCACGGCCCACGGGCTACGGATGCTGACCGATACATCAACTCCAACAGTTGCCGTCGACGAGAACGACGGCGGGCCATCTGCAGGTGGTCAGCGTGGCCCGGGGCCGCACGGTCTGAGCGATTCAGCCCCCATCCCGGATCCGCATCCTGTGGGTTGTTGGGGCCTGGGGAGAAGTGAAACTCCCATGCGGTCCGCCTGCGCGCGTGGTGAGGTTCGTGAGGAGCAGTAGACTGACTCAAGGCTATTCCGAAGGAAAAGACTCCGATCCCGTCAAAGTCCGGAGGGGAGCTGAATTTGTGTCCTCGCGATATCGCCTTTTTGGGTTGAAGGCCGAATCGGGCAGTCAGATGTTTGCGCCTTTTTGTGCTGGATAAGTCCGCCAGAATAGCTCACTGAAAGCCACATGCGGGCAGCCACGTGTGCGATTCCCGCTACAAACTGAGTATCCGACAAGACGGGTGATGTGTGAGGCTGAGAAAGACGTTTGGTATGTATAGGATGGGCCAAAGGTGGCGTAGCCCATTCGGGGTCCCAGTCTTTCTTCCGATGCAGGTCCGAGCTGGAAATAACTTCAGCTCGCGGTTGAGGGAGCTGGAGTGCTTCTTGTTCGACATGCAGTAAGCCCATGTATACAGTAGCGCTGACAGCTGCAGGATGGTTGGCTCTGAGAAAGGGATCACAGTCCCAGACAAACTTTGACTGCCCCGGTCTCGAACAGTCCGGAAGCGGAGGTCAGCCTCACTTTTCAACGCGACATCTTCACATGGATCTGTCATCTGCGATGAGGACTGATGAGACATTTTACAACCAGACGTGTCCAATAAGCTATACCCTGTGGCCTTTTCTGCGGCTATCGGTTCCGCGGTGATCTATGGCTCAGAGGTTGAGCTCTGCGCTGGAGTGATGCGTAGGATTTGCACTGTGCATGAGCGGTCTTCCAAAGTTACAAAATTCATTGACTGTCATGTTCGCAGCGATTGTGCGAATCGACGAACACCGAAGACAGGGACGATGGCAAGCCACAGCATGCATCGCCTTCAGAGTGCGAGCGACCTTGTCTTCTTGACAGCATTGGCTTCCTCCTGCACTGGCTATCGATACAGGTATCCCACGTTGGCGGATTACAGAGGAACACCGCCCACTGACACGCCATCAATCGTCGACCTAAAGGCGTTCGACGTCAGCGAGCGGATCGTTTTTCAACCCCGAACAGCACCTTGTGCTCATAGGCTACATCCATCGTCTCGAGCCAGGCTCCGTATAGATCCTTTAGTAACGCATCGATTTTTCGGAGATGCCTCGCCCCCCACGTCCCGTCGTAGTTCTTGTCGTAGTCATACATGGAGAAGTTTCGCAGCAGACGTCGGTTCGAGTGAGTGTCCGGTCTGCGCGAGCCAGTCGAACATCATTCTCACGTCGGTACAGAAAAAGTGATGCGCGCGAAAGGTGTTGAGTTGGTAGAACATTGGGATGGTTTCGGCACGGATGGCGCGACATGCGTGGGTGAGGGCGGGCTGCGACAGAGGATGGCGCTGACGGCACTCCCAGGCCCTGATGTTGCCGCAATTGCCACTTGTGCAATGGTAGCCGCAGTTCACAAACAGCGGTTCTACTTCGACGATGGCGAGCTCAAAGATGGCAAGCTGGATCTCCACGGGCAAGCTAAGCAGACGGGGTCCCTGCGACTTTCGCGAAGTGGGCTCGTGGTCAGTCTCGGTCAAGGCCATGCTGTCGATTCGACTGATCAGTGAAGTTCACGAACTTCAGGCCCTTGCTTGTTGGTCAAACCACTTGCAGTCAGCTGCTGAAGTATACATACGTATGTGTATATGTGCAGGTCAGGCTGCCTTGCGAGATGGGTGACAGTGAGGTGACATGAAAGATGGAGTGAAGTGAGATGCGTACATGAGGCGTAGGAGGTCAAGTCGATGTTGTATGAATCTACCGGAGTGTAAGGAGCTAACGCGATACGGCTAGGCGGTATGCGGAGCTGTCATGCTGCATCTCAATGGGGAAAAGCAACGTAATTGGCTCCCTCACTCCAAGGCTCCATATACCGGAACAAGTAGGCACTCTTCGGCCTGCATCTCGCAACATAGCATCCCGCCATTGACATCCACTTCCAAGCATAACGACTGCTGTCGATTGCAGACATACCTCCGCAAGCCCCCAGAAAATCCCGTAACACCACGCCCCTGGAAGCTCCATCTTCGCTCCAGACAACATCCGCCGATCGCGTCCACCTCCCACCATGTCTCAAATCCACGCCATGTCGGACGACCAAGTTAACAACGAGCTCCGCAAGATGACGGCCTTCATCAGGCAAGAAGCGCTGGAGAAGGCGCGGGAGATCCACCTGAAAGCCGACGAGGAGTTCTCCATCGAGAAATCCAAGCTCGTGCGCAGCGAGACCCAGCGCATCGACGGCGAATACACGAAGAAGTCGACCCAGGCCGGCATGAGCCAGCAGATCACCAAGTCCACGCTGGCCAACAAGACGCGGCTGCGCATCCTGTCGGCCAAGCAGGAGCTGCTGGACGGCTTGTTCGAGGACGCGAACGGGAAGTTGGCGGAGAGCGGGAGTCAGGATCAGACGAAGTACGAGCAGATTTTGAAGGGGTTGATCCTTGAGGGGTTGTACGCGTTGAATGAGAAGAAGGTCACGTTGAGGTGTCGGAAGAAGGACGACGAGGTGGTGCGGAAGGCGGCCGAGGCGGCGAGGAGCGAGTACAAGGAGAACATGAAGGGGAAGGAGGTCGAGGTGCAGGTGGATGAGAAGGACAGGCTACCGGAAGGGTCGTGAGTGCGCCAATTCCCGCAGCTGTACACTCGCACGGGGCAGTGATTGAACGCAGAAGTACGTGAGCTGACACTATCTTTGCAGAGCCGGCGGCATCACGATCCTCAACGCAACGGGCAAGATCGACATCAACAACACCTTCGAGGAGCGACTCAAACTGCTCGAAACCGACGCGTTGCCGAGCGTGCGGACGACGCTGTTCGGCGAGAACAAGAACAGGAAGTTCAGGGACTAATCGATTGGGTCGACGCCTGGGATTGTTGCACCTTTGTAGATATAATATGGTCTTGGTGTGTGCGCGAGAGTGAAGACAGTTCTTTGAGCGTTTTCTGATAAACCGAAGCGTCTTGCATACACTATGTACAATGCAGAGATCGCATGCTTCTTTCCCACCTGATGGCGTCTGTTATCGGGTTCCTAGGTGCACACCTGTCGTAGAAAGTCGCCATGGCTTCGACGAGCCTTCATCCGCCCGACTCCCTCCACGTTTTATCTCAAGCTACGGATAGCCGCTCATCCTGTACCGACCCATGCCGCTTACCTCCATCATCCACCTTCCTCACAAACCCTTCCAAAAACCTCCTCTGCCCTTCACCACCAACCGCCTCCCCGAACACCCCCTTCCTCGGCTTCGGCCTCGTCCGCACCGTATGCTCCAACCTCACCACCACCCTCTCCAAAGCACTCTTCGCTTCCGTCCGACGCAGATGCGCGGCCCCAACGTCCTTGATCCGGCTCGCCGTGAGCCGCAGTCGTGCGGTCAGGGCGTCGATGTCTGCGTTGAAGGCTTGCTCGGCTTGGGGTGGCGCGGTGGGTTTGACGAACGGGGGGCCGGTGGTGGAGTTGTTGGCTGGGAGGTCCGCTTGTGTGAAGTTGGGATCGGCGCGGAAACCGGCGTCGATGGCTATGTCGAGCACGTCGGCTAAGGCGGCGAGGAGGACGTAGTCTGTGGACTCGGATATCGCGAAGTCGGGGTTGGATTGGAGGGCTTCGAGCAATCTGCTGGTCCATTTGTCTGATGTGAGAGGCGTGGGGTTACCGTCAGCCATGAGCAATTCATCCATGAAACTGCCCGCCGTAACGCAGTGGACTGCTAACATGCGGCGCAGGTAGTGGATATGAGGCGACGAAGCCGGTAGAGCGGTCACCAATTGAGCCTGCACGAGGCGGGAGAGCGAATGCTTTCTCAACAAGTCGTGTATAACGCGTCCCTGCACTAGCTCCCTGATGTCTGGATGCACGTCAGAGAGGCTAGAGGCGAGTGCTTCGATGCTGTCTTGGATCCGGAAGCGCAGAGCTGTGTCGCGCATGACTTGCTCGTCGACATTCGCCATGGCGAGCTCGACGAGGGCATTGCCGATGTGCTCCTCGCCGGCGGGCGGCGCGCAATACTGGATGACCTGCACCATATGCTCCAGACCCGGAGGCGTGCCCGACGCGCTCGTAGTAATTTCAAGTCTTGCAGCTGTTCGTTGTTTGCTTTCTTCAGCGCTGGCGCGACACTGACCGCACGTATGCGACAGCTTTTCTGGCAATCCTCCACCATCCCCTTCCTGGGGGAAGTAACATGCCATGTGACTCCGTCGATCGCATATTTCACAGGTGATCGTATTGCCGTCGTCACTGCCTGAATTGCAGAAACATCGGACCTGTTCGTCATCGGATTGCGAAGCCCCAGCCTGAGTCTCGTCGTCCACACTCGACAATGAGCTCGTCGATGATCTGTCCCGCCTATTGTGTGAAGCGGGCGGTGTGCGGACATGGTAGAACTTGCTGAGTCCCACGAGACTCCTGTCCAGTGTCCCGGGTGCATGCTCAGCGCAGGCTCGGATGATCTCAACATACGCTTCACGGAGTTCCATTCTTGCCTCGTGCACAAGCTGGAAACCGAACCATTTCGTCGTCTTTCGCGTCAACCGGCCCATCTTCGCAAGCTGAGCGACATAACCGGTCAAGCAGGCTTGAGTCCGGTCTCGATCGCTTCTCAGTACCTTGCACCAACGCTCATCGGGCAGGCTATGCACAGGGAAGTCAGATCTCCCTGCTTTCGGCGACGAGTCCAGGAAGTAGCTGAATTTTACTTCGCTCAGTCCAGCCTCCGTCCTTTTCATCGCCATCAGCATCCTCTCGCCCTCATCGCTATCGTCCGCCGCCACGGCAGCCATGATCGCGGTACCGTCGACCATCTCTTCCCGCCCCACCTGCGCTTTGCTCCTTTCCTCTGCCTCTCGCAACCGAACTTCCAACGCAGCAATCTTCTCGTCCATCTTCTGCTCTTTCTCAACCTGCTTACCCATCTTGAGCAGACTGTGTTTGTAGATTGTCCGTGGCGGGCTGGGCGGCAGGCGCGGTGTCCCTCGATCGCTCCTGACAACCTTGTCGGACAGCCTCGCGCTCTGGCGCACGGGTTTGGTGGTGCTGGGGATCTCGATCGCATGCGCCTTGTCGTTGCCAGGAGGCGTCATCCTCATCTTCTTGCGCGGGATGAACATCTCCACGTCCGCCAGCTCCTCGCTGCTGTCGTCTGCGCTACCGGAGTCGGAATTCGTGACAGCTTGCAGGCCATCTTTGATAATTCTCTTGCTGAAGCTTTGCGAGCTGAGTGGTACGCTGGAGAGAGTGGAGAAAGATGAGAATGTTGTCGGTTGTTGTAGTGGCACTTGTTCGGTTGGCGTTGGGGATGACCGTAGCTTCGGCGACGGTAAAGTCGTGGCTTGTAGACGCTGTAAAGATGAAGACGGTCCTGACGGGGACAATCCATCCTTGAATGAGCTGTCGGGTAAAGTCGCAGAGCTCTTCGGCGGAGATTGCTCCAATGTTCTCTTCGTCGGCGTGCTGTGTGCACTGGAGTTCCACGACCGTTTCGCCATGCTGTTTGTTCCTATCGAACGCGGCTTAACTGGTGAACCAGACAGTCGTTTGTCCACGGCAGATGCCCTTTTGGGTGAGGCTTTGGGCAACGCGACCGCGATCTCATCTTCGATCACGTCCTGACTCGGGACTCGGTTCCTGGGGATCGTGAATACTTTGAAAAAGTCTGTGATCTGTCGGGCCGGCTTCTCTTGCACGGGCGCTGCTCTGCGCTGCGATGCCATGAGTTTCTGGGAGTTATCGTATGGTTCGCAAATGGATAAGAGTTAATGACTGGTGTCGCGTCGAGTGAGAACGCGCTACCTACGCGCTCCCGGCATGACATCACGTGTCGTGGATCTCGCACGGAAGCAAGCGACATCCATCTCAACTACCGTACACGTACATGTTCACCCCCGCACTTAATCGGTAGGTATCATGGTCTATGGAGAAGCGGTATCGATGTGGTCCATGCCGCCTCTCGGTGGTGCCACGAAAGTTGATGGCATGATTGAGAACTTCTACGAGACGCGCAAGGCGTTTGACAATCACGAGTCAGGATACGCTCTGTGAGAGCAGCTCTGCTCTGCTTCTGGAGGATGCTCGCGCCGGCCACAGCTGGTATATCTGGACGAGCGTTCCGGGACCAGTTTGCAAAGCACGTTTCCCATACGATTCCCAATCCATCGCTACGACCACAAACAGCCGATGACAGTGTCTTGTGACAACGACCCAGAGATTGTGTCTTGCGGGATTGGCAGACGTTGGTTGCTCTCCTCCTAGCATTCGATTGAGCGGAAGAGCGGAGCTGATAGCAACAGACAATGCTCGGACACATGGACAACGTAAGGACTGGAGATGGGAGTTGCTCTTCGTCAAACAATCGGCAGGTTGGTGACAGGCTTGACCATGTGGAGCCTCGCGCCGCGTGCTTGGCCATCTCCAGCGCGACATTTGCCCGATTACCTCCGGACACCTGTGCACTATATGTGCACTGAGTCTCGTGCGAAAACGTGGTGGAATGTGGCGTTGAAGACTCGGACGTGAATGTTATGGCTTCGGCGAGGGCGTACAAGGCCTCCAGCTGTATCTAAGTATATCCAAGGATGCTGCGGCGGAGTGCTTCCTCGCCGGCGCTGAGCAGGAGGCCTTATGTGGGATTATTGGAAGCATCGAGTGACCAGCGGAATCCTGTACCACACATATCAGGCAGGGTGGTCGAGGTATACACGTCCGTTTCCTAGGGATCCGGAAAGCATATCGTTGTACACTTGCAGTCTTTTATACATGCAGGAAACCTCCAACTGTGACATGTTGTTCGGAAGATAGAGGGCCGAAGGTTCCGAGTTCCGAGTTGGAGCAACCATTGCACAGTGGAATCGTTGGGTTGGTAGCAACAATCTCTCCTCGTTATCTTCCCACTCACTTCAAGTCTTGTCAGTAGTTCTCTAGTAGTCCGGAGCACATTTCCAGGCGGAGTGACAAGCGTAGAATACATAGTAGTGACGGGTCAAAGCAGGAACTTGGAAGGACAGGTTGTGATTGATAATCACTGCCCCAAGTCTGAAAGCGGACCCTTGGACGGACCGGGGCACGTCTCTGATCTCAGCCTCCACCTTTCCAGAATAAATTCCCAGTACACCTACAATCACCCGCCACACATCACCACCATTGTACGCCATACGGAAAGGGAAGAAAGAGGACTCGACAAAAGCCAGGACTTCGCGCGCCGACGAAACTCTCTCATGCCACTCGTTACCAGCGGAAGATATCAATAGCAGCTGCGTTCGCGCGCGCGCCGGAGCTTGGCGGGCTGGCAGCCCTGACGGCAGCGCTGCCTTGCCGCATGAGACACCCTCGCAACGCCGTCACCACCCCCGCTTGGGGAGAGTCGCCCGACCATGGCCATCTCCGCCTACGAGGAGCCGTCGCCATACCAAGACGACAGCGAGCGCACCACCCCCGCCAAGCGCATCCGATGGGCCACGCAGCGCGTGACGGGCCGGAAAGGCACGCTGAAGCGCAAGAACATCTTCAACCGCCATGCCGCGCGACAGTCGGCCGAGGAGAAGAAGCGGGAGTCGACGGGCACGGATCCGGAGCTGGCGATGGTCGGTCAGGACGCTGCACAAGGTGGAGGGGAGAGCGAGGCCAATGGACGAACCATCTACTTCAACCAACCTTTACCGGCACACGCGCGCGATAATGACGGCCGGCCGCTGCAGCACTACAAGCGAAATAAGGTCCGCACGGCGAAGTACACGCCCGTCAGCTTCGTCCCGAAGAATCTGTGGTTTCAGTTCCACAACATTGCTAACGTTTACTTCTTGTTCATCATCATCTTGGGGGTACGTCCGGGCCTGCAGAAGAAGTCGATGTCCCGTGCTGACCCATGTGCTCCGTTTAGTGTTTCTCCGTCTTCGGCGTTACGAACCCAGGCCTGAACGCCACCCCATTGATCGTGATCATCGTCATAACCGCCATCAAAGATGCCATCGAGGATTGGCGGCGAACCGTGCTCGATAGTGAGCTCAACAACGCGCCCGTGCATCGCCTGGTTGATTGGGAGAATGTCAACACGGCGGATGAGAAGATCAACCCGTGGCGAAAGTTCAAGAAGGCCAACACGCGAGTGATCCTCGCAACGATACGGTGGTGGAAACAACGAAGTGATAAGAAACGTGCCGAGAAGGGCAAGGGGAAAGAGAAGGCTTACACTGAACGCGCGCTGGATCTTGAGCCACCGAGCGATGACGGGAGACGCATGAGTGCGCTCACACAGCGACTGGATGAGGAAGAGCCGGCGGAGAACGAGAACGGGGATGTCGAAATGACCCCGGTACCATCACCAAACCCAAACGATGCTCGTGGGGCGGGTCAGGAGTATGTGCAGGACGGCGCGTACATCAAGGAGCTGAACAATGACACAAAACAACCGGCCGATCTGCCTCAACGATTGGAGGTCCCGGTCAACACCGCTGCGCAAGGAAAGTCAGATCAACCGGCTGCGTTCAAGAGGTTTTACGGCAGTTTGATCGACCCCTCGATCGACGCACCAGAAAAGGCGCGGTTCAAGCGCGATTACTGGAAGAGTGTGCAAGTCGGCGATTTCGTGCGTCTTTACAATGAGGAGGAGATACCGGCGGACATTATCGTACTCTCCACCAGCGATCATGACGGGGCGTGTTACGTGGAAACGAAAAACTTGGACGGCGAGACGAATCTGAAAGTGAGGACGGCCCTGCACTCTGGTCGGAAGGTGAAGCGTTCGAGAGATTGCGAAAAGACGAGATTCACGCTCGAATGTGAGCCGCCGCACGCGAATCTCTACGCGTACTCTGCAGTGGCGCGCTGGACTCAGCATGACCCGAAGCACCCCGATCAACCCCCTCGAGAGATGGCCGAGCCCGTCAGCATCAACAACGTCCTTCTCCGCGGGTGCACGCTGCGGAATACCGAGTGGGTCGTCGGCGTCGTGGCATTCACTGGCGAGGAAACCAAGATCATGCTGAACTCTGGCATCACCCCTAGTAAGCGGGCCAAGATTTCCAAGAACCTCAACTGGAACGTCGGGTACAACTTCATCATTCTGTTTTGCTTATGTCTTGTCGCGGCCATCGTCGAAGGCACGACGTGGGGCAGGGCGCACGAGTCACTGGACTACTTTGAGTTCGGATCCTACGGTGGGACGCCAGGGTTGAACGGCTTCATCACGTTTTGGGCGGCCATCATCCTGTTCCAGAACTTGGTGCCCATTTCTCTCTACATCTCGCTAGAAATCATCCGGACCGTGCAAGCATTCTTCATCTATTCGGACGCCTACATGTACTACGCCAAGCTCGACTATCCGTGTACGCCCAAATCGTGGAACATCAGCGACGACTTGGGACAGATCGAGTACGTGTTCTCTGACAAGACGGGAACGCTGACGCAGAATGTCATGGAGTTCAAAAAGGCCACGATCAACGGTCAGCCGTATGGAGAGGCATACACGGAGGCGTTGGCCGGCATGCAGAAGAGGCAGGGGATCAATGTCGAGGAAGAGGGCGCCAAGGCACGAGAGCAGATCGCACGGGATCGGGTGTTGATGATTCAGCAAGCGAGGAAAATTCACGACAACCCTTACCTGAGAGACGACGAGTTGACTTTCGTGGCCCCGAACTATATCGCCGACTTGAGTGGTGAGGCCGGTCAAGCGCAGAAGGCTGCTTGCGAGCAGTTCATGCTTGCTCTCGCGTTGTGCCATACCGTCGTCACGGAACGCACCCCGGGCGATCCTCCTCGGATCGAGTACAAAGCGCAATCACCTGATGAAGCGGCGCTGGTGGCGACGGCACGAGATGTCGGCTTTACCGTCATTGGTCGAAGCAATGACGGGATCATCGTGAATTGCTTGGGTGAAGAACGAGAATACACCGTGCTCAACTTGCTGGAATTCAACTCGACCCGGAAGAGGATGAGCGCCATCATGCGGATGCCTGACGGCAAGATCATCCTCTTCTGCAAGGGCGCCGACTCCATCATCTACTCTCGATTAAAGAAGGGCGAGCAATCCGAACTCCGCAAAGCCACCGCCGAGCATCTCGAGATGTTCGCGCGAGAGGGCTTGCGCACGCTGTGTATTGCCCAGCGAGAGCTCGGCGAGGAAGAGTACCAGAAATGGAACGTCGAGCACGACGTGGCGGCCTCGGCCGTGCAGGACCGGGAGGACAAGCTGGATGCCGTCTCGGACATGATCGAGCGGGACCTCACGCTGCTTGGCGGCACGGCGATCGAGGACAGATTGCAGGACGGCGTGCCGGATGCCATCGCGCTGCTCGCTCAAGCGGGTATCAAGCTGTGGGTCCTCACGGGCGACAAGGTCGAGACCGCCATCAACATCGGTTTCTCGTGCAACCTGCTCGACAACGACATGGATCTCATTTTGCTCAAGGTCGGCGACGATAGTGTGGACCAGGCGGAGGCGGAGCTGGACAAGCACCTCGCCGACTTTGGCAAGACGGGTTCGGATGAAGAGCTCAAGGCGGCTAAAAAGAACCACGAGCCGCCCGCGCCCACACACGCGCTTGTTATTGATGGTGATACACTGAAGCTCGTGCTGGACGACCGACTGAGGCAAAAGTTCCTGCTGTTGTGCAAGGAGTGCCGGTCGGTGCTCTGCTGTCGGGTGTCTCCCGCGCAGAAAGCCGCCGTCGTGTCCATGGTTAAAGGTGGGCTTGATGTTATGACCCTGTCAATCGGCGACGGCGCCAACGACGTCGCCATGATCCAGGAAGCGGATGTCGGGGTGGGCATTGCGGGTGAGGAAGGTCGACAGGCGGTCATGAGCTCGGATTATGCCATTGGGCAGTTCCGGTACTTGACGCGTCTGATGTTGGTCCATGGACGGTGGGATTACCGACGGATGGCGGAGACGGTGTCGAATTTCTTCTACAAGGTATGTCCCTTTTCTTATCTTTTGAGGCGGTGCTGATATTTCTCAGAACGTCGTCTGGGTCTTCGCGCTGTTCTGGTATCAAATATTTACCAACATGGACTGTTCGTATGCCTTCGACTACACCTACATCCTGCTGTACAACCTAGCCTTCACCTCGCTGCCGGTCATCTTCATGGGAATTCTGGATCAGGACGTCAGCGACAAGGTCGCCCTCGCCGTCCCGCAACTCTACCGCCGTGGCATCGAGCGGAAGGAGTGGACCCAGGTCAAGTTTTGGACATACATGGTCGACGGTCTGTACCAGAGTGTCATCCTCTTCTTCTTCACGTACCTGACCTTTAGGCCGGCAAACTCCGTCACCGAGTCCGGACAAACGGTCAACGATTACAAGAGGTTTGGCGTGTACATTCTGACGCCGGCGGTCATCGTCGCCAACACGTACATCCTCATGAACACTTACCGCTGGGACTGGTTCATGGTGCTCATCACCTCCATCTCAGGCCTGCTCATCTTCTTCTGGACGGGCGTGTACACTTCCTTCACCGCCGGCTTCACCTTTTACGGAGGCGCCGCGCAGGTCTACGGTGCCCTGTCCTTCTGGGCCGTCTTCCTCGTCACCGTCATCCTTTGTCTGCTGCCGCGCTTCTCCGCCAAGGCCTTTCAGAAAATCTACATGCCCCGAGACGTGGACATTGTCCGGGAGCAAGTCCGGCAGGGTCACTTCGACTACCTGAAGGACATGGACCCGGCCAGCGTCAACATCCCCGCGCCGGGCACCAAGACGCACGACTCGACCAGCTCGTCGGACATCTCCAAGCGGCCCAGCGATCGCAAACCCTCCCACCAC
>Ga0058704_10001001_pt1 | contig 13542 bp, 11 predicted proteins | sample AgamicMgSfe_FD_71363 | JGI IMG/M metagenome (GOLD analysis project Ga0058704, IMG submission 71363) | Agave microbial communities from Guanajuato, Mexico - Mg.Sf.e | ecosystem: Host-associated > Plants > Phyllosphere > Phylloplane/Leaf | place: Guanajuato, Mexico | collected 2012-05-30
CAAGTTCGCTTTGCCATCCTACGCCGGTGAACAGTGCCACGAGCTGGTTGGCAACGCTGAAGATGTTTTTGGTCGAGGCTCATTACGAGGGATGCCCTCGGTGCAACGTGTTGTGCTATTTGCGACTCTGTCAAGGATCACGGCTGCTGGTATTGGTAGATAAGAAAACACAGGTACCATTAACGGTGTCTAGAATGGTAGCAGCTTATCTTTGATCATCTGCCAGGTCAACGTTGACGGAACAGCGGCAGCAGAAGTTTGGACTGAACTGAAACGAAGCTGCTCATGCCGTCTTGGCTTACTAAATGATATGGCTTCGAAGACTCCAACAGCTGCAAAAGTCGGCTACACAAGCGTTGGTTATAGCGCGTGCAGACGAACACGGCTGCATTATTTCCTCGAAGATGGATCTCCTCCGCAGCATGACCAGTACTCTACCCAGCTACCATACCGCCGAGACCCCTCCACCAGACTACCAGTACCAAAGCGAGAAAGCATACGAGACGACCCACCGGCTCGCCGTCACTCGTCCCGCAGCCTGCCATGTGCGTGAGTGCTTTGAAGATGAAGAGAGCCAGTACACCCACTCGAGTGACTACTATTACACATCTGCCGACAGCTTCAATGATAACTCCAGCGACTACGACTCAACCAGATACTGTTCGAGAGCGTTAGTGTCGCGCAGTGAGATGGGCGGAGGTGCGAGGGCCGCGAGACGGAAGCGGAAGCAAAGAGGAAGGAGGATTTGAGGGCCGCTGCGCTCGGTATTGGTATTTTGGTGTTTGCTTTTGGGTTCGTTGGTGTGCTGGCGTTGTTGAAACATAGACATGAGAGTGAGGGAGCAGAGTCGTAGTGGAGAGGCCTGCGTGGTCGGTGGGTCATGGACGGTGACAGCAGAAGAGTAACAGTGTGTACAGCTTTTCGGTCTTTCACAATAGCATGCGGTCCTGTCTTGGCCAACTTTTCATAAAGTGTGCATGCTGGTCTCCGTTGGTACAGAGCCTATCCACGTTTGAGCAGCCATGCGCAGCGATACAGGGAAAGTATGTGTCTGAACGAGAAGACGAGAGATGTAGATTTGCCAGACGTAATTGCTTTGCGGGACAGTCAGAGGCTATTGGAGCAACACACGCTTCACAAGGCACGCGGTAAATCCATTCAAGAGATTGCAAGAGAGCACATGACGAAAGAAGTTTGGCAGGCAATTGTAGACGCTTTAACGCTGTAGTAATTCATCTATTCTATCTCATGATATGCCCCGCTTTTACACGCAAAGGGTACCAACCAAGCGCCGACGCCACCCGTCAGAATGCATCACAGACAAAACACCAAACATCATCCATCGCTTACAAGCGAGCCTTGTTCTCCTTGACTCTTTGGCCCATCTCATTGAACTCGATCTTCTTGCCTGACCTGACCGACTCTTGCAGCGCACAAGCAATCTCCACAGCCTTCACCGCACCCTGCAGCTTGAAAGGCAGCTTCGTGTTATCCAACACACAAGCCGTGAATTCATTGCTCTCCCTCACGAACGCCTGCTCGAAGCGGTCGTAGTACGTCTGGGCGATCTCGCGGCGGATACCGTTCGGCTCGTGCATCTCGACGAGGTCGTTGGCCGGGTTGGCGTTAATGGTGAGCTTGCCGTGCGTGCCGATGATCTCAGTAGTATCGGTCTGACCCGCCATCATCATGCGCGAGGAGTAGAAGTAAGCGATCTTGCCGCCCCAGAACTCGACGATACCAACGCCGTTGTCCACATCACCGTGCTTCTCGAGACCCGTGGTGCGGGAGACGGTGCCGACGGCGTAGACGGACTTGATGATGCTGTCGGCGCCGAAGTACCATAGCGCGAGGTCAATGTCATGCACATTGGCATCGACGAAGATACCGCCGGAGAACTGAGCGTACTGGACAAAGTAGTCGTCGTCACGCCACTTGTCGCAGGTCTGCGAGCGCAGGATAGCCGGGCGACCGATCTCGCCTGCGTCTAGCTTCTCGAATGCTTGACGGTAGCTGAAGTCAAAGCGGCGGGAGAACCCGCACAGAACCTTCAAATGTGGCTTTGCCCGCGCGGCATCAAGGACAGCTTGGCAGATCTCGAGTTGGGTGGAAAGCGGCTTCTCGCACAAGACGTGCTTGTCGGCTTGGATGGCGCGGATGGTCTGGGGTGCGTGCTCGGTGGTGATACCGGCGATGACGACAGCCTCGAGGCCCTCGTGCTTAAGCATCTCATCGAAGTCGGAGTACAACTTCACGCCGAAAGGCTCGAGGGTCTGCCTCGCGAGCGCGAGAGCCTTGGGGTCCGGGTCGCAGGCTGCGACGAGCTCAGCGCGAGGTGTGCGTTCGAGGAAGTGGCGGGCGTGGCGAGCACCCATGCGGCCGAGGCCAGAGACGGCAACTTGGAGCTTTTGAACCATTGTGACTGTGTGAGTGATTTGCTGTGTATGGGTTTCTGGTGGTGGTGGTAAGGAAGAGGAGGAGGTTCGCTGGAGGCGGTAAATTTCTTGAGTGTTCGACGAGGACGGAGTTTGAGTAGTGCCGGAGAAGACGGAGAGGAACAACGAGAGAGCTTGCGAGAGCATGCAAGAGATGAGCGAGAACCTACCTTCTTATCGGTGTTTGCTCAACCGCACCGTTGAGAGCGTACTGCGAGGGTAAGACCAATCTGGTGAGCCCCATGCACATTTTCCAATCTATCATGAACATCTTCACGCGTTGGACGACGCGCCGAGGAGGGCGTGGAGAAGCTGTTTGGAGCTATCGTGGAGCCGGAGGGTCTTGGGGAAGACAAAGGGAGCAATTCTCGCCGCGATTTGCCTTTCTCGTCGGAACGCATCAAGGTTCTTCCGCTGCTAGACCCTGGCGGGCCTACTCCATACCGAAACCTAGAGACCTGGCGGCTGAATCTGATTTGTGCCGTTGCCGATGACAGCACGGAAGGCATCTGGAAGACGCTTGGAATACGTCGGCTTGCGCGTTGAACGCCTCCCAAGAGCGTCGCAAACCTCTGGAGCTGTTGTGAGGAATACCGGCGCATGTTGTTCGGCTCCCGGCCTGCATAAATGGCGAACAACTCCAGTACCCGCGCCAATGTCTCTTCTTGTCCGACTCAAACGCCGATTTGACCCCACCTTACGTCAACAAACTCGAAAAGAGTCTCAACACCACAGCGCGGGGTCATAGTATACCGACGACATTGGAATCTCTATGAACCCCCAACTCGCCAATTTCATGCTCGCACGCGCACCTGAATCTCTCAAGAACCCAATCTCAAACACGACCAACACAGTGTCATCAACAAACACAACAATGTCCGAGTCCTTCACCCTAAACACCTCCGCCAAAATCCCCGCCGTCGGCCTAGGGACCTGGCAATCCGACCCTGGCCAAGTCACCACCGCTGTCGAAGCCGCCCTCAAAGCCGGCTACCGTCACATCGACGCCGCCTTCGTGTACGGCAACGAGAACGAAGTCGGTCAAGGGCTGAAGAAAGCCTTCGAGTCTGGTGTCTGCAAACGCGAAGACGTCTTCGTCACGAGTAAATTGTGGTGTACCTACCACCGCAAGGCCGAGGAGTGTTTAGATGAGGGACTCAAGAGGTTGGGGTTGGAGTATGTGGATCTGTACCTCATGCATTGGCCTGTGCCGATGAATGGCAATGGCAACCACCCTCTCTTCCCGAAACTGGAGGATGGGTCCCGGGATTTGGATACGGAGACGTGGAGTCATATTAAGACGTGGAAGGAGATGGAGAAGCTGCTTAAGACTGGCAAAACCAAGGCGATCGGTGTCTCTAACTACTCGGTCAAATTCCTCGAGGAGCTGCTCCCGCATGCGGAGGTCACGCCCGCGGCGAACCAGATTGAGAACCATCCGTACCTGCCGCAGCAGGATGTCGTGGATTTCTGCAAGAGCAAGGGGATTGTGGTTGAGGCTTACAGCCCGCTGGGGAGTACGGGGTCTCCGCTGTTCCAGGAGGAAGGGGTTAAGGAGGTGGCGAAGAAGCATAACGTTGGTCCTGGGACCGTGTTGATCAGCTATCAAGGTAAGACTAAACCCTCTGCGAAGCACTCCCTCCTTCTTCGCCATTGCGAGGTTTCAATGCTGACTGTTTCCCTTTTACAGTCGCCCGCGGCATCTGCCCTCTCCCCAAGTCTGTCACACCCTCCCGCATCGAGGAGAACATCAAAGTCGTGAAGCTCGATTCATCGGATATGGAGGCGCTGCAGTCCATCCACAAGAAGAAGGGTGTCACGCGATTCGTGTACCCAGAATTCGGTGTGAACTTCGGGTTTCCGGACAAGCAGTAGGTGTGACACACTCTCGCGAGATTGTCTGCTTCCTGCCAACAATTATGCAGGAGCAAGGTTTCGGCGTCCTTGTAGATGGATAGATCATGTACTTTGTGGGCGCGTCCGTAGCTCTGCAAAAAGCGTCTTGGCCGTTATATCACGTCTCGATGACTGAACCATTCGTGCTCCTTTCATCGCCTATCCCTCTCCTTGACGCTCTTCGCCTGCGCCTTCAGCACTTCCTCCAAACCCTCATTCCTTCTGCCCAGTAGTACCACATCTTTACTGTTGATCGTGCTCCTGCCCGCATGCTTCGCGAATGCCTCCAAGTCGTGCGCGACGTTCCCGATTTGAGCCCAACAGAGCTCGCTCAGGCCTCCGATGAAGTGCGGTGTCGCGTTGATGTTCTGGTTCAGGGCGACGGAGTCGACGGTCTGGCCGATGGAGTACCAGAGTGCGGCTTTGAGCTTCTCTTCTTTCGTTTGGTCGTCTGCTTGGATGCCTGGCATGTTGGGCGACGACCAGCTCGGAACTTCAGCTGGTAGTGTTGTCGATGTACCCAAGAGGGAGGCGCGTCGCGGTAGACGCGTTTAGGTTGGCCTTGCCGAGAGCCGAGACGGAATTGACATGCACTTCGCATGTTCAAGACCATCTCTTCCTCCTTTTCTCTATCAACATCAGTTCGTCGGCAATCCCGAGCACTTTCAATACGCTTTGAGAGATACCGGCCATCGTTAGATGTCATCTGTGATATGGGATTGGGGCGAACTCATGTGGCGGAGGCAAGACTGATGGGCTGAACCATCCGCCTATGTCATACCAGGAGTCAGCCTCGAGGACAGAAGACATTCTCGGACCTTGGGTTAGGAACAGACTAAGGTGAAGCTGAGTCCCTGCAGCCCGGCGGTGACTGGAATGTGGCTTTCCTACGCGCCGGGCGTCGCGAAGAATGTGTGCAGCCACTTCGCTTTTGCCATCTCCCTTTCATGTACATTGAACGTCGACATACCTTGCAGTGCCTCGAGATATCTGCATCGCTACAGGCAAATGGAGAGGTAGGTAGTGGCTGGAAAACGCTCCCTTGCCGAGTATATCTCCTTCCTCGCAACGATGATTCTCCCTTTCGCAGACAATACACTTTCACGCATCTTACACACTTCACGATGACTATGAGAAACGCTATCACGATGAAAACGTCCACGTTGTACAGCATCTTTCTTCTCCTTCCACCAGCATTATGCCACATGGAGATGAGCTGGCCATATCCTTTACACAGCAAATACAACCCCGCGAACAATTATGAAAATGTAGACTACAGCATGACCTCGCCGCTGAACGCAGACGGCTCCAACTTCCCGTGCAAAGGGTACCAGAATGATCGTCCTATAGACACCGTCATCACCTACACGGCGGGCTCAACATATAACATGAGCTTAGCAGGAAGCGCGACACACGGTGGCGGCTCGTGTCAGCTCTCGCTATCCTACGACAACGGTGCGACGTTCCGTGTCATCAAAAGTATGATCGGTGGATGCCCTCTCGCGTCCACGTACGACTTCACAATACCCTCATACGCACCGAGTGGCAACGCGCTGCTGGCTTGGACGTGGCAGAACCTCGAAGGCAACAGGGAGTTCTACATGAACTGCGCTGAAGTTAACATTATCGACTCTTCTTCCTCGTCCAAGTCAAGGCGGAATAGAAGACGGCAGGCGTACAGTACCTTTGACAGCTTACCGTATATCTGGAAAGCGAACATACCGGACGTTAACGACTGCACGACGACAGAGGAAGTCAATGTGGTGTACCCTGACCCCGGTCCGGATGTCGTCTACGGTGACGGTCTGAGTAGCTCGAGTCCGGCGACGGAGGGTGATTGTGATGCGCCGACGTCTTATGGGCAGACGTACAAGGACTTGGGAGATACTAGCGCATCTGTTGCTTCAGGCTATGCTCAAACATCTGCGGTCGCCGCAAGCTCGAGCGCGGACGATAGTACAGCAACAGCCTACGCCACTCCAAGTTCAGACAACAATGCATACAATAGCGTGCCCGAGTCCTACGACGATTCAAGCCCGGACAACAGCTCCTTGGCCACGACCAGCTACGCATCCTACGCCGTCCAACGAGCAGCCGCAGAGACACAATCTACTACAACAGTCACAATGGACTGTCCAGATACAGTGATCGTTACCATCACCATGAGCCCCTCGACTGCGACCATAACCGCTACGGGCAGCTCAGCGCCGGTCACAGCGACAACTTCTGACGCTCCGGCTGCCTCCACACCCGCCGCTTCGCAACCCACGACCTCAAACACAAACACAAACACACCAGGCTACGCCTCAGAAGAAGACACAGAAACCTACCTCCCCTGCGTCCCCGGAACATTCATCTGCACATCCGCAAGCACATGGTATACCTGCGACTACAACGACGGCTCCGACACCTCCGCCGGCTTCACAGCTTATATATACGATTACCCCCGCGATGTCTCGGCCGGCATGGAGTGCTTGTCGTACTTATCCCCATACTCGAGTGACACGCAGCAGTATGCCCAGCAAGGGCAGACGGAGAGTGGTTACTACCGAGATGATAGGGTGGTGAGGGCAAGGCCAGATGGTGATTGTAGTGATGAGGGAAGTATACAGTGTACGGATGGTGGACAGCAGTTTGATATGTGTGATCACGGCGGGTGGGTGGAGATGGGTGCTGTGGCCAACGGGACGATGTGTGAGAATGGGGAGATCGTTTCTAGCAGCTGAGACTGATGGTAAGGTCGTAAACCGTAGGCGTTGGCCGGGGTCTTGCCTGCCTTTTGGGTATGCATCGCTTTCAGAAAGTACGTATAGATCGATATAATACCCTTCGCCTTCCCACGCTATCCTATGCAAAATTCAAGACCGAAATCCGCTCGTGATCATACCCAACCCCATCGGCGCCCAAAATGACAGTGTCCTGGCTCGACTACAGCTTCGATGAGACTTGGAAATCGCTCAGACTATCAATAACAACCTTCAGCACCAGCTTGCCGTCTGCGTCTTTCGTCTTGCCCGCCATGTCAAAGGCTTTCGGCGCCTCCTCCAACCCAGAGTATCTGTGTGTGACCAGCTTCGAGAAGTCCGGTCCTTCGGGTGACTTTGCCGCTTGCTGTACAATCTCGATACTCTCCGCATAAGTGTTGGCATATCGGAAAACACCCACGATGTCGACTTCTCTGAGTGCCGCCGCTGCAAGAGGGATGGTTTGAATGGGATGGCCCATACCCACGAGCATTAATCTCCCGCCAGGTCTTGTGCTGTAGATACCTGCTTGTACGCAAGAAGGCACGCCCGTGCACTCGAAGACTGTGTCTACTTCGCCGACATTGTCGACTTGGCCAACGGCTGCAGCTGTCTCCTTGGCGATGGCCAGGTTCTCGTCGATGTCCTTCCCCCGCTTCATAGGGACTGTAAATGAGGCGTGTGCGAAGCCGTTCTTTACTGCAAAGTCCACTCTTGGTCCGTCGATGTCGGCTATTATGACTTTACTAGCACCCTTTAGTTTCGCTACAGCTGCGCAGAGAAGTCCTACAGCGCCAGCACCGAAGACTAGCACCGTTGCCCCCTCCTTCATCAACGACCGCCTAAAAGCATGCAGCGCAACCCCCAGCGGCTCCAACAACGCCCCAACATCTAACCCAACATCCTCAGGCAACTTGTAACACCACTCCGCCGGATGATTAATCCTCTCCTGCAACGTACCCTGGAAATGCGGGAAACTCTTCCCTGAACTCCTAAACTTCATCTCCTTGCAGATATTATACCTGCCCTCCTGACACCGCGCACATTGCCCGCATGGTAAGCCGACTTCTAGGGCAACTTTGTCGCCAGTCTTGAAGTTCTGGACGTTTGAGCCAGCTGCGGTGACGATACCGGAGGACTCGTGACCGAGGGACAAAGGTTCGCGGACGAGGATGTCGCCGTTGCGGTAGTGGGAGTAGTAGTGTAGGTCGCTGCCGCAGAGGCCCGTGGAGGCGATGCGGATTTGGAGTTCGTCTGGGGAGGGGGCTGGGAGATCTCTGGGCTCCTGGGAGAAGTCAGCAGCCGGACTGAGCACCTTGATGTCTTGTAGCTTGGAGTACTTACGATCCGTAGGTCTTTGACGCCGTGTAGGACGGAAGCTTGGATTTGGGTGGACATGGTGAGATTTCGGTGTGCAATTGGAGACGCAGGCTTTGTGAGAGGAAAGGAGGAAGCACTATACCAGTATATCCCGTAAGAGTACAGACCAGATCACAGAGTACAGACCAGCTGCCAATGCGAGGATATATTGTCCGCCGGAATATGCTGCCTCTTACTCGGGCTCTTTTGGCGCGGGCGTTGAATTTCGGCATTTGAGCTCGACCGCGGCTCGGCAACTTGAATCTGGTCGACTTTATTAGACAAAACACTCTCAGAGCAACAAGGACAATACAAAAAGTCGCTAATGGCCAATTCGCGAGCACAGCAGGTCAGCCAGCATTTGGAAAAGCCAGCCAACACCATGACTTCTGCACAGCAACTCTTCTCTCTGGAGGGTAAGACCGCCCTGTGCACCGGAGGCACAAGAGGCATTGGGCAAGCTATGGCAATAGCTTTGGCAGAGGCTGGCGCAGACGTGTTACTTGTACAGGTTTGTAGACTGTGCTCCCACAGCTAGGAAGCTGGACCAGTGCTGACAGTCAGCAGAGAGATGAATCCAACCAACAAACCAGACAAGCCATCGAGAAGCTCGGCCGCAAGTCCCAGATCTACACCGCAGACCTGTCTTCCAACGACTCAATGAAAGCCCTCCTACCCAAGGTGCTAAAAGACGGCCACGAGATACACATCCTCCTCAACTGCGGCGGCATCCAACGAAGACACCCCGCCCACCAATTCCCCGACGTCGACTGGAACGAGGTCATGCAAGTCAACCTAAACGCAGTCTTCACCCTCTGCCGCGACGTCGGCGCGCACATGCTCTCCCGCTCCGCAGATCAACACGGCCGAAGAGGCAGCATCATCAACGTCGCCTCTCTCCTCACCTTCCAAGGCGGCATCAACGTGCCCGCTTACGCCGCCAGCAAAGGCGGAGTAGGCCAGTTGACGAAGGCGCTGAGCAATCAGTGGGCAAACCAGGGTATCTGCGTGAATGCGATCGCGCCGGGGTATATCGCGACTGAAATGAACACTGCATTGATCGCTGATGAGAAGAGGGCGGCGAGCATCTTGGAGCGGATACCGGCAGGGAGATGGGGTAATCCAGAGGACTTCAAAGGGACTGTGGTGTACCTCGCCAGCAGAGCTAGCGGGTATGTGTCGGGAGAGATAGTTACCGTTGATGGCGGGTGGATGGGGAGGTAGATGTGGTTACGAATGTCATGATGGATGGATGCATGGTCGCGGCGTTGGAAGTCAAAGTCATGCTCTCAGTACATTTTGATCCCACAGTAACATTTAGACAACTCAAGGGTCAAGACGTCGTCCTTGGTGCTTGTTCAAGTCGAGTCCCATGAGCGTCCAGGTGCCGTGATCACCAGGAGGTATCGTCAAGCCTGAGGACCGCGTGCTCAGTCCGCTACTTAGCCATCGCGGCATTTCCAACATCAGTCCTTCGGTCTCTTGGTAGAACTTGCAGCCTCGTTGAACGTTTCTGCTGTGCTGAGATGGTTCAACTTCGCGTCCCAGAAGACGCGTCATTACCGAGATGGAAAGTCTTGCCCAGAAATGCGGCGGTAAGCAAGCGGTTGCTTATGTCGTGATGTGAACTCCCCAATCCGACGACACTCGATGACCACGAGCCCGGTAGAGCCTCCGCACGTGGACGAATCTACGTGAAGCCGAAGCTAGGAAAAGCTGCGCCGAAGACTTGCCTCTTTCAATCGTGTTCCTGCTAATTTGGTCTCTGAGAACATCGGGAGGGAGAAAGGTATGACCGTAGCGTCCTCTGACAAGAGCAGCAACCATCTCCGCCGAGCCTGCAACCCCACCTTACCATCAATCTCTGCAACTCTCTCTGGCTGGAAGGACATCATGACCCACTGTTTGACGACACTTCTCGGAGAGCTCTGGAAAAACACATCTGCCGAAAGGCCCGGGTTGCCATCTACGGTGTAGCGCGTGGAAGGTTGCTCCGTCTCTTCCTCCGAAAGATGGCCCGGATGGTACGCTAGGAGTTCACATGCAGCGTGATTCTCCGACCGGAGCCAATAGACCTTCTCACATGGCTCTAGCATGACCGTCTAACTTTGATAGCTACACCTCGACGGCAAGGTGAGCTGCAAGACGTCGTAACAGACGGATCGAGTGTGTCTGGGCAGGGTAGAGCGTTCTCCAGATGGGCGTGAAACCGTGGGGAGCCCAGTCTGCTATTCCGTGGTCAGCGCACCTCTTGCCTTGGCTGCTGTAGGAAGGCAAGTGGAGCAAAGGTGGTTGTATGGATGTATTGGGGAGCAGTTATATAGAAAGGGTCGGTTGTTTTCCTATTGTTCTTTTGGTCATCCAGCATCCATCAGTCGTCTTTTCACAGCTTTCGTCCTTATAACACCGAAAGCAACGGCATTCACTTCTAGAGATACCCAGACTTTGCAATTTACACTACCTTCAAAATGGCACCAGCAGCGACCATCGACCATATCGAGCAGCCTAACATTGCTGAGAACTTCAACGACCACAAGGATGGTCTCGCCCTCGAGGCGACCTCGGACGCCATTGACGAGGTCAACGTTCTGAAGGCCGAGATGCGTGTCAAGAACGGCACCGCCACTCAGGAGGAGGTCGACATGTACGAGAAGTCAAAGTTCGACGAGAACAAGGACAAGACCCAGTTCCGTCAATACGAGGATGCCTGCGACCGTGTTAAGAACTTCTACCGCGAGCAGCACGAGAAGCAGACTGTCGCCTACAACCTGAAGGCCCGCAACGACTTCAAGTTCAAGACCCGCGCCGAGATGACCATCTGGCAAGCGATGGAGAAGCTCAACGAGCTCATCGACGAGTCCGACCCTGACACCTCCCTCAGCCAGATTGAGCATCTTCTTCAAGCCGCCGAGGCTATCCGCCGTGACGGCAAGCCCCAGTGGATGCAAGTAACTGGTCTCGTCCACGACCTTGGCAAGCTCCTTTTCTTCTACGGCGCTGCTGGCCAGTGGGACGTCGTTGGTGACACCTTCCCTGTCGGCTGCGAGTTCGACGAGTCCATCATCTACCCGGGCACCTTCGAGAACAACCCAGACAGCAAGGACCCAGTCTACAGCACCAAGCACGGCATCTACAGCCCAGGCTGCGGTCTGGACAACATCATGCTCAGCTGGGGCCACGACGAGTACCTCTACCACATCTGCAAAGAGCAGAGCACCCTGCCCGACGAGGCGCTGGGCATGATCCGCTACCACTCTTTCTATCCATGGCACAGCGCGGGCGGCTACAAGTGGATGATGAACGAGAAGGACGAGAAGATGTTCAAGGCTGTCAAGGCGTTCAACCCTTACGACCTGTACAGCAAGAGTGACGACATGCCGAAGGCAGAGGAGCTGAAGGACTACTACATGGGTCTCATCAACACCTACTTCCCACCGAGGGAGGGTGAGACCGAGAGGGTCATCAAGTGGTAGAGGGTTGACGAGCATGGCGTAAAGGATTGGTTGGTTGCATAGAAAGCTGGCGTTGGTTGTAGACAGGGTTTTCCTCCCACTTTTAGCGATAGTGGTTGAGTTTTATCGATGATTAATGAGCATGCGATAAGACCTTGGTACCTCATTCTTCACTCAAGATGTTACTGTCATCAGTCTTCCCTGTTTTCGGCCACGATCAGTTTCCATGTTCTTCAATATCACCGGACTTTGTTTTTCTGTGGCCTGCGGGAATGTTTGAGGATGGCCTTTGAGCGAGAGCATCGGTACTTCTTCGTTTCGCCACATGGAATGCTAGCAGCAATGGGAATCAGTCAGGCATCCCAGCCTCATCGGCGACAGCAGACATACCCGAATCTCATTTTCGGAGCACATCCAGCGGGCTATTGTACTTGGAGTCTTTTGCAGTGTGCTGGAGTAGTCGTTTCCACTACTGTGTGTCTAACTTATACACCATTCCAACGACCTGTCCCGGTCCAGCCGACCACCACGACTGTCGTGCTGCCGATTCATCGATGCTCCTCTGTATATATCGAAGATTGCTGCGCTAACGATGCGTCTATTCAGTATCGACACATATGACACTTAGTATAACATCCGAGAATGTGGCATACATGCCATATATACAACACGATCGTTTATCTCGTCCAAGGTCATACCAAGATTGCCATTGACTCCCACTCTAAATCGTGACCAGTGTGTCTCCATGTATACACTATGTACAGTGTCTCGCGTAAGCTTCACCTCACCTGTAGCTCGGACTCTCCTCCCATCCCCAAGCCATCCTGAGATTGCTGATCGCCGCTCCTGTCGGCCAAGCATGCTGCTCATCGCACAGTCTTAGCACCTCAAGCAGTGCTTCTTGCTCGCTGCGGTCTGTGAACTTATCACCAGCCATAGTCACACCCATACTCGCATACGTAAAATTGGCAGGAGCTGAGCGATTGCTCAGAGCCATTCCGCAAAGAGCGCGAACATGGTCTCTGATCTCGTCATCCATTGTCCGGAGTGCGACCGCGCGACCAGGTCCCAGGCGAGGGATGCGAGGATTGTAGGAAGCTAACAGAATGCGAGCGAGGTGGTAGTGATGAAGCCCTGCCACCACCTCGTCTTGAACGTACCAGAGCTCTGGGATGACGTTCTCTGGACCCTTTGGGCGGTGATACACAGGCGTGAAAGAAAATGGCTTGCAATTATGCCACTGTGCTACCGAATCGGTAAGATATGTGTACGTCGCGTGAGACTGCTCGCCATCGCCAAAGCAGTATCGTATGACGTCTGCGCACAGCACAACCATTCGACAAGCCCAGATGTGGTCTGATGCCGCGTCAAAAGAGCGGTCGATGTTGCAGTGTGTTAGTGCCGGGATGATTGAGCGCTGATTGACGAAGGCGACATAAATCTCCTGTCGTAAGCCAACCCAGAAAGCAGCTTGTCGTAATCCTCCGGAAATGGACACCTGTTCTTGTGCTGTAATGAAGGCATGGGCACCGAAGAGGTGGCTCTGCTGATCTGAGGGTGACTGGCCTGACAGTGGTACCTCGATCTCCTCCAAGTGGCGCAGAATGATCGTTGAAGCGAGCAGGTTCTCGTCTAGGATGGCTGTCGTATCATCCA
>Ga0058704_10001002_pt1 | contig 13516 bp, 19 predicted proteins | sample AgamicMgSfe_FD_71363 | JGI IMG/M metagenome (GOLD analysis project Ga0058704, IMG submission 71363) | Agave microbial communities from Guanajuato, Mexico - Mg.Sf.e | ecosystem: Host-associated > Plants > Phyllosphere > Phylloplane/Leaf | place: Guanajuato, Mexico | collected 2012-05-30
TACGACAGGGGCGATGAGCCGAAGAGCTTAGCAGTTCATGATAGAACGACATTCAACACCACGTTTTGTGATGATATATTGTCTCTCCCCTGTGCATTGTGGCTCTTACAACGTGCTCAGGTACTCCATTGCATCTCCCATCTGAAGCTCGTGTGAGTAAGGTGGGGTCTTGATGACGCGCCGGTACGCGTTAGGTGAAGTTCAAATCTCAAATCCAAGGTGGGTTGTGGTTTCGGACTCGCCACTCCACCATTCGGCGCTGTCACATGTTCTCTGCATCTTGCCTCAACAATGGCGTCCAATGACCAGAAGTCCTACATCGACTACGCGACCTTTACTTCCCCCACCTTCTCCCCGACCGCTTACGCCAATACGCTCGTCCTTGCGACCAATAACCCCAATGACACGCCTCTCGATCTCTCCACACCGCTATCACGCGTGCTGTTCGATGTGCAGGAAGTCGACACACACATCGACACCCTCACAACCAAGAATGCGCTGCCGATTGTAGAGCATACGCGCGAGAGGAGTGAAGCGAGTAGGAGGATACTCGAAGAGGTTGAGAAGCAGGTTGAGGAGTTGCAGGAAGGGTACCGGCGGTTAGAGAGGGAAGTCACGGAGCGATATGAGGAGGCGGAAAGAGTGAGAGTGGTGGCGGAGAGGATGGTAAAGGTGCTGAGGTTGGGGAGGGGTGTGCAAAGGGCGGTGCAGCTTGGGAGGCAGCTGGAGGGACAGATGGAGGGTATTGGCGGGGAAGGAAGGAGAGGGGAGTATAGGGGGATGGTGCCTGCTGCCAATACTTTGCTGGGACTCCGAGCTTTGTTCAATGCGACGGGTAAGGGTGAAGAAGGTGAGGGGTTAGGAAGGGTGCAGGTCGTGGCTACATTGAAGAATGAGATTGTGGGACCAGCGGAGAGGACGCTGGTGGCGAGAGCGCAGCAGGTGGTCAGGGAGTTCAGCATGTCTTCTTTGCTGGCTCACTCTGGTGCGCCGCAAGGGCAGGGCGCGACGACGCAGACGTACGCGCAGACGGAGGACACGAAGAGTAGGGCTACGAGCGCGCTGCAGACGCTATACTTACTCTCGCCGACTAAGGCGAGCATGACGTTAGAAAGCTTCGAACCGACTTTGCTTATCCAGGCACTGCAGTCGTACCTACAGACCGCCCTTACGTCTAGCCTTGCGGCTTTGTCGCGCGCACTGGCTACGTTGCCAACTTTAGACCGGACACTTCTCGAGATATCGGCGCGATGTCAGAACATCGTCGCATTAGAGGCGTTGCTGGAATCTATCAAACCACCACCGCACCCACTCCTCGCATCCTCAGCCACCACTACTCGACCTTCCAACGGCGAACAGCCTCACGGCATACCAAACTTCCTGCAGCCCCTCTTGCGACATCTGGACACTTCCTCCCTACCTTCGTTTTTCTGGCGCTCAATGGCCACTCACCTTTCCACTCGCGTCCAGGACATCCTGGCCCGCGGTGGCGTGAGTGCGCGGACGTTACGCACGAACCGCGATAGAGTGAGGGAAGCGATACGGGAGTGCGTGGATCGCGGTTCACAGCTGCCGGTCTCCGGCATAGCTGGCAAACGAGAAGGGACGGTCGGAAGCTGGGAAAGGGAGGCGGCGGTTATGGTTGGGAGTGTTATTGGACCGCTGGGACGCTGAACGACAGTAGTGGCAGCCGCTGAGCACATACCCAGACATAATCAACACCTATATTCAAATCCCAACTCAGCCCTCGTTCTCGGAGCTCACCTTCTTGGAGGTGTCTGCATGGCCACGCATTCCGTACAGCCACCTTAATCGGCTCCGAGATCTTGCCTGCCGCTTGCTGCTAGAGACAATGCTGTCTCAGCAAGCGAGAGAGAAGGCGCCAATACTCATGGCGCCCCATTCGCCGAGCATACCTTTCGCTCGGCCCTTCAGCCCTCTACCGACTTGGATGCGCTCGCCGTAGACTTTGCCGTGGATAATTTTGTCCATTGCGGCTTTGAGTACAGGGTCCAGACACGCCCGCTATGTCAGCAACAGGGAGGGAGCAGGGGAAGGTCAGCGAGTGAGGCGACAGGCAGATAAACGCACCGTTGTCTTTAGCATACTTCTTCTCTTGCACCTCGGTTGGGTAGCGGAAAACGGGATGGTTGATGTGGGAGGTTGGTGTAGGATGCCCAAGGAGAGACTGCTAGAGCCGGTTCTGCGGGTCAGTGGTGGCCCTTCTTCTTCTTCTTCTTCTTCTTCTTCTTCTTCTTCTTCTTCATCACGGCACACTCACGGCATCCACTAGAAGGGGCGATCACTGACCCGAGAACAGGCTCACATATGGTGTCTTAGACTGCCCGAACGATTAGGCAGCTGCCCGACTATCAGCTCATTCTGTTGAGAGCCTCCCGAGTCGACCGCTCCTGCCATTGTGGCATCGGACAGTGTGGCTCTTGCGTAGATGGAGGGTGCACAAGTGGTTTGTGGACTCCGCGTCCGAGGATGTGCAAGTAATTCGCGCAACGTCGGAACCTCGAGACGACGTAGTGATCTCCGGAGAGATGGAGGAGCTCGTGCTTGCGGCGGAAAAGGAGAAGCATCTTGTAGTCATGTTGTTTGCTGAGACGATGGTACTCCTCCGGTAATACTGGTAAGAGGAGAACTGATGTGTCTTCTGGACATGGTGGCAGAGCTGCACGAAGGATCAATAGCCCTACTGTTTCAACTCGCACAGATACAATACGGGCGCACGTCGTGCATCGTTAGGGATGCTACAGCCACAGCGTTACGTGTATGAGGAGTCTGCAGTTAGTCCGAGTATGTTGTTGTATGCTTGAAATCTGGCAATGGTCGCGTGAACCAGTGGAGCTTCGCTTACAGTACTTGTGGAGGTGCAGCAGAGAAATGTAGGTAAATGTAGTCCGAGTGCTGCTTTCCAAGAGTATCATCGCCGGAACTAGAAGATCGCTGGCACTTTATCGCGGCGACAGACGACACACGACCCATACCCGATGAGTTTGGTATGGGAGTGAACGAAAGCAAGAACCCGAGGCCTTGACATAACATATGTATTAACGTCCGTACATCCATATATTATCATGTCCTGTATACCAACTTCCTGTCGTACAAGCAACACCTCACGTGTAGCTAAAGGTACTCTTCTTGCCACCCTTTCCGGTGCCGTAAGCCTCCTCTCTGGACCGCACTGGGAGCGTTGCAGCACTATGTCTACTACCTTCTTTCCTTGACGCAGCCTTTACGGTGCGGTCACTGCCGGCCGCCTCAGACCTCTTACTACTACTCCCATGATGGCGGGAACTCTTGTGGCTATGACTGCTCCTAGCGCTGCTCCTAGGCTTACTGAAGTCTACGCAGGAGATACTGTCGTCAGGTACTACTGTCCTCGTGTCACCCAGGCCGTCCGACTCCTCCGGGTCCTCCCAAGCGCCACCATTGGACTCAGGAATAGGAACCTGTGCAGCTGTGACGTACGACGGAGCTTGTGAGACGGGTAAGGGTACCTCGACTGCAGACTCGTAGCGCGATGAGCCGTGCTTCGATGGCTTCAGAGTACTTGCGGAAGAGTGGCGGCTGCTGTGGTGGCTAGCGCGGTCGGGATCAGACGTGTGTTTTGAACGGTGTTCTGAGGCGCGAGACGGTGCTTTGGAGGCTGGAATGGTCACAGCGGAGGGGGCTTCATAGTTCGTCGTGCCTTGACGGGATGGCTTCGCGGTCGTTGCTGAAGTGTGACGACTCGCTTGGCTAGAATCCCTGTTAGTACTGCGGGTTCGTCACTTCAGAATGAATACTTACGATGGAGCTTTAGAGGCCGGCAAAGGCACATCAGCAGCTGCGGATGAGCCTTGTTCCAGCGGCTTTACTGTCGAGTGGCTGCTACGACCGGCATCATCGTCAACCCTCGAGCGGTGACTGCTACAGTGACTGGCGCGACTAGCATCGTCCGTAGTGTGCCTGGAGCGGCGTTCGGAAACCTGAGTCGGCGCCTTTGAAGCCGGCAGTGACACATCCGTCATCTGCCTGGAGCGGTACTCGGAGACGTTTGTTGGTGCCTTTGAAGCCGGTAGAGGCACGTCTGCCGCCGACTCGTGCCGCGATCGAGCGCTTTGAGATGGCTTCACGGTACTCTCTGTGCGCCTGCTGACATGGCTGCCTTCAGCACCATGTCTCGAGCGATGTGAGCCCATGCTAATACCGCTGTCGCGGCGCTTGAGGTCCTGATCATCGACATCTTCTTCTTCCTCGATCCTTGTGCGGCGAGAGCTGAGACGTGACATGATGCTCTTCGGCGCCTCCAGTAAGTACTTGGGATCTTCGATCGGCAAAGTAGCTGAACGCTTAGCCGTGTATCGGCTGCGGCCAGCTCGGGACGGCGCATACTCGATAGCACCCATAGTCTTGCTGCGCCCAGCAGAAGAAGGAGCATACTCGATAGCATCAATAGTCTTGCTTCGCTTCGGCGCCGGCGGACGGCGAGATGATGCGAAGCGACTTATCGCCTCTCGTACTTCGTCATCGTCGTAGTACTCAGCTTGGTCAATGGCGCGCATACTGCGTGGCGGGACGGGCAATTGCGGCTTGCTGTATGCCGACTCGGTGACACTGAAGTTGCGGTGGCTCTTGGGAGCGCGAGAGACGCGAGACTCTGTGACGCTATAGTTGCGATGTGACTTGAGATCGTCGGCCATTTTGACAGTTGTTGACTTGGCGCGAGTCGAAGACCTAGAACGCGTGGAAGTGGAAGTGACGAAGGCGGCCTCCTCCTTAGCATTGTCGTCCTCGGACTTGGTCATGGCGAACATGATCGCAGCACCAGCCGCGGCGCCGAGTATCGTTCCGAAGAAGGCTTTGTTCGGGAAGTCGCTGCTCGTGCTGGCTGGCATGGTGGCAGAACGGGTGATGGTCCGGCTGCTCGGCGCTTCCGACATGCTTCGAACTGATTTGGATGTCGTCGAAGCTAGGTCCATTGCCGTTGCCGTGCGAGATTTGGCACGAGACTTTCTCGACGTAATAGATTCGAGGTCGTCGTGAAGTCCACTGGCAGCGACATCTTTCTGCCATGCTGTGACACGACGGTCTTCGGTAGGTGCAATCGTACCCTCTTCTTCTCCGAGGCTGACCGCTTCTCGATAGACGAACTCGATGACGTTGCCATCGAGATCTTCGACTGCAGCATTGAAGACAGTGCATTCACCATTGCGGTAGCTGGGTGCACCGCTTGGGTAGGCTCCGGCGCTTAGCGCGGCAGCGTAGCAATTACGGACAGTAAGACGGTTGTCGGCCGCGAATGCGATATGTGTAGGTGAGACCGAACGTCTATCAAGCGGTCAGCATTGAGCGAGGGTGTTTTTTGCTGCTACGAAGCCTACCCCGAGGGCTCCTGTGTAAGGAAGAGGTCGGCTTCGGTTACACCAAGTCCGATCGAGTCTCCGCTCTCTCCGATGAAGTGGTATCCCAGAGGCTGTAATGCTTGGAGGTAAAATGACGTCGCAGTTGGGATGTGCGATACAGTAAGTCCAAGATGGGATACAGGCATGTCGTTGTACAGAGTATTAGGCAAAGAATAGGCTTAAAGATTGTGGAGAACAGTGCAATGTGAGGTGGTGAAGATGTGGAATTGTTGTAATAGCTGCAGAAAGCGAGAGCTTGCGCAGAGTACGTCAAGCAGCAGATTGATCTGATGCAGATGAGTCCAAGAGACGTATATGAGACAGCCGCTGACGGCGAAGGGAAGATGTATCTCCAACCTCTCTCCACGCTGTTCAGCATGGATTCTCCGATCGGTGAACAAGTCATTGGTGGGCCAGACCCAGCAGACTCCGAGTCTCCAGTCAGCGAGGGCGGTGGACAGCAAGCACTCTTTAGGTGAGGCGGGCTATGATAATAATGGCTCAACGCCCGCGCTCCACTTCGAGACAAACCAGGCAGAGGGTTGAGACGATTAGGAAGGTTGCCAGGCTCGCCTCACAGCGGTCCTTCGTGCCTACTGGCGGCCGGCGGTTGTTCCACGCAGAAGAGTCGTCAGGCATGCATACGGAGGCTGCCACGTCCCAGAGCTAAAGTAGGGGCAGAGGGTACGGCGCGAAGAGATGCATAGGCGGCGGCTGATCTGAGCCGATTGGGTCCGCGTTGGATCTTGATGCCCGAACATGGCGGCAGAAAAGGGTCTGAGGAACGCATCAGGCGTCAGGCAATACAATCGAGAGCAGTTTTGAGGCGTTGAAGCAGAGCGTGCAGTCCAAAAAGCAGATGATACTAATGAAGAGGGAGCTGAGAGGTTGATAACGTGTTGATGAAGGAGGTGAGTGAAGTGGGCTAGCCGTTACTCCAGGCATCTCGGCTAAAATTGAAGTGCTGTCAAGCTCCACCTGGTACAAACCCACCACAACATTACATGTTTCACCGCATTACTGTCTATCAACGTGACATCTGTCAAAGCATGCCGACGTACAATGCCGGTTGCCTGATGGACGTATCCATGCATAGTCGCCCCAAGCAGAAACAGATCTGGCGACAATCCAGCCTGCACAACATGTCGAAACCAAGGCGTTGTACTACCGCAGCCACAAGTACCAGACGAAGCTGATTAAGCCATTAGATCGGGTAGAATAATGTGCTCCGTATAGTTCCAGATTAGGCTCGAGTCTTGAGCTCCTTGCCACGTTGCGCCAGTCCACCACGTCTGCCTTCTCCCTTGCAGGGTTTCGAGCCTGCCATAGAAGCCATCACTGATCGCTTGCGTCGATACAGTCAGCTCGAACGGATTATGGGCGTTGAAACCGACGAACTCCGGTGTTGCGTCAAGCGCCAGATAACCTAGGCTTTCGACGAGCCGGGCATTGGTCGCTTGAATATCAGCTTTGACCTCGTCGTCGGTCATAGAATGAGGACTGCTGTAATAAACAGTATGAAGGCCTGGGAAGTCCGCAACTGGGCCGAAACCATATATGCCAGGCATTGGTGGAATAGCATAAGGTGCGGCCGGGTCAACGTTGCTCAGACTTGTGTTGTCAGGTATGCCGGAGTTCTTCAGCACAGCATCCCAGTAATAGCTGTTGTTGAATTGACCGAAGAGACTGCTTTCTAACGGATCCACGTCGAGGAAGCCGAGGTTCGATAGCTCAGGTGGGATGGTGATAAGCAATTTTGTTGCTTTGATCTTCATACAGGAGGTTAGAAGCCATCTGTGTCTCAGATATGGGGTTTCCCCTGGGTTTGCCTACCAACTTTGGTCCGTCTGGAGCCGTGAGGAACACCTCGACGCCGTTACCGCGCCGGACGACTTGCGATACATTGGAGCTTGTGAACGCATCTGAACCCAGCTTGGCAAGAGCGCGGTTATACAGCTCCTGATTATCGTGGTGGGCAGTGGTAACGAAGCTCCCCGTTAGGATACCATTGACTTCTGTAGCGGGAAGGTACTTCAACATGTACAAAGCTGGCTGCGCTAGGATGTTGCCAACACCCTGATTGTACTCAAAAACAGTGTATGCCAGGGCACTGAGGTTGTACTTCTCAATGAATTGGCCCCAAGTAAGGAGCAGATCTGCCGGGACCGGATCTGGCAGATTGAATCCATTGAGAAGATACGGGTACTTGGCTAATTGCTCGCTGTATGCGAGGAAAGCGGCGGTCACGTTGCCTTGATCAAGCACGGACGCTGAAACAAGAGAGCCATTGGCGAAATCGACTAGTAACGAGACCGTGTCGCCACCAAGATATGATGAACCGAGTGGGACGTCCAGATACGCAAAGTAGTCTCTCACCACGGTGATGTTGTCCCAAATGATAACACCATAGTCGAACGTTTTGTTTGTCGTTGGATCAATGTAAGTGTTGACATGCCCGCCAAGGCGGTCGTTTCTTTCGATAACGGCGACTGACTTGTTCATCTGCTGGAGCCTGATCGCCGAGTAGGTCCCACTGGAGCCGCCTCCGATCTATCGAAGTATTAGATCCACCATCGGGACTCCATCATTTGACTTGCTCTGTCGGAAAACTCACGATGCAAATATCTCGCTCAAGAGTCTCGATATCGGTGTATGGTCCAGAGTGGGCGAAGGACAACACAGTGTGCGCCAGGATTGACCACAGGCCTGGCGAGATGGTGCAGAGCATTGTGCAGGAATATCAGCTCCTGTGGACTTTTCTATGTCTTACGCTGAGGCTTGAAGATACGAAAGCAGCGAGCAAACGAAGCAAGATGGAGTGGGACAGATGACGTTCAGTGCTACCTCGAAAGACTCTATCACCTCGACAAGAAGGCGACATAAGCAACGGTCAGCATTAGGGGCCATTACACATACGGAGCCACAGCACAAGGCGATCCAATAGATCGTGTTGGAGGCGGCTCCCAACACAACCCGCATGCATACACTGTCCTCGATTAGGTAGCTATGCGAACCTAGGCTCGCAATGGGGCCACCACCGAATGGGCAATATCGTGCAGGTGCGGTCTTTACAGCAACTAAGGTCAACCGAGCCGTCGTGCTGTTGGTGGCTGTGGTACGTACAGCGCGTGAATGTCGCGAACACGAGAGCCCTTATGGCTCACGACATAGTCAGAAACGGGTCGCGACTACTTCGGTACAGTACCGACAGCTTCGGTGTTATGGATCCGTGAAAGGTGACTGGCCGTTGTCAAGCGCGGGAGGAGCTAGTCGAATCTAACCCGAGGACTTCCGGTGTAACTTGGCAACGACGCATCCGAGTTGGTCTGAAGTTGACAAATCTCAACAATACAGTGTGCAGCTGCAGCAGCTGCAGCAGCAATGAGCTCAACAATCCGAACCGGTGAATGCCTCTGTGGATCAGTAAAATATCGCCTAGAAGGCAACGCTGCGAAGCCACTGTACAACACAGTATGCCATTGCCTTAACTGCCGCCGAGCCACCGGGACGGCGTTCCTCTCTGCATCCATATGTCCTAAGGATGTTAGTCATTGCTCTTTAGCTACACCAGATGTAAGCCGCTGATAAGCGTAGGGTTTCGCGATCACCGAGGGCGAAGAGGCTCTGAAGACTTACAAAGACAAGACCACAGACTCCGAGCTGCCATTGACGCGAGCCTTTTGCGGAGAATGCGGTAGCAAACTGTTTGCTTGGACGCCGTTACGCGAGGACATTGTGAGTGTAACGGCTGGCACGTTGGACGATTTTGAGAGCTGGCAGCCGGATAAGGAGCAGTACTGCATACATCGCGCGCAGTATGTTGAGAGAGCTAAGGGAGTTGACAAGGAGAACAGACATGTCACCAGCGTGCAATCAGAGCCTGAACAGACTTGATTCGTAAATGCAGTGTTAATAAGAGCTTTTGGTGTGTAGTTGACAATGCACTTGGAGTCCTTCTCCGATAGACAAGCATCCACTAACCTGCCAAGAGTCCACGGCTGCAAAATAAATGCCTCCCATCATGTGGAAATCCGCATCCTGTGAAGTCTCGCATGGTGTTGCTAACCAGTCATGAGACATTCAAGCCACTCGGTGAAGTGACAGCACCCGCCTGATGTTGTGATCGCAGCCAGGATGCATCATACCAGTCATACTTGCCTTCCTACTATACCTCTCCATCAAACCTTGCGACAAGAGCCGAAACAGTGACTCTAGACAATGTCCCAAACATCCTCTGCAGCATGGCAGAACTTACTGCACGCCACACTAGCACTCAAGCTGTAGTTGCTGATACTGATCGAGTCATCCTTGAACTGGTCGGCGAAGGTGTCGGCGCCCTTGGCCATCGCACCGACGAAGACGCAAACGCTCTCCTTGGGACCGAGGTCTGCGATGTAGTCGCGCACACGGACGACCGGCGCGTCGAACGAGAGCGTGACCTTGCGGCAGTTGGGTGGCAAATGGTCGGTGATGGGGTTGCGGATGACCTTAAGCAGCTTCTCCGGCGATGAGGTCGAGCGGATCGACAGGTTATGCAGAAGCTGGACCATGAGACCAGCGAAGCGCTTGAAAGTACGCGGGATGCGGACCGTCGGGCTGACCTCGATAAGGACGCCTTTGGCGGTGTGAATGTAGATCTGCAGCTTGCCGGCCTTATTGACTGGCGAGTCGAGCAGCGTGAGCAGGCACTGATGCGTGATGTCAGGGCGCGCATCACTGATATCGCGGTTCATTTTGCGCATCACGCCGATGTGCTCGTCGCTGTTGAGCAGCGAGTACTTCGCGTTCTCCTTCGAGTTCGGGCCATTGCGACCGCCTGCGTGTGATGCCTTGTATGTCTCCAGACTGGCGTTCGATAGCACCACGATCAGTCTCTTCGTGTCTTTGTCGCTGGATGAGATAGGGGTGGCTTGCTCCGCTACTAGTTGAGGGAGGCTCGGCGGCGGGAGAGACTGCGTCTGGGTTCCTGCAATACCGCCGAAGCCTTGGTCAGCCATTGCAAAGACCTTGTTGAAAGGCGATGCCTTGGGATAGAAATTGGGTGTGGAGATTGCTGGTTGTGCAGCAGAAAGCAAAAGTCAAAGCGGATTTGTTAACCTAAACGGTCGCGTGGCCGTATAACTGTGACTCGGGCGGTGAGCAGTGCGGGCAGCGCGCGTGAAGAGGGGCTTTCACAAGCAAGCGAATAATGATTCTTTGGGCGACTGACTTATTCTCTTAGTATCTCTCCCACTCGACGACGGTCTCCTGCCAATATAGTCTGTCGTTGCTGATGCGTCAAGCAGCGACTTCTCGAGCTTCTCGGCCTCCGGAGACGACATTGCGACGAATTGGCGCTTTTGGGTTGTCGCTGACGATGATCCAGGACAGAGACTCGGACAAGAGTTACGGACACCCTGCGTTTGGTTGTAGTCGCAGGGTATTGCTTTCACAAGATGTTGTGATCGTTGTACAAGAGCTGGGCGAGCAATGGACAGAGTGTCACCCTGCAAGCTGGGCAGGCAGGCAGGACAATATAGAAGGCTCGGCGGGTTCTGAAGGAGCGACTTCGGTCACCGAAGAAAACACGCCGTGCCACGGAGAAATTGAGTTCACAATCCTTGCGAAATGAAGCATCACGTGTTGAGACAAGCGCATTAGGCGCTTCGACGAGAAAACATTCAATTTCTTCTGGTTGAGGGCAATAAATGGAGCAAAACCGATTGAAGCTTATTGTTCAGGCAGCTAACTGGAATCGCGGGTTCTCTTCGCCCAAAGCAACAATCTCACCCTCGCTCAACCCTTCCATCACCGCGTCCCGATCGCCTCGCGCCCGCTTCCTGTTCTCGCGCATGTAGTAGAGATACAACAGGGCGTAGACGATACCGCCGAAGGCAACCAGTGACATCGTCACAGCATGTCCTCTGACGTAGCGTGGTCCTTCAGCTGACGGATATAGCTACTGTACTGTCAGCTTGCCAGCCGCCCCATTCCTTTATACATACGAATGTGTGAACTTACGAAGCTCGCCATGATGCCACTGGTATTGCCAATAGTCAGCTGCAGTCCTGTTGCCGTTGTTCGCTTTCCGTAACGCGGGCTGTTACTTGGAAGCCAGGCCAAAGGGATTCCAACAACGACGTAAAGGCCCATGGCTACAAGGAAGCAGCCTGCGTAATGCACGCCTGAGGTTGAATCCGAGATTAGTAGAGCGTACCCTATTACTGAGACGAAGCTAAACACCACAACGACCGGGCCACGAGTCTGCTTCCAGTCGCTGAACCTGGCCGCCGACATATAGGTAATCGCTCCGAGTGCATAGCACGGAATCGTTAACAGTTGCACAACAGCCGAGCTTGATCGCGGACGGATAGCCTTGATGATAGTTGGCAAAAAGGTACTGTAGCCGTAGAGCATCAGGTCCATGCAGAATTGACCGGCGCAGAAGGCGTAGATCTTCCAGTCTTTGAGCCCTTTCCTAACATCTTTCCATTCGAAAACGTCCGTTACGCCGGTTTGCGTTGCTCTGCGTGCCAATATCATCTCCCGTTCTTCGTTGTTGAGGTAATGTGCAGTCTCGGGTTCATCGGCCAGGAGCCACCAGCATGCTACGCCCAGGATAAAGGTAGGCAGGCCTTCAATGATCATCTACCAAGCGTCAGTATATTCTACTAAGTGTCAGTCGTTGTGATGGTTACATACGATCCATCTCCAACCACGCTGTCCGCCTACCCCATCCATATAGCCAATACCATACGCTAGCAGACCTCCAAAAGCTCCAGATAGCGCAGCCGACACGAACAAATACCCAATACGCAGCGCCAGCTCGCGCTTCGTGTAGAAGAAGGTGAGATATATAGCGCATCCAGGAAACAGACCGCCCTCTACTAGACCAAGGAAGAGTCGACAAGCAATGAAGCCGCCGTAGGACTGACAGATACCCGTCAGAGTGGCAATGATGCCCCATGCTGTCGTAATGAAGCTGATCCAGCGTGACGGGCGGACGTAGTGCTTCAAGATAAGGTTCGAAGGTAGCTCTGAGAGAATGTAGGTCACGAATAGGAGCGAGACGGCTGTTTGGTATTTGTTGGAATTCATGTCGAGGTCTTCTTCAAGACCGTAGAGACGGGCGTTGCCGATGTTGACCTAGACGTAGCATTACTACATGGTTCCTCGTTGTAGGACTCAATGTACATACTCTGTCCAGGAAGCTCAGCATATACAGGAGCATGACCACCGGGATGATGTGAATATCGAGTTTCCGGACAAGCTTGCGTTCTTCCGCTCGATCAATCTCGCCATAGCTGGAGGGACCGTCCTCGTATGACTTTAGCTCTGCCGACGGCGCAATGAAGTCTGCCTTGTCGTCCATGGCGGTGGCTTATACACAAACGTTGGTGTTGAGCATAACTCGTTGCGTCAGAATTACTAGAAGATAATGTATTTGAGAGAAAGCCCTGAACATGACCTTCCTCGTTACACGCCTATGCATGCGTGACCAAACGAGATAAAGCATAACATTGGCTAGGAACACTTACCTTGTGTACGTGATAAGATTTTGAGGAGTGTGGAAGAATTGCCATGGCTAAACGCCGGGTTGCGTCGGGTAATTTTCGCATCCGTGCAGAAACGCCTCATCACTGTCGAACTTTGACCGAGCTACGATCTGTACCATATCATTGGAAACATCATCGACTGGAAAGGGAGAGTGAAAGGGCAATGCGGCAGAGAGAGTGTTCAATTGCGGCGAAGCCGTTTGAATCGGTATCGTTCCGTCAATCATGAGGTGGCCAAAAAGCTTCGGTAGGGGGTACCGTCGGCCCCAATTCGGCACCATAGCAACAGCTAAATATTCAATATCGTTTGCTATGCTGAGATATACGCCGTGGTGTCGGAGTGGTTAACGAGTCAGGTTCGTCCTTCGTTGCTTCACCCATAATCAATCCTCTCCTGACAACAGTCTAGACTTGAATACTTCCTATTCTTGATATCTGGTGCCTTAGGGCGCGCAGGGTGAGTTTCAGTGCCGTTAAAGTCGTAACATTGGGCTTGACTAATGTGATACGTGTGTAGTTCGAATCCTGTCCGCGGCGACTTTGATATAATACTTTTGTGGTTTCTCGTTGTGGTTCGCACAGGGT
>Ga0058704_10001003_pt1 | contig 13515 bp, 11 predicted proteins | sample AgamicMgSfe_FD_71363 | JGI IMG/M metagenome (GOLD analysis project Ga0058704, IMG submission 71363) | Agave microbial communities from Guanajuato, Mexico - Mg.Sf.e | ecosystem: Host-associated > Plants > Phyllosphere > Phylloplane/Leaf | place: Guanajuato, Mexico | collected 2012-05-30
GTCCACGCGTGCGACGAACTTGAAGAGGTCATAGGAACCATTGGCAAGGTTAAAGCTGGTCATTAGCGGGGCGTGTCCTGCGCATTCACTAACTTCTTATCCAGACCATCTCCGACGGCAGAACAGCAGTCGAGACCGCCCGCAACGCCCTGATCTCTCGCCGCGAAGAGCTCGAGGCTATTCTCCCACACTTCCTGGCAATCGGTGAGCTCGAGACGGGTGATGCTGCTCTCGCCGCGATCGACGGTGCCCTGGACGCTGTGTCTGACATCGGGCACGACTTCGACAGACTCCGGAAGCAGGCTGAGGAGAAGGTGGGCCAGTCTGACGGCTTGTTGGACGCGCTTCAGGCTCAGTACAAGGAGTCTCACTAGGGCGCATCTGCTTGACCATGCTGGGTAGTGAGCCTTGTGCAACAGCGACGAGTGTTTGCAGGCTGTAGGCTTGAGCGAGATGGGTTGGGATACCGATGCTTGCAGCTTGATAGAAGGAGCTCGCAGGCTAGTGTACGATAGGGTCCCGCTTGATACCTGATGGTTCTGCTGAGATGAAGTGTGCTGATCATGTATTGATTGGTGAACGCAAGGTAGCAAATGTCTGTCAGGTACAGCGTATCCGCTTATCTTGGTTCCCCCCTAGAGCAGCATCGGTTTATCTTTTGGGTTTAGCGGTGAATTGTTCCGCTTACTAGCGCGTTTTTGGAATAACTTCGTTCGGAACGCGTCCGCAGCAAACACGCTTCTCTACATTGACCTTTCAACCAGTGCAATCCGTGGCGATATTGACAGATTTTGATGGCGGCTGTGCGCAATCTCGGTAGAGCAATCGCGAAATACACAATTTCGATCCAAGCTGAGTTGGAGACCACCTGATTTACGCCGTCTTCTGTACCCTGTGGATACCTCTACTTGAAGAACTTGGAAACCTGGTAGGAACAGGTATACAGCGAGACTCCACGCTGTCGCAGAGATGCCACCACTTGTAAGCGTATCCATCCCTGCATACAGCCCATCATCGTCAAGTAGCGGGTCATACATCGACAAGGGTAAAGCGCCAGTAATACCGCAGCCCGACCGCCGGACATACAACGACGAACCGCTACCAGTTAAGCTGTCCGACAATTCACCGCTCAATGCTCGTATCATTGGCCGCGTACTGGAACTCAACGGCGCAATCTACCAACTCAAAATCGGAGAGGCAGAAGTCAACGGCGTCACCATTGACGAGATTCTGGACTTTGTATCTGCGCAACACCTCGAGGAGTATGAGAACCAGCAGTTTGAGGAGGAAGCGGAGCTACTTCGCATCGCTGAGGTCGAACAAGAGCGCCGGGAAGAAGAGCGACAGCAGCGGAAGCGGGCGGAAGCCTTACGCAAGGGTACCGTGATCTACCAGGAGTTCGACGGAACTAATGACGGCAATGTCGACAGTACTGATGGTGCTGAGATGCACGATGGCAGGCATGGTCGAGCAAGGCCGACTTACAGGCATCTCTTCAAAAAGGTCAAGGAACGGCGTCGCAGAAAGCGGGATCCAGAGACTGGTGAGCTCATGCCATTGAGCGACGAGGAGGAGGAAGGCGTGGCAGCCATTGAGTCTTCGGATGATGAGCTATTGCCAGCGCTGAGGGCAGCAGGGAGCTATGTTCCTCTCCCCGAGCAACAGGAGCCGCTATCAGAACAGCCGAAGCGCCGTCGGAGGAAGCGTGACCCGCGCACTGGAGAGCTCGTGCCTTTGGAAGCCGTCAAGGAATCGATAGGGCCGGAAAAGAAGAAGAGGCATAGGCGGAGAAGACACCCGTTAACTAACGAGCTCATGCCGTATGGGTGGCGTTACGACCCCAATGCGCCTGCAGAGCGGCAAGCTAGTGTAGGCGGGGAAGCTGGCGTGGGTGCCATGTCACCAGCTATGAAGCGTCTCAGCATTTCGCAGGAGCACACAGCAAAGCGCGTGAAGCTCGATCATCAATCGTCATCTGCGACTTCGTCTTCTGCACTTCAGGTACCTCCGGACGTATTCGAAAGTGCATCCGACAGCGAGGAGACCTCAGACGATGTCCAAAGGTCTATTGTCGAAGGCGCGATACACAGACCTGTCCCAGGTGCCACAAGGGGCCAGCTTGGCGTAGCACCAATGCTCAACCCTGCACCTGTCTCGACACTTCGGTCTTCACCTGCGCGAAATACCATGACTTCCATCGTCCAGCCTTCTGCGGCTGCACTGATCGAGGGCGAAGAGAGTGAGGACGAAGAGGACGAGCTTGCCGAAGGCGAGTGGATCATTGAAGCTATACTAGCGCACCACATGTCAGATCCAAGAACTCATCTGGCCGAGCTGCGCAAGAAGCCAGTCATGCTGTATCAAGTGAAATGGGAGGGCTTCGACCAGCCATCATGGGAGCCAGTTGAGAGTTTTCCGGACAGAAGCGTGGTTCAAGAGTATCATCAACGAATCCAGAGCCAAGCAACGGGGTCAGACGGAGATGAGCTCGCTCGTGAGGAAGAGGAGACCACAGTCGCTGCACAGGCGTCATCTTTACAAATCACTAAACCTCAGTCAAGTCGGCTTGGTAGGCAGTACGGATCAGAAGAGGACGAGGAGGACGAGGAGGAAGGCACTTATGAAGTTGAACGGGTGGTCGCCCATCTGATGTCCGATCCACTCACTCACGGTCCAGACTTTGGCAAGGAACCTGTCATGCTCTACCATGTCAAGTGGAAAGGCTACGAAGGCTTGACTTGGGAGCCTATGGACAGTTTCGAAGACCGAAGGGTGATTCATAGCTACAGGAAGAAAGTGGGCTTGCCTGATATCGAAGGAGAGGACGATGAAGATGAGAGCTCGGAGTAAATATTCATTATGTAGTAACGTATCAAGGCAGCAAGTATCATACGGACTGCCATGCTGGCCGCTCGAGGTCGTATGCGTGCAATTCGGACAGGAGTACAGATAAGCATGTAGACGTGCAACGGAGCAGACGCAAAGAGCGGTCAAATTTCGAAAGTGAGACCAGGAGTTGACACTCATCGTCTTACACGATACTGATGATAATAGCTTGCCAATCATGCTATCTTACCCCCACTCCATTGGCATACAATGGCCCTGTGTACAAGACTGCCTATCTCCATCCAGGTGTGCAACGGCACGTGCAGCCAACATGACCAGAAGCACATTCCCATGAACGCCGCGCCACTGCCGATACCCTTACAAGACGGAGCTACATCAGATAACGCAACAAGATGCTAGCTTCTAAGCTCGCTGGTATTAGTCTATCGCGCCCAAGCATTCAATAGCAAAACAAACAAGAATGAAATGTGAGTGTGATCTGGTGCAAATAGCGCCCTGCTCTAAACGACGAGGCACGATTACGCGACTTCCTCTTCAGCCCATCCCGGCAGCGTGCCTTCGTTTGAGACACCAAGGCCGTATCCAGTCCCAAAGCTACCGAGGCCAGCGCCGAGGCCACCGAACCCAGAGCTCTGCTGAAGTTGAGCCTGCTGCGCTTGCTGTAGAGAGAAAGCCGGCAGACTCACGGCACGGCTGTGCTGACTCCGCTGGGCTTGTTGGTTGGCGAAAGAGTTCATCGCCATGCCGTTCGTAAGGTTGACGCTTTGATGGCTTCCATGACCGAAGGGCTGAACAGGCGGCTCAAGCCCAGCCGACCGAGTTGAGCTGACCTCATTGGGTGAGCTATAGAACGCTTGCTGGGTTGACAGCTGCGTTACAGGCTGCGGCTGTGATTGCTGGTAAAGCTGGGCAGGAGCGAAAGCTGATGGGCTGATATCATTTGACTGCTGTTGCTGGACTTGTTGCTGTGCTTGTTCGGCGACAGCTTGCGCGTTCTGTTGGGTGGCTGCTAGGTACATCGTGAGCGGATTGTTCGTGCCGGTGTTGAAGATGGTTGACGCAGTCGGGCCGGCCATTGGGTTGAATCCGCCATTGACGTTATTACCAGAGCTGGCCGGCGAAATGGAGTTGTGCGTCCTAGTCTGCTGCAGACCATTCACTGGTGAAGGAGAGCCAACACCATTCTCCTGCTGTGCATGCTGTTGATGTTGCTGCTGCTGTTGTTGCATGTGCTGGTGATTGATCATCTGCCTCGGCGGGTTGCCACATCTGTCCTTGCCGAAGTTGACTTTGAACCGCTTGTACTCTTCCTTGCCTCTGACTGCCTCTATAGCCTTGATCGCGTTGGCAATGTTAGTGAAATTGACGAAAGCACAGCTCTTCTCGCGCAGTGTGTTGACAAGCTCGATTTCTCCGTACTCCTGGAAGTCTTGCCTGAGACGCTCTTCCGTCCAGGTCTCGTCTAGGTTGCCAATATATACGTTACGCGAAGCACCGCCAGACACAGCCAAAGCAATCGCGGGTGGTAGCGCGCCGGAGTGCTTGCCCCAGCCGATTTTCAGGCGGCGGTTGTGGATCATCAGACCTTGCAGGTTGCTAAGCGCGTAGAAAGATGCGGCCGAGGTCGGGTCAATGAAGGTCACAAAGCAAATGTGCTTATCAGGGATATAGCGGATGTGGTGCAGCAGACCGCCTCTGACAACATTGCAGATTTCCTCAACAGTGGTCTCTGGGTGGATGTTGCCAAGGTACACGGTGCGGTTGCCAAGGTTGTTGACGCCACCCGCCGTAGTAGCAACAGCGGCAGCAGCCACAGACTGTTGAGCCAGTGCGTTGGTGATGAGCTCGCGGTCGGCGCCGTTCAGGACGTGCGCATAGCCAGGCGCAATACCAAGGTACTGCGCTGCGTTCTGCTGCTGCGTTTTCGAAACGTACGCGCAGCGATCTTTGCCATAGTACACTCTACGCGGTGGCTGCCACTTAGGCTCCTGTGGCAGCTGAGTGACGGCCTTGATGGCATTGCCAATGGACAAGAAATGAACAAAGCCAATTGCCTTCTCACGGACGATCTTCACTGTGTCAATCGGGCCAAACTTGCTCAAGTCCTCGCGCAGCTCATCCTCAGTCGTCTCCTCTGCGAGGTTGCCGAGATACACATTACGCGACGCACCGGACTGCTGCACAGCAAGCGCGACGGAAGTTGGCACGGAAGATGGCTTGCCCCAACCAACCTTGATGTCCTGACCCTTGATTGATAGCTTCTTGAGGATGGCATCAGAATGGAAATGCGTGGCAGACGAACCGTCGAGGAACGATATAAAAGCACAGTTCTTGTCTGGCAACAAGCGAACAGACTCGATCTGACCGCTGCGCACATGGCCAAGAATCTCTTCGGCCGGAGTGTCTGGTGGAATGTTACCCAGGTAGACTGTGCGGCTGGTCCCGGATACAAGACCAGGTGCAAGGTTCATGGGACCGTAGCCGCCGTATTGAGCTCCAGCAAGCGCGTTGAAGCCCGTGGTAGGTGTCTGCATGCCACCAAAGTACGACCCTCCACCGTAGGCGGTCGGCGAAGTCATGCTCTGGTACTCAGCCGGAGACAGAGCGGCTTGCTGCTGATGGAACGCATTAGTCATTTGGTTCTGCTGGTTGTGACGTCCGCCGTTGCTCTGTTGTGGGAAGTTCGAGAAGCTCTGAAACTGCGGGGACTGGAAGGTGGAGGGCGAGCCCGGCTGGAAAGGGCTACCCATCAATAGCTGCGAAGGCAAGAGAGGGGTGAAGTTCATGTCGTAACCAGTCTGAGGAGTCTGCATTTCGGCAGTACTGTAGCTGTTGGCTTGCATCCTCGCGGTGTTGATGTTCGGAACGTTGGTTCTTTGAGGATGTCTGTCTCCGTAGCCACCCATCGAAGGCTGAGCCGAATGGAACGAGCCTTGCGAGAACCCGGTATTGTCGATAAGGGAGGATTTCGGGGCAAAGGATTGAGTGTGACGATGTCCAAAGCTTGAGGCGCTAGGCACCGTCTCTGTGGTCTGCATGCCGAGCATATGTGGCGGCAGTGCGAGACAGTCTTGCGGATTTGCAGATATCACTGCCGTGTTGGAGTATAGTGATGTCCGGTTCAACGTAGACCAGACGACGGAATAGTAGATGTGAGCTCCAAGGTAAGCTCAGTGATCATACAGATGGTGTCTTCGAACAATATCCCGACAACGAGAAGCTCCACGCGATCTCCCACTGTATGTACACTCCACTCTCTTCAACACTTCCTCTTACTCGCACAGCTGGTCAAATGCTGCGTCCTAATCGAGGTCCTAATACGTCCTGCTGCTAGAGGATTACGCCCGTCCTGAGCGGTCAAAAAACGAATGCTAGAGACTGTTTAGAAGTAAACAAAGATGAAATCGAAGCGTACGCAGCAACAACGACAATGCAAAAGAATGACGATAGCAGCGAGCAACAGGCCAAGGCTTGAGGAAGAGAGAGAAAGATACAGGCTGTACAATGCTAGCGAAGTATTATGGGGACATGGTCCCGGCATGCCAGACAGGAGTCCGCATTGAAATGAAGCTGCCGAAAGAGGAGTAGCTCCGTCTGGCATCAGCCTCTCGATATAGCTTGGCGGCCTCCCGCACGTTTGGTCCCGCGTCTGGGTCGTACACCGTTGCATTCACGGTCGCAAGCATGGCGGCAGCGAGGCGCATTGTGTTGCAGGCGCGCACGCAAAGTTTTCGCGTTGTGAAGCGCGCACTCGAGAAATTGAATGCAGGGCCCTTGGCGCTTCAGCAAATAGGAGATTAGGTGTACCTGACGCTAAGAAGATGGCCATCTTATTGAAAAACAAGCTTTCACTGGTCTCGCGTGTGCGCCGGCAAGCCGTCAGGGACCCGCGATCCGGGAGCTGGCCAGGTCCAGGGTACCGAATCGGGTGTGCCATCAGAAGAAGATGCTTGACCGCTGTTACACAGAACACTTCGCTTCGAGTGTTCAATAGTCTTGTGTTTCTCAAGACAAGTACAGACAACCTGGCTTCTGCTGGTGGCGATCGGAAAGCCGCGAACCTTCATGCGTATGCGAAGGAGGCAATACTCCCAGCTTGTCTGCTCCACTTTGCGTTGAACTGTAATCGTATGGGCCCTGACCATCGGACTCAACTTACCACCGCCTCAGCCAACATGTTGCAGCAGTCGATGTACAGGTGAGGATGACAGTGACGGAAGTCTCATAATCACGCTCTTCAGGTTGCCCACATCGCGAGAGTGCAGCGTAGCAAGATTGATCGACGATAGCCTCGTATGGGCATGAATCAAAAATACTGTATAGCTATTCGTGAGAGAAGTTTCGGTATGCTAGCGAGCAATAGTCACTGCACGTGGCAAGTTGAGAAGCTCTGCTTGCCGACAGCCGAAGCATTGTGTAAGGCGACGCTGGTTCCAGAGTGGCCCATCCTGAGCTACGAGTCTCTTCCATCGAACAATCGAATCAGACTGCAACGCGAAGAGCACAGAAGACATGCCGACACCGGCAGCTCGAATGGCAGCCTCGGAGCAAGCTCTTGCGATTGCGGGGATAGCTTGTTGCCGGCAGAGTCGTAAGTGATATGGTGTCATTGACAGCTTATGTACCATCGTAGAAACGTGTTGGTAAGGACTCATAGCTCCCTCCCTCCCCTTACTCTCTAATCTCAACCGAGAAACTACAATATAGACGACAAACACAATGGAGTACGACAAGGTGGCTGAAGGCGGGCCCCCAGAAGCCAAGAACTACCCTCACGAGAGCACTCCCTTTGGTGGCAAAGATGGTCGTCTACGAGTCAAAGGTCCGGAGGTCGATGTCAGCGCGCTAGGGGAAAGCATTACCTTCCCATTCTCAGGGCGGACAGCCAGGAATCGTTTCCTCAAAGCGCCCATGACCGAGCGACTATGTAACTGGAATAAGGAGGGCGAAAACATTAACGCTCGCGGTTTTCCCTCTGAGGAATACACCCGCCTCTACCAGCGCTGGGGTGAAGGCGAGATCGGTGTGATTGTCGCAGGCAACCTGATGTTGAGGTACGATGCTGTTGAGGCGTACGGCAACCCTATCTTACAGGATGACCATGACAACCGAACGGAAGCTTATCGAAAGGTCTCTGAAGTGGCGAAGGCGCATGGCTCCCTATTCGTTGCTCAGCTGTCACATCCGGGTCGGCAAGGTGGCGCTGCGCTCAATCCGAACCCTGTAAGCGCCAGCGATGTTCAGCTAAAGATTGAATGGGCTGGCAATAAGTTCAACAAGCCACGAGCCCTTACCGTACCTGAGGTTAAGGACGTCGTAAAGATGTGGGGTGAGACCGCCTGCCTGTGCCACAAGTCTGGATTCGATGGTGTCCAGGTCCACTGCGCCCATGGATACCTGCTTGCGCAGTTCCTGTCTCTCACAACGAACAAGCGAACAGATGAGTACGGAGGCGAACTGGAGAACCGCAGCCGTATCATCTTCGAAATCATCGACGAGATAAAGCGTCGTGTCAACGATCCGAGTTTCATCATATGCGTGAAGCTAAACTCTGTCGAGTTCCAACCCGGCGGGCAGACGCCGGATGATTGCAAGAACCTCTGCCTGAAGATGGAACAGTATGGTGTGGACTTCGTCGATCTATCCGGAGGGACGTTCGAAGGTCGCGCATTCGAACATAAGAAGGAGTCTACGAAAGCCAGAGAGTCGTACTTCATCGAGTTCGCTGAGATGATCAGACCGCTGCTCAAGAAGACGAAAATCTATGTCACGGGAGGCTTCCGCACAGCAAGCGGCATGGTCCACGCCATTCAAGACGGCGCGTGTGACGGGGTTGGCATCGGCCGACCACTCGGTGCAGAACCATTCCTTTGTAAAGAGATCCTCGAGGGTAGGATAACCGGCGCCATCGAGAACTACGTACCACTCCCGCTCAACACTCAAGGAACCGGGAGTCAATTGCATCAAATAGGGTATGGTGAGAAGATGATCAGTGATTGGAGCGACGAAAGCGAGGTCAAGCGCTGGGTCGAGGCGAATGAGAAGGAGACTGCGCGGAAAATCAGCATCTTGCCAATAGTGGACAGCTCTGGGTATCCTCCGTTGAAGCCTGAGGTGGGCTTTGAGTACCTACGGTGATAATGGACAGCGTCAGCAATTTCTCAATGCCATGAACTGGTGGCACTTCGATATGCCCTTAAATGGTGAGCATCAAGGAGCCTAGTACTAGCACACGGCGAAGTGGTACTAGACCACAGCCATTCAATCCACTCAGCTCATCAATGTTCCGTCGATTTCCCTTGCCTTAGCCCACCTTTTCAACCTCACCTTCTCAACCTCATCTTTTCAATCTCACCTTTTCAAACTCACCCTTTCAATCTCACCACTCAAAGCTTATCTATGCCAAGTGCACACTCAGCCTGGTCTGGCTTGTCTATATCACGTCGACCCACCCTCCACCCGATCACATCGTTGAGTAGCAAAAACCTCTACAAACCGGCTATTCGGAAGAGGGTACTGCAACACACCGCTACAGAGCACATCGGTGGTGGAAGCCTCGAGGCTTGATTCGCATCTTCGGAGCATTGCGCCCCACACTGGAGAGAGAGGAGTAGCAACAAGTAGAGCAACTGCTCATGTACTAAGCATACTTTTACAATCACACACGTCATCGCCATAATGGTATCATGCTCACAGCAGTAGCAAACCCGCCGCAACAGCAAAGCCATCTAAACAACGCCTCTCGCCTTCGCTATGCATGATCAAAGCCAGTCGTGGGGGACCGCCACACAGACGCAAATCGCCAGAATACCGCAGCAGCCGATCCACGAATCGCAAAAGCCCATCTGGGCCACTTAGAACGCTACCTCGCCGAGCTTACTTCCAATTGTAGCTCGTCCCCTGCCTCGTAACCGGCTTGCCCGTCGACCGACTCACAGTAGCTACGCCCTTTGGCGCCTTCGCCTTAGACCGTGAGGCAGGCTTCTGCGGCCTTGAGTGAATGTGGCCGAGCTCGTCTAACGCCATGGTGTTCTGCCACTTCAGACACCGATCCTTGACAGTCGTAAGCTCCTCCTGCGCCTTGTGGCGGGTAGCGACCCTCGTCTCTTTATCCTCCTCCGCCTCGATCGCCTTTGCCTTCTCCTGGTCGTAGAAGGTCTTGTACGCCTCCATGTACTGCACAATAGTGTCGCGCCACTCGCATAACTCCTTGCGAAGCTTCTTCTCCCGCTCGCCGCGGTCGTCTAGCCAGCCAATGAGGTTGTCGAGGCGCTCCGGGTCGTCGATCAGACCCCACTCCTGCGCATCCTGCAGAATCGTATCACCCTCCTCGATCTTGCGACGCTCGGGCACCGTCATACTGAACCGCGCACGGTACTCTTTCTGCTCCTCCGGCGACCGCTGGATGAAGCCTTCCGCCTCCATCTGATCCGGACCTTGCACCCAGATCCTGCCGTTTGCATACCCATAGCCCGCCGTGCTTGAGCGCGGAAGACCACCAAAAGGCTGCCCATTACGCTCAAACCAGTAGTAGCGGTTACAGTAGCGGTCCTTACCGAGCACTTTCGTACGCTGGACGTTAGCTTCGCGTAAGTCGGCGTCGCATTCCTGGATCTTAGCCTCGTGCTCGGCAACACGTTCCTTCAAAACGTCGATGTCATGCAAGATCTTCCTGAACTCCTTGGATTGCTTGTTCTGCTGCTTGGCGGCCTCAGCCTTCTCGGCCCTCTCCTTCTCGCGGCGTGCGTTGTCCTCGTCGCGCTTGCGCTTACGGTCGTTACCACGACGTAGTGACCGTCCAGTCTTCGGTGCTTCGTCGTCTGGATCCGAGCTGCCTGCGCCGTTGGTCTCGAGCGTGTCGTCGACGTCACCGTTGGCAGAGACTGGTTCGGTGGGCTCCAGGGTTGGCGATGGTGGCATGTTGTCCGGCAATAAGATCTTCCGTTCACGGTCCTTGATCTGTAGCTCCTCCATAGCAGCCTTCTTCTCACGCTGGTGCTCAATCTTCCGCTTCCTTACGTCCGTCATGTCTTCGCTGCACTGCTCGAGGAAGTCCTTGACAGCCTGCGTGCTAATCGACAAAAGAGTGATCATTTGTAGAGCGGAGACGCGATGATTGATGTCGAGCTTGGCGTACTGCTCCAACGCAGTCTGCTGGATACCGTCGGTCAGGTCCAGATCCATGGGAGCGAGCTCTGCCAGAATCTTGTCGCATCGCGTCTTGAACATCGGGTTCGCGGATAGCTGGTGAAGCAAACCGATCATGATGATCTGCCACCCGCCTTCTGCAAAGTCACGTGCGCCAAGTCTAGTCTTCCAGCTCCGATCACCGAGCAACTCTGCCGCGCGGTGGGGGTGAATGATGGTCGGCGTTCGGCCATTCTCAACAGCAGGATCGACGTGACTTAGCCTGCTCCGCGTTGAACGAGCGGGCACATCGGGCTGTGGCGTCGATAACTCGCTCTCATCGTGCGCCTCTGATGACTCATCACCAACATCAGCAACCACATCCGCCATCCCACCCTTGATCATGACCTTGTTGTTCTTGTCGACGATTATCTTCAGCACTGCGCAGTGCACCTCGTCAAGCAACTCGCACGACCTATCCGTCGCGCCGAACCGCATAGCATCCACGAAGTCATCGAAGGTGAAGCTGTCCAAGACGTAGACCTCGCATTGCACGTTCAGCGTATTCCACACCTCCAGTAACATCCCCATGGAGTCCATAGTAATATCGTCGAACGATATCTGGCGGTTAGTAAGCATGTAGAGTCTCATCTCCTCAGTAAAGAATTTGAGCTGTGGGCGAGTGTGGCCATCCCGCTTTGGTGGTAAATCGAGGTCCTCAATCGGGTACTTGATGATCGGCGGTGGCGGCGGCTTCGGGTGGTGGGCGATCTGCTGGGCGTAGTTCTGCATCGCTTGTAGCTGCTGTGGTGGCGCGCCAGGGTGCTGTGTGTAAGTCAGCAGCTGGGTACTTCGCATGTCTCGATCAATGCGTACCTGTTGCTGCATCTGCTGCATGCGTTGTAGCTCTTGCTGTTGTCGGAGGAGGTCTTCGGACTTATTCGAACGACGGCCCTTCGGCGGCTTCATCTGGAGCATCTGTTGCTGCGGCACGTTAGCTACGTTCAGAATGCTCGCCAGCAAAGAGTGCGTAGGAGCAGGTGGTATATATGTATATACTTTATTAGCCAACAACTTGGCGTCTTGCAGCAGGTGGCCCGGTATCTCCATTGGTAGGCGGTACTGGATGGCGAGGTGCTCCTTGACGAGCCACGGTGCGCCAATCCAAGCCTCGCGCTGCAGTGAGTTCTTAAGGAAAGAGCGCAGGTTCATCTTGGTGAAAATCTTCTTGTCGCGGCGGATATGCTTGTCGTCGACCAACGCTTCCTCGCCAGGACTGTTATTGCACCGGACGAAGTAGCGGGAGAATGCTGCCCGCTGGATCTGTTGAAAGGTGTTAGTCGATGGTTGAAGGTGTAACCAATGCACATATATAGAAAAGTAACTAACGGCGCCGTCCGGACCGCGTATCATGGGGAACTTTGCCTTTTCCCGGATGACACCCTCCATCTGCTCGCCATCATCGAAGACGACGCCGACTTCTTCGCCGGGAAAGAAGTCCTTTTTGAACTCATCGAAGACGGATGTGACTGTCTGAGGTTAGCCGAAATGTAGCACATGTCAATCACGGAACATACCGAGGTCATCTATTCGAGAAATGGTCGAGAACTGCACCTTACGGAGGATCGGGTCCTTGAGCACATCCGGGAAGACATTCTCAATCGCACTCGAGCTCTTCGTCTCCGACTGCTGCGCGTCGAAGAAGGTGAGGCCGGACTTTCCATTGATCGCGTCGACGAACTTCTTCTGCATCAGGTAGTCATATCTCTTCAGATATGCCTCGTAGTCAGTGAAGACCTCGTTGGTGCCCTTCATGACATAGACTTCCGCATTCTCGGGTAGCTTGGCCGGCGGAGTAGAGTATGTGATGGGCTTGCGCTTGAAGAGAACCATCTTGACTGCTCCCAGCCTTGGCCGGGTCTTGATATGCTCTTCAGAGGGCCTGTATAGGGTTGATGGCGATGGGTTGAGGTCGAGGAGGGGTTGCGCGTTAATGGGGTGGGTGTGTTGGAGGCGCGCGTGCCCAAGGCTGCAGTCGCAAACAACGAGCGGTCGCGCGCGGCGGAGTAAGGGTCGCTAGCCGGGGTCGAGGTGACGATTAGGGTAGTTCAGAGGTTCCTCAAACGCGTATCCGAACGTCAGTTGAACATGTCGCCGGCACGTCGTCGATGGCGCGGAGAGTAGTGTTAGTGGTGGAGGATGAAAGGGTGACGTGGTCGGAGGAAGGTCAAGGGAGAAGCAAAGCTTGACACGGGTAGCGGGAGACATTCTTGTGTGGGGAGTCTTTGGGTGCAGCGCAGGGAGAGCTCCGGCTTGACGGGTGCGCATCGAAACGCCGCAACATCTGACGCTTGGCTCCGCGCTACACGCTTCGTCCCGCGCTTTAGCCCGTTCTTGCGTCGTCGCCAAAGTCCTCCTTTGCCCGAAGCTCCATTACGTTCATAAGCCTGTCTATGCTTGGCCAGGCCCACCGCACGCATTGCCATCTGTATGTACTCATTTTGATCGGCTCGATCAGGACTGTCATTAAAAGATACCGAT